>Ga0180437_10000996_pt1 | contig 50233 bp, 45 predicted proteins | sample SS_ome_4_FD_132410 | JGI IMG/M metagenome (GOLD analysis project Ga0180437, IMG submission 132410) | Hypersaline lake sediment archaeal communities from the Salton Sea, California, USA - SS_3_D_1 metaG | ecosystem: Environmental > Aquatic > Non-marine Saline and Alkaline > Hypersaline >... | reverse complement strand
TTGCTCCCGGTTTTAAGTGGTCAGGAGAGATTATTGCACCATGCGTACTGTCCTATGATTTTTATGTTGAAATAGCCGATAATCTTTCTGATTCTTTTACGATTGTTAATCAACCTATTAACAGTCAGCGTAAGGGCCGTCGTTTTGATCCAGCACGTGGTTTTGGCATTTTGGACTATATTATTGCAGCACGCCTTTTGTGGAATCCCTATAACGAAGAAAACTACAACCTTCAAATAGAACCCTACGCCCTTTATTTTGAAGATAGAGAGCAAAAAATTGAGTTTGAGGGGGATGCTCGAATGAAGCTGGGTACCATTGGTTTAGCAGTAGAATATGAGTGTGGTGCATTTGAAGCTGGATTTGATAGTGCCGTTAATATTGGGGTGCAAAATGTTTTTGCATGGGATAGGAATATTGTCAAAGAAGAAAACAGGGATGGATTTGATGTATTTGTGTACAGTAATGTTAAAACGGTTGAGAACAAAGGACCGAATGCATTAAAAACACCTGATGCAGCAGATAAAGTTAATCGCTCCGTGTTTTCCGAAGCATGCAATGGTAAAGAAATTAAAGATGAATGTATCGAGGGGCCAAACGGTGCAGGTGCAGCATTATTTAATTCACTAAGACGGTTTAATGATTCCTATAAAAATAATATTTTTGCAGGGATGTTTGTCTTTGATATGTCGTACGCATTTACCAGTGATTGTAAAATAGCAGCTACCGCTGGATTTGCTACCGGTGATGATGATCCTAACAAAGACCTGGAAGTTATTGGTGAGTCAAATGAAGATGCAGACTTTAATGGTTTTATCGGCTTACAAGAGCTTTATTCAGGAAAACGAGTACGTAGCTTGTTTTTACTTGCTGGTAAAGGCAGGCCACCACGTTTACTTTCCGTCCCTGCCTTTGAAATTGTGGAGGAGTTTCCTAGACGTGTGCGTCGATTTACTAACTTGATTTTAACAGGAGGTGCCTTTACTTTTACACCGACTATCAACAGTATTCCGATTGAGTTTAATACCAATGTACTGGCGTTTTGGACCTGGAAAACACCACGTATTTTTAGCGTTGATGATATGCAGAACGTTACGGTAAGAAGAGCGAGCCAGTTTCTTGGAATTGAGTGGAACGTTATTGTTGAGGCAGAAATATTTAAAGATCTTACTCTTGTCGGTAACGCTGCTGTCTTTTTTCCTGGCGAATTTTATGATGATTTTAAAGGAATTCCACTTTCAAAGGCAGAGCGGGATTTCTTGAATTCGATTGCGGAGCCTAATCAGGGGTCGCCGGTAAAACGAGTAGCAACCCTCGGAAACGATATTTCATATTTCTTATATGCGGCTTTAGAATATAAGTTTTAATGAAATCCGTGCCTTATGATACACTACTGATAGATCTAAGCAGACGTCAGACACGGTCTTGAACAAACGTGGTTGAGGCATGAACGCCTAGGTTTACAAAGGATAGGATGAAAATGATTAAACGAACCCATGTGTGTGGTACACTTACTCCCGATGATATTGGCACAGAGGTGGTGCTTTCCGGGTGGGTACAGCGTAGGCGTGATCATGGTGGCCTTATTTTTATTGATTTTCGTGATCGTAGCGGTCTCGTTCAGATAGTTTTTAATGATGATTTTTCTCATAAAGCATTTGAGATAGCACAAACGCTTCGTCCTGAATATGTTATTACCGTAAAGGGAACTGTTGTTGCGCGAACCCCTGAAACAATTAATGAGGAACTTGCCACCGGTACTCTCGAAGTGCAAGTTCATGACGTATGGATACTCAGCACAGCAAAGACCTTACCATTTATGATTGATGATGAACAACATGTAGACGAAGAGATTCGTCTTACGTATCGGTATCTTGATTTGCGGCGGCCGGGTGTTAAGGAGCGTTTTCGGTTACGTAGTGCTATTGTGTTTGCTATACGTGAATTTTTAATTAACCAAGGATTTTACGATATAGAAACCCCAATTTTAAGCCGTCAAACTGCTGAAGGTGCTCGTGAATTTCTCGTGCCTTCTCGCCTACAGAAAGAACATGTATACGCGCTCCCACAGTCGCCACAGCTTTATAAACAAATTCTCATGGGCGCTGGCTTTGAGCGATACTTTCAGATTGCTCGATGCTTTCGAGATGAAGACTTGCGTGCTGATCGACAAACTGAGTTTACTCAGCTGGATCTTGAAATGTCGTTCGTTGATGAAGCCGATATTCAAAAGCTGATAGAAAAGCTTTTGGTGTATGTTATAAAAAAATCGCTCGGCAAAGAAATTACTACCCCATTTGAGCGAATGACCTACCAAACAGCAATAGCCTCCTATGGTACTGACAAACCTGATACACGCTTTGATATGCGCATTCACGATATTACCAGTATATTTGAAGACACAGAGTTGAGCTTTTTAAAAAATGTTATTGAGCGTGATGGGAAGATTGGCGCAATACAGATCAAGGATGAAAATTTCTCACGCTCGCAGCTTGATGAATGGGTTAAAAAAGCTCAGGAATGCGGTGCAAAAGGAATGCTATGGATACGATTGAATGATCAACTTGAAGTGGAATCACCAACGGCCAAGTTTTTGCCACCTGACATGGTTGATCGACTGCAAGGTGTATTTGGTTCAGTTAAGGCCAGTGATACATTTTTTATAATTGCCGGACCTTATGTAGATGCGTGGAACCAACTTGGAAGGCTTCGCCTTATGTTAGGAGATGAGCTTAACAAGATTGATGAAAGTGTCCTATCGTTCTTGTGGGTTACCGATTTTCCTTTACTTGAATGGGATGAGGAAGCAAAACGATGGTCGGCAGCACATCACCCGTTTACGTCACCCCAAGAGAGCTGGGAAGAGTCTAAGCCGGAAAGCATTAAAGCACGGGCCTATGACCTGGTTGTCAATGGTATCGAGCTTGGTGGTGGCTCCATTCGTATCCATACACCAGAGATGCAGCGAAAGGTATTTGAGCTTCTTGGATTTGACGAAGAGACCATGCAGAAACATTTTGACTTCTTTCTCGAAGCACTGGCATTTGGTTTTCCACCGCATGGGGGGATTGCCCTTGGCATTGATCGATTAGTTATGGTGCTCCTCGGATGCCAGTCAATACGTGATATCATCGCGTTTCCAAAAACCCAAAGCGGCTATGATCCGCTCATGCGGGCACCAACGAAAGTGGAGCAAAGCCAGCTTACTGAATATGGACTCGCACCACTGAAAAAGCCTGCAAAGCAAAAAGCAAAATAATCAACGAGATATTACGAGATGAAGAGTAAGGGCTGCTCAAGCGAGGAGAACTTCTCGGTACGTTAGCAAAGGTCAATCATACACCTATTGATTAATCACAGGCTCATGCGGAATCTGGGATGTTACCCTGAGTCATTGGTTCGAATGTTTGAAATTAAAACCATCTCGATAATGTTGCTTTTATCTTTTTTACTGCATTGGTCCAATATCGGTCCGGCTTTTTTAATGAGAGACGCTGCTTTTGTGCTGAGGATAATGTTGGAAAAAGGTCAACGGTTGCGGCAAACAAAATGTCTTTTAGCTTTTCATCAGTTTGTGCTTTATTGTTTTTGTTGAGTGCCTCGGTAATTAATTGTGTGTAATGGTTGACGGTATTGTTGAGCTTGTCAGTTCCTTCTGGAATAAAATAGGGAGCACTTTTTTTGATTGAGCTGAAGGCTGTTTGTTTTTGCAATGCCATTTTGAAGTATGTGTTAAAATTGACCTTAAAAGAAATGTTGTCGAGATGGGTTTTTCCATAATTATTGACGGGTTTAAAAAGTAGGTAATGGACTGCTTTGAGTAGGTTTTCAAATTTGTCATCAAACGGGTATTGAGAAGTTAAAGCCGTTAGTTTCTTTTTAATGGTGCGTAGGATGTGTAAGGTTAAGAGCGCAGTACGCATATCAATAGCACCAAGAAGTGTTTTTTTAAACCAGTTCTCGGTGTCATTAAGACGTATTGTCGACCGATAAATGGTTTTAAGTAGCTGTTCCTTAGTAAAATCGGTTTTAAATTCTCCTAGCACGAGTGCCGTGAAACCTGAAATGATCGGTGCAGCCATAGAGGTTCCGTTAGCAAACATATAACGTGGTTGGTCAGTTAAGCTAACGGTAGCACTAAGGATTTGAACTCCTGGTGCTACCACCTTTGGGCTCATAAAGGGAACGTATTGTGAAAAAGAAGCTATCCTACCGGCTGGATCAAATGCGCCAACATCAAAAGCAATACTAGGGAGGTAGGCGGGATAGTTCTCCTTAGCAATGCCATCATTTCCAGAACTTGCTATGACATAAGGAATGAGAGAAAGAAGGTGGTCAGTAAGCTTTTCAGTTTTGCCAAGATATTTTTTTACGAGAGCTCGCCCACTTCCATAGCTTGCATTTAGTATATCTATGTTATATGAAAGAGCGCGAACGATAGCTTGCTTTGTTTGCGCAAGATCGCTTTTGCCGTTGGCACCAAATACTTTAATCATTATCGTATGGGCATTGGGTGCGATCCCAAAAGAACCGGGGTCATTGGCAGGATCGGCACTTTGTAGTTTGCCAGCTATAAGGCCAAATACATGACTTCCGTGACCAGTGGTTGTCCATTCGGTGGGAATAAATTGGGTGATGGCATTTTTCTCTTTGGGTGAAATAAGGTTTGCAAGCGTTAATGGATGTTCTTGCGATGCAATGCCGCGAGGACCGGTTGTGATAAGGTTTATCACTTCTTTTCCTTTTGAGGTAATTGTACCATCGGGATCAAAGAGTGTCGGGATTCCTTTTTGTTTAAGGTACTGTTCGAGCTTGGTAGTAGACTTCATTTGTAAAAATGCTTGGATCCATTCAGGAATCTGCTGCTCTAGTTCGGGCAAGTCAATCAACTCTTTTTGTAGGTATGGCTCGATGGCTAATGCAAGCTGATGGAGAGGGTCAAGTCCTTGATAGCTAATAACATTAAATGAATGTCTGCTGAAATTTTCCTTCATTTCAAGATCAGGATTTTTTTTGTATTGTTTGTATCCTTCAATGTTAAAGGCTGCCACACCTGTATCAAGTACGCCGACAGTGACGCCTTTTCCTTTGTTTGGCGCAAGCTCCCATAGACTAAAATAGTGTGGCGCAAATGGGTAAGGAGGCGGATAAAAGGGTTTTGTAAGCAAAAGGCCAATGGTTGGCGTTTTCCAATGCCAGTTGAGTAACCTTTCTGCTTGCTTTAAAAAAGGAAGATTTTCTTTCAATTGCTTAATCTGGGGCGTTTCTTTCTTTCCTGATTTTGCAAATTTTTCTAGTTCCTTTTCGCTTCTTCGTGTGGTGCCACCACGTTTGATGTCTGCGAGCACCTTCTGGTCTAAGGTGATGGTTGCTTCCTGTAGGTCAGGTTCTTTAGTTGGTTGATGAATTGTTACCTCAACATTAGGAACAATGTGTGCTGGTACTTTTCGTTTTGCAAAAAAGCTATCAAGCTTATTAATAATGCTATCGATTGGTATGGTATCAGGAATTGTTAATGTAAAATGACCAAGCTCATACTGTTTGTTAGTAAAAGCTATAGACGTAGCCGGCTTTGAGGGAAATTGCTTTTTTAGGTAGATTATGGCCTTGTTAACGGTATCGTTCCACTCAATATGTTGCTTGGCATTGCGTGGCGGTTGCGCAAAATTAATGAGTAAGGATGCGGTATAGCAAAAGGATGATGAAATGAGTAAGGTACTATACAATAACCAAAGGAATACTACGCTGTACTGAGCTCTTTTTGCATCGCTTTTGTACGGTAAGGGTGTGAGCATTATTCGGTATTCCTTCCTGAGTTATGAACTATTTAAATCAATTAGGTACGGTTTTTTACCTATAATAAATTACGAGCGCTCAAGTAGTGATCTTAATATCCAGGCGATTTTTTCATGCTCCTCAAGTAAATCAGTGAGAAAATTATTAGTACCCATATCCCGATTTTTTTCCGCAGTGGTGTTTATTCCTTCCCTTAGGTGGCGAATAAGTACTTCGTGGTGGGTAAGAAGATTGAACACCATTTGTTGTGGGGTGGGAATGGCTCCTGTTGTTTCTTTGATCTGTGTATGGGCCAAAAATTCTTTCATAGAACCAAGAGCGATCCCCCCAACAGCGCGAACACGCTCGGCAATCGCATCAATTGATTTAAAAATAAAGGTGTACTGTTTATCAAAAAGCAAGTGATAGTCATTAAATTGCGGTCCTACCAAATTCCAGTGATAATTAAGAGTTTCAACAAGTAATACAAATTCGTTAGCAAGAACCGTATTGAGGATATCAGTGCTTATTTTCCGGTTTTTTGCCGTAATACCTATCATAGGTTCAATTGTCTTTTTAAGGTCTTTTTGTTTCTTCATTTAGTCTCCTCACAGTAATTACCCTTTTTCGCCTATACTTCTTTCCTTTACCCGTCGTTTTGATTTAAGTAAACACTTCTATTAGTTTTTCTTGTTAGGCAACACCTTCTTGTTTGAGGAGTTCTCCCACTTTCTTTTCAGGAGCGCCTTCGAGTCGTTTTTGACGTTCAATGTCACCAAGGTAGATTTCCGTGGTGCTTGGGTTAGTATGACGCATTGCAAGTTGCACTTCATACAGGGAAGCTCCAGCTTTTATGGAAAGGACACCAAAAGTATGTCGTAAGCTATGCGCGCTAATACGCCTGCTATTGATGCCTGCCGAGCGAAAATATCTTTTTATAATCCGTGACAGTGAAAAAGTGGTAAGATGCTTACCTTTATTGCGATCACTGAGGGAAGCAAAAAGGGGCTCTTTTTTCGAGCGAACTTTTCTGGCACGTAGGTATGTAAGTATTATTTCGAGCATATCCTCTGCTAAAACAACACATTCATCCTTACCATCTCTCCCTTTTCCACGTACCCACAAGAGTGCTTCTTGCCCATTGAGATCAAGGTCGGCATAGTTAGCACGCTTTATTTCAATAAGACGTAGGCCTGTGCGCAACAATAAGCTAATCAGTGCATAGTCTCTTTTGCCACGTAAGGTGCTACGATCGATGCGATTAAGTACACTTTTGATTTGTGCAATCGTAAGCGCGTCTTTTTGATGATACTTAAGCATTCGCCGTGCCCCCTTTACTCCTTTGGCAATGTTGGGGTAGATTTTTAATGTTTCAGCCCATTCAAAAAATTTTCTGACAGCAACAAGGTAACTGGCGCGTGTTGAAGGTCGCAAGCCTTTAAGGTCGAGGGCTTCTTTAAATGCCAGGATGGTTTCACGTTTGGGATTGGTTATCTCTTGTTGTATAAACCACTTAAAGAATTGAGCAAGAGCGTTTTTGTAGGTAACCTTGGAACCTCGTGTAATATCTTGTACACGAAGAAATTGATCTATAAGGGGGGCAAAATCCTCTAGCGTAAATAAATTGAGTGCTTCGGTTTTTGTTACATTCATTGTTTGCGGCCATATTACCTATGGAGGTAAACATTATCGCTTAATGGTACGTTGCCAATCATACTTATTTTTTTTACTAATCACAAGCACTGGTTTCTTTGATTGAGGGTCTATCTTCGTAGTTATGGTATAGATATCACCATTTTCTATCTTGGGAAAATCATTGTCGATTGGTGCGGGAAGATTTGTAGCCAGGAGTGCGCCGGTTTCATTATCGTGCATGGTGACTACGTAGTAAAGCATTTCATCAAAATGATATATCATGTTCATGTCCTCAACTAGCTCCGACTTACTTGGTAATGTTACGTACAATTCATTTTGATTTCTTGAGGAGAGAGAGACAGGGGGAATGCCAATCTGATTAAAGCGTAGGTCAGCTTTATTGCAAGGGACTTTTAAACAGGTATGAGGCCAAGAGCGAATACCACTGGTTCGTGTCTGCCGGTTTGTGGCAAGTACATACCCATCAAGGCTAATTGGTGAGTCTGTATCATTTATGATAGCAAACTCAATGATTGGATGGACGAAATGGGGGCATGATAACAATAAAATGTTCAATGCATATAATACTCGCTTATTTAAATTCATGGTGATCCTTTTTAGTGGATGGGTATTTTGCTTGCTCATAGCATATGAAATCTAGTTGTATGACGCAAGTTTTCATGTATATTAGAGTGATTCTAATAACAGTATGTAGCAGGGGTGAAACCCCGCTCTATCCTTACATCGAATTTGCGTTAGCTTAAGTGTTTTTTGAGTAGCTCATTAATGAGCTGTGGGTTTCCTTTGCCTTGTGTTTTTTTCATGACTGCACCGACAAAGAAACCGAAGAGCTTTTCTTTACCAGCCTTATACTGCTCTGTTTGTTGAGGGTTAGCAGCGATGATTTCCTTGATAATACTCCCTAACTCTTCGGGCGAGCTTACCTGTTCAAGCCCCTGCTCGCGAACAAGTTGTTGGGGACTTTTTCCTGTGGTAGCGCTCTGACCAAATAGCTCTTGTGCGGTACGGCTATTGATGGTTCCCTTTTCAATCAGTTCAAGAAGTTCACCTAAGTATTGTGGTGTTATTTTTGCGGCTGCAGGGGTGATTTTTTGATCTTTAATGAGTTTAAGAAGGTCGCGTAATACCCAGTTTATGAGAGCCTTTGATGATGTATGGGTTGTGGCATCTTCAAAATAGTCGCATAAGGCTGCATCATTAATAAGAATTTCTATTTCATATGGTGATAGGTTATACGTTGAAGCAAGGCGTCTTGCCTTGGCATCGGGAAGTTCGGGAAGAGTGGCACGTATTTCCTCGATGTGCTTAGGCGCCACTTTGATGATTGGAAGGTTAGGATCGGCAAAATAACGATAATCTGCTGCTTCTTCCTTCGTACGTAACGGAACAGTCTTGTGCTCCTTAGTATCCCAGGAACGTGTTTCTTGCCTCACAAGCTTGCCTTGGTCGAGAAGATCAACTTGGCGTGCAATCTCATACTCTACGGCATCGGCAATAAACTTGAACGAGTTGATATTTTTAAGTTCGCAACGCGTACCAAGCTTTGTTGTCCCGCGCTTACGGACTGACACGTTCGTATCGGCACGAAATGCCCCTTCTTCCATGTTGCCTGTGGTAATACCAAGGTACATTACAATATTACGTAACGTCTTGAGGTACCGTCTGACTTCCTCCGAGGAAGATATATCTGGATAACTAACAATTTCTAGTAACGGGGTACCAGCTCGGTTAAGATCTACAAAGCTTTCGTTTGTGTTTGGGGCATGAAGGTTTTTTCCAGCATCTTCTTCTATGTGAATACGAATAAGGCGAATCTTTTTTTCTGAGGCATCTTTTTGATGTATAGTGACAAATCCCTCGGTGCAGATTGGCTTATCGTGTTGCGATATTTGATATCCTGCCGGTAGATCAGGGTAAAAATAGTGCTTACGTGCAAATTCACTGTGCTCATGAATGGTTGAATTGGTAGCAATGCCTGCCATAATGGCAAAATCTAGCACTTTTTTATTAAAAACCGGTAAAACACCTGGATATCCTGAGCATACAGGGCAGATATGGCTATTAGGCCTTTCGGTAACGGCATTATCGCTAGCGCAGAATAATTTGCTGTCCGTATTGAGTTGTACATGTACTTCTATGCCGATATTGGCTTCATACTCTTGAATCATGTAAAAACCTTTACATTGGTAAACTGTAGTGCACTTCTACCGTACCAAAATGGTGTTTTTTTTCAATGAGACCCTTCGGATTTGACATCACTGGCGATTATTGTTTTATGAGCCTATTAAAAAAAGCCCCAGTTATACGCTATTTTTTTCATTACAAAAATAAATTAATAAAAACTATTCTCCTAAGAGGTTTTTTTACGATATACTTTCAGAAAACATCTTTTAGGTTTGGGTATTGATGAAGCTGTTACTTGCAGTAAGCATTGGTCTTTTTTGGGGTTCGTGGGGCTTTTCTACTGAAAATGGTGTTTCCATTTGTATAGAAAAGCCCCGTACTGTTCTTGTTGCGTGGAGTAAGGGTGGTGGTGCTCATAAGGCTATGCTCGATTCGATCAAAGCATACTTAAAGGATTCGTCTTACATTGTTGAAGCATGGAACCCATTTGAAGAAACGCTGGCTTCACTAGATCCTATTCGTAAATTTACGGTACATGGCATGGATGGAGAAGAAATGTACAATTTCCTTCTTTCAAAAGATGTACCGTGGGTCACTAATAAATTTTATGAATTTGGGCTGCAAGCAATCAACCGACATAGAAAGCGTATTGAAAAATTAATAGAGCAACATATTATCCGAACCAAGCCCTGTTTGGTGATTTCAGTTATTCCAATGTTTAATTATGAAATGGCCTCAATTTGCCATCGTCATGATATTCCGTTTTTGTTAATGGCTCCTGACCTTAATATCGAAAACTACTTTAGTAAACCAGTTACGAGCGATTTTAAGAATATGCATATTTTTCTCCCTTTTGATGATAAGGAGTGCATGCGGCTTGCATCGAAGGTGGGGATAGAGTCGTATATGATTCGAGGGATTGGACTTCCGTTACGGCCGGAGTTTTACGCACAAGAGGAAAAAGATATAGAAGCAATAAAAAAAGATTTTGATATTCCGGCCGGCAAGCCAGTGGTTATGATGTTAATGGGTGGTGCTGGCTCGGGAAAAATGTTTAACTATATACGTGCGTTAGGTGAGGTGAAAGAGCCCATACATTTAGTGCTTTGTGTTGGCCGTAATGAACGCATTATGAAAAAGATCAAGCGTGCTTCGTTACCGCCACATATTACTCTTTCTGTTGTTAGGTTCACTAAGCGTATATCAGACTTGATGGCTGCGTCTGATCTTCTTATTACTAAATCGGGTCCAACAACAATAAGTGAAGCAATAGCAATGCGGCTACCTCTTTTGCTAGATAATACAACAACGGTTTTGGAGCTTGAAAAGATGCATCTCGATTTTGTGGAGGATAAACAAATAGGGCAAAACCTTAGTCGTTTTAAGGATTTACCTCGTTCGATCAATGCCATGCTATTTAATAAAGAATATCGCAAGCAGTTAAAAGAGAACATGACCGATCAGTTTGACTCAGACTTTCCTCACAAAGTAGTTCAGATAATTGATCAGTTGATTGATGCTGCTGAAGTTTCAATTGATGAACCTCAATGGTCCATAAACGGCAGTAAATCTGTTAGCCAATCTCGATAATGTTTTCTAAGCTTGCGTATGACTGGCGACACTAGCTCTCATTCTATCGTCAGCGTAACCACTTGATGATCAGGATGATCATGGGTGACTAAGATAATCTTGCACTGATATTTTTTTTCTAGCCCTAGAATCGTATCATATTCTACAGAAGTGATGTAGTGGAGGACTGCAGGGTGAACTGCAAGGGTAACGGCGCGTTTTTCTTTTTTATGTGCTTCCAGCTCCGCTTTAAGCTTGCGTAAAATGGTGAAGGCTTCGGTTTGTACAGACCTGATGTGTCCTAACCCGCCACATGCTTGGCATACCTCTGTCATTTGTTGTACCAAGGTCTTGCCGGATCGCTTTCGTGTCATTTGTACAAGGCCAAACTCTGATACTTTGAGTACAACCGACTGGTGTTTATCATGCTCTTTTAATGTCTTTTCTAAAAATCGATACAATCGTTGACGGTTAGCAGCTGTTGCCATATCAATAAAGTCAATTACGATAAGGCCGCCAATGTTGCGTAGTTGTAACTGCCGAACTACTTCTTGGGCAGCGTCCAGATTGGTGCGCAGAATAGTTTCTTCAAGCTTTGTTTTTCCTGTATAACGGCCAGTATTTACATCAATAACGGTCATGGCTTCAGTAGTTTCAATAATCAAAGAGCCACCTGACTTGAGGAAAACTTTCTTTTCAAGAGCTTCATTAATCTGCTTATTAAGATTAAATTTTTCAAACAACCCGGGTGGTCCTTCATAAAGACGCACCTTGTGGGTTTGTTTTGGGGCAATTTGCTTAATGAATTTGTGGATCTTCTTTTGTATGGCGGCCGTATCACAGATTACCAGTTCAACATCATCATCGAGGTGATCCCGTATTACCTGCAGAACTGGTTCTATGTCTTGGTAAATTTTCTCGTGCGGCTTTGCTTTATTAAAGTGCTCCTGTATTGTTTTCCAAGTCTGAAGGAGGTATGAAAGATCTTGCGATAGTTCACGTTTAGTTTTTTCTTCAGCATTGGTTCGTATAATTGCTCCCATACCTTGGGGTAATTTACCGCTAATGATCTCACGCAGTCGCTGTCGTTCTTCGCGTTTTTCAATTTTTTTTGAAATACCGATGCGTGGAATATTCGGCATGAGAACTAAAAATCGACCAGGAAGTGTAAAGCAGGTGGTTAATTTAGCTCCTTTTTCATACACGGGCTCTTTACTGACTTGTACCAGTATGGGTTCACTTTCCTTAAGAATTTTACCAATATCAAGTTCCCGGCGCGGCCTTTCAGTCGGGGCGTCTCGGGTTGCTTGCAGCTCACCAAGCTGGGCACTCATACGACTAATGGCAAGCTCACGGTCAATTTCCGATATATGCAAAAATCCTGCTTTTTCTTGTCCGATATTTACAAAAGCGGTTTGAATACCAGGAAGAACCTTTGATACGGTTCCCTTAAAATAAGATCGCTCTAAATTTTGTGCTGCATGAGTATCAAAATACACATGCTCTAATTTATCATCCCTTGTTATACCAATTCTGGTTTGCCAGGGATTATCGTTTATGTAAAATTTTTTCATAACCTTTTCAGTCACCAGATGTTTTTATGCGTACGTTATATCACTAAGCATACCTTATATTTGCAATAATAAGTAGGCCATGTGAAAAAATGGGTGGTTATGCGTTAAATCAAATCTCTTTACCAAAGCGTGCGCAATAAGTATAAAATGTGATAAAGGGGAAGCAAATTACTTTCCAACGCAAAATTCTTTAAATACGGTATCCATTCCAGCTTCATTTATACTTTTTCCTGTCAACTCAGTGCTGAACTCAAGGCACTCTCTGAGATGAAATGAAATAAGTTCATAGTGAATAGGGGAACTTTCAAGCATAGTAATGATCGAACGTAGTTTGCTTTCTAGACTTTCCAGAAGACTATAATGACGTTTATTAAGAAGAAATGGCGCCTCAAATGTTGCCGTAAGTTCGTTCATTTTATCTGTAAGAGCTTGGGTAATTTGAGTAAACGGTAAATCATGTGATGCCGCAATAAAAGAAAGTCCTTCCTGTTTAAGATATGTATCGAAATTACTTTGTTGAGGAAGATCAGTCTTGTTTTGTATAACTATGGTCTTTTTCAAAAACGTCGAAAGAAAGTCCTGGTAAATGTCTTGCTCATCACCTTCAAACTTGCGACTACTATCGTATATAAGCAATATAATATCAGCCTGTTCTGCTTCTTGATATGACCGCTTAATTCCTTCCGCCTCTATGTGGTTTTTTGTTGATCGGATACCGGCAGTATCAACTAGGGTGGCCATTGTACCATTGATAATAAATGTAGCCTCAATAGTGTCACGAGTCGTGCCGGCTTGGGGAGAAACAATCGCACGCTCATTATCAAGAAGCGAATTAAAAAGGGAGGATTTGCCTGCATTAACACTACCAATGAATGCTATGCGCATGCCCTCGCGTACTTGCTTATGCATATGAAAGGACTTTTTTATTTGTTCAATCGTTTGGCATAGTTCTGTTATTTGGTCCTTAATTTGTCGTCCAAAGTTGCCTTCATTTTCAAGAAACTCAAAACTTGCTTCGCTCCACGCTAATGCTCGTACAAGGACTTTTTCGATTGTTGTTATCCAGCTTGATAATGAACCTTCTAGTTGCGCCAATGACTTGGTGAGCGCTAGTTGATTTTGGGCATGTATTAGCTCATTGATAGCTTCAGCTTTGGTTAAATCAATTTTGCCATTCAAAAACGCGCGCTGAGTAAACTCACCATTACGCGCAAGTCGGGCACCCGCTTTAATCATAGCATGAAGAATTTCTTCAATAATAATCGGATTATTATGGCACGTGACTTCAACCGTGTCTTGTCCGGTGAAGGTCTTTGGTCCATGCATAATACTCACCATAACCTGATCAATTTTGGTGCCTCTCTCATTTACAACATAGCCTGCGTGAATAGTGTGACTTTGTTGAGAGCATACATTTTTGTTGCCGAGGAGTGTAATGCACGCATCAGCTATAGTAAGAGCATTTTTACCTGAAACTCGTAGCAATGCCAGTGCACCGGCTCCTTGGGGAGTGCATCGCGCTACGATTGCTTCATCGTCGCGATTGTAGATCATAGGCTGTTGCATGAAGAAGGACGATTTTGTGGCCCCGCAAAGGCATCTTGAAGTGGCGCTTTAATGTTTCAAGAATGAGCGACGCAAAATGAGCAAAAAGCCTTTTTTCTTTCATAGGATCGGGAAGAAGGTCACCCCTAAAAGTAATACGTAAATGTAAGTCCGAAGGCTCAATGGTATAAGTAATATGAGATAAGTTCATTGTGTTAAGCGTTTCCTTGATCCAGTTTTGCGTCAGTGCAACCATATCTTGGTTCCATTGTGGAGTAATATCAGCAGTAAATCCTTCACGTGGGCGCCGATCATCAGAATCACGTCGTTGTGGGCGTCTACTCTCGGTTCGTTGAGTAGCTTCTCGCTGACTTTCTGGCCGTTGACTTTCAAGTCGTTGACCCTCGGGTCGTTGACTCTCGGGTCGTTGACTCTCGGGTCGTTGCGAGGTTGGTCGCTGTGACGGCTCACGTCCTTCAGGTCGCTGCCCGCGTCCACGTTGAATATGTGTTGAACGATCAGCCGAACGACTGGCGCCGATTGGCCGATCTTGTGATCGCTGACCACTTGGTCTTTGAGGTTGGCCATTTGATCGCTGGGTAGGGCGTTGGTTGCTTTGTCGTGATCTTCGATGCGGAGCGGACGATTTTTGTGCTGACCGCGTTGAAGTTCGTCGGTCTTTTTCTTTGGATAAATCAAAGTAAAATGCTACCTTAGCTGGATGTTTAACAAAGCCAAGGAAGTTGGTGGTTTCGTTTTCAAGGATTCTAACGGTAAACTCTGAAGGCTTACCGGCTTCGGTCCAGGCTGCTTCAATAGCCTTAAATGGGGAGGACCCTTCTTGCATGATTGATTTCATATTTTTTCCTGTTGCCCCTTTAAGCGGGTATCTTATTTCCTAACGCTTATACATATGATACTGAGTGGTCAACTGTTTGTTAAAGCGTTAAGGAAGGGTTATATATTTTTCTGTCATTTACTTTGCTGCTAAAGCATGTATTAATAGTTTTGGGCTGCCTTGTATTCATAAAATTTTTTAAAATATCTGCATACATTTTACTATAGTCGAAACCTAACATACTGCATTCATTTGTCAATGCATTTATTTAGCGGTATTTGGAGCGGGAAACGGGATTTGAACCCGCGACCTTTGCCTTGGCAAGGCAACGCTCTGCCAGCTGAGCTATTCCCGCAATATGACTATTATTAAAGGTACCATACCAGTACTACTTGTCAATCAACTCTATGAGTCGTAGAGTCAGCGGGTTGTAGACTCCTCACATAATATTATCGAGGTATAGAGCCTACGGTTTGTAGCACTACCGCTACCTATCGCATTTATTTGTAGCATTAATGAGGCTCAGTATAATTTACGTAGTTTGAGGCTTATACTCGACTAGGACAGACGGGTACTCTTATGGTATGCTCTAGAAAACGTGAAGGATAAAACGGTGATTGCTTATTTGTCAGGGACGGTGCGCGAGGTTACATCAAAGTGTGTTACCGTTTTGGTTGGTGGTATTGGCTTTACGGTTCAGGTACCAACCTCTTACTCATTTTCTGAAGGCGAAGATATTTCACTAGAAATATATAGTCACACAACCCAGGATCAGGGAACGACGCTGTATGGTTTTTTGGCAAAAGATGAGCGAGCAGTTTTTGAACTTGTTATAGGATGCTCGGGTGTCGGACCACGTATGGGAATTGCCATTCTTTCAAAGCTTTCACCAGCTCTTTTTGTTTCAGCAGTCATGACGGGGGATGTAAAAACACTCAATAGTGTCGATGGTATTGGTCTTAAGAAAGCAGAAAGTATCATTGTACAACTCAAAGATCGAGTTACCAAGCTCAACCTTTCTAATACTGACTCTTCATCCTATCAAGCAGCAACGGTGATAAAGCAGGTAAGCGAAGCGCTCTCATCTCTCGGCTACAGTCGTCCAGAAATAAACTCTGCAGTAGAGACCATAAGAAAACAAGGGCTTGCTGATGGTCCATTTGATTCATTGTTACGAGCATCCCTGCATTTCCTTGCAAAAAAATCACTCTAGTTTTTTCCGTGCAAACATTCTCCTTTTGGCATATCTCTCATTTTCTTTAAATGAAGAAGGAAGGTCTTATGGTGTTGTTGCAAATAGGAATTTTATTGATATTAAGTCAATTATTATGCTATCTTTAAGGAATGGAATATTCGGCATAAACAGAGTTTTGGTAGCAGATTCAAGAAAATCTTTAGTGCACTAAACGTAACAAATATGAAGACAAAACCGTATGAAAAGCATTAATAAGTTTATTTTCAGTTTCTTGATTATACTTGGAATGGGCTGGGGTTCAGGTTTGTACTCTATGGATGAGCCGACCCAATCTCAAGAGTCAGTCATAAGATATGATATTAGATTGGCCGCATTTATAGGCGACAAAAGAGCAATTAAATCTTTTTTAGCACAAGGAGTTGATGTTGATGCTTCTGATGAGGAGGGTTTGACGCCGCTTCATAATGCTGCAAGAAATGGTCAAGTTGATGTTATTAAGCTTCTTTTAAAAAGAGGGGCCACTATTGATGCTCCTGATAATAATGGCTGGACACCGCTACATATGGCGGCAGACGATGGGCAGGTTGCTGCCATGAAACTTCTTCTAAAAAGAGGTGCGACCTTTAATTCTCGCGATCGTAATGGTTTGACAGCACTTCATGCTGCTGCAAGAAATGGGCATGCTGGTGCTATTAAGCTTCTTCTAAAAAAAGGGGTGACTATTGACACTCGTGACAATAATGGCACAACACCCCTTCATTTTGCTGCAGATAATGACCAGATTGCTGCTATGAAACTTCTTCTAAAGAAAGGAGCCACTATTGATGCTCCTGATAATCATGGTGAAACACCACTGCATGCTGCTGCAGACAATGGACATGTCAATGCCATCAGGCTTCTTCTAAAAAGAGGGGCCTCTATTAATGCTCGTGACAATAATGGCACAACACCCCTTCATTTTGCCGCGAGCCAAGGACACATTGGTGCTATTAAGCTTCTTCTAAAGAAAGGAGCCTCTATTAATGCTGGTGATAACCATGGCGCAACACCGCTAAGTTTGGCGTCAAGGCATGGACGTATTGGTGCCATGAGGCTTCTTCTTCATCGAGGGGCGCATGTTAATATTCAAGGTGGCTCACATGTGCTTCATGATGCGGCATTCGGGGGACATATTGGTGCTATTAGGTTTCTTTTAGAGCAAGGGGTAGATGTTAACGTTAGTGATCCAGAGGGAGGAACACCGCTTCATTATGCCGTGGCTTATGGTCAAGGTGCTATTAGATTTCTTTTAGAGCAAGGAGCTGATATTCGACTATTAACTGGACAGCAGATTCAGTCTTTGCCTTTGTTACAACAAGTACTCAATGCCTTGTCATTGCCAATTGACGAGATAGAATCTGATATACTTCCCATTGTACTAACTCAACTTGCAATTAATCGTATTGGTTATTCGTTACAAGGAGAGGCGGAAAAAGTTATAGACATTTTAACTGGACAACGTTCACAAGAAATTACTTCCGAAGCACGCCAAAACTTAATGTTTGTACTTGTAAGACAGTACGTGGCATTACTTACTTCTCCTAACGCAGGTCGGCACGAAAAACTGCTTCTAGCTAGGTTAGCACTGATCCAACAACTTCTTCCCTATGCTAGTCCATGGCAAGCGCTTGTATTTCTCGTTCGGCAGATCAATCGCACTCCACCGGGAGATTTACAAACCCAATTGAAGAAATTATTCAAACTATTAATGCACCCGGGGCAGATCAGTTTCACTCAACGCATGTTACTTAATATCGCGCAAAGACCAATTTCTATGCGAGAGCTAGAGGTTCTGACGCCTCCACTAATAGAAAGCTTACTGCGGATTAGCACACCAGATTTAAAAACTCAGTTACATCTTCTTAATGAAGCTATCGCTACTAACAATGCCGGTGTCTTTGTCCCGCTGTTGCATATGTTTAGGGCATACTTGGCTCAACAAAATCTTGAAGAAAATCAATATCTTCAAGATTTGCTAAAAGCCGCAGCTATGCATGAGTTAACGGCAGAAAACACACGTGCGATGCAAGTAATTGTCTCAGAACTTTTGCGGGCAGGTGCCAATCCAACGACTATCGTTGTTGGAGAGTTTGAAATTCCACTTATAACATGGCTTGAACTCGAAGATGAAGTTCCACATGCTATTATCAATCTTCTACGAGGGACGTCTATCCAGCCGACGGAAGCGGATCGCGATGAGGAAGCAGAAGAAGGGCCATCTGAACCGCGGCCTGTTCGAATTGCACCGGTAACCCATACGAGTTAGATTGGTAAAAACAGCATAAATAGAAAACTGTAGCGTTTTGTTCCCTCATGTTGATACGTATTTTTATGTTAGTGATGGATGTATTTGACGCACTATTTATCTTGGTGGATGTTGTTTAGAGATGGATAATGCATAAGGCGGCTCAAAGTACGATGAGGGGTTGGGTTTTTCATTACACTCATTACTACGCATATCTCTGCATTTACTCGGAAAAGGATCACTATGACTCTGCTGGATTATTGCATAGTATACTACTAATATTATATACTAATAGAGAATTAATATATTATAATTAAACAATATATTTAATTAGGTATAGTTAAAATTGGTACTGATTGAAAAGGAGTTGAGTATGAAGAGATTAGTAGCATTAGCGCTTTTAACTGGCTTGAGTGGAAGTCTTGTTGCGGCAACCACATATCGAGTATGTAATCTCTCTAATGAAAACATATCAGTTGAAACTGAATATTCCAAAGTAATTCCCTTGACCGGGCAACGGTCTCAAACATTTTCTCTTAAGGCTGGCGAGCATCATGATATTACTTTTGGTGTTCTGAGTATTGCTGAGCTAGAGGAGATTAAAATTGGTAATGCGATTGCACATTACGACCCTAGCATGCTTAAAAAAGGAGACAATACCATAGGGTTATATCAAGTGGGTAATAAGTGGGGCGTGGTTATTGCTAAAGGAACAGATTGTTCTAGGGCTAAAACTAAGATGCTTGAGCTTAAGTAATTTGTTTCTGGAATCTGATAAGCATTGAATTTTGCATTAAAAGAGAAGGGTTACTTAATATAGCCCTTCTTTCTTTTTGCTGTTTCTAAAAGGAGTTATGTATGAAGAGGTTAGTAGCTTTAGTACTTATAACTAGCTTAAGTGGAAGTCTTACTGCGGCAGTAACGTACCGAGTATGTAATCTTTCTAATGAAAACATATCGGTTGAAACTAAATATTCTAAAGTTCTTCCTATGATCAAGCCGTGGTCTGAAGCATTTTCTATTAAGGCTGGCGGATATCACGATATTACTTGGGGCGAGCTTGCTATGTTGAGGCTACGCAAAATAACGGAATTAGAGCAAATTAAAGTTGGTAATACGATTGTCAATTATAACCCTAGCATGCTCAAAAAATCTGTGGTTGGCAACAAGACCTTATTAGAAGACAATACCATTGGTTTATATCAGATAGGGGATAGGTGGAGCGCGGTTATTACTAAAGGAACAGATTGTTCTAAGGCTAAAGCTAAGATGCTCGAGCTTAAGTAACGTGTTTGTCTGAACTCTTTTAGGAGAATTTATGGTTAAAAAAAAGAAACGATGGGTACAACATGTTAAAGACACATCAGATGCTATGAGACTGCCGCCTGGTCTCTTTACCCGTTCATCAAAAGAAATAGCTGAGGGACTTAAAAAAGCGGTCTTTGAAAGTAATCGTACAAAAGGAACCAAATTTCAATCAGCTATGTCGATGCTTAACTTCTTCATTAATCGTGCTGGTAAAAAGCTTAAAAAGGAAGATAGAGAGAGACTTGAACAAGCCAAGATTGAACTTCGCAAAGTTTTTGGCAAGAATGAATCTTAATAGTAATGTTCATTAAGCAACATTCATTTGGTCTCTGCCATGTTCTGCTAATACAAAGAAATTTAATTTATCATCTTATGCCCAACGAAATGGAAGGTTGTGTCTATGTAAACAGGTTGCATTGAAGGGATGAATGTTTTTTTGATTTGATTTATAGGGCCTTTTTGATATATAACTTATTCTAGCAATGAAAATCTATTTCCCAATTACGTATACATTGCGTATGAGTGATGCATGAACGAAAAAAAAGAAGTAATCATAAGTCCTACACTTTTTTGGATTGATCTTGAAATGACCGGGCTAGACCCTGCACATGATGTGATTATAGAAATTGCAAGCTTGGTCACTGATAACAATTTAACGGTGGTTGCTGAAGGGCCGTCGTTGGTGATTCACCAACCTGATTTTCGTCTTGATGGCATGGATGAATGGAACACAACCCATCACGGTGAGTCGGGACTAACAGATGAAGTTAAACGTTCAACCATTACGCTCAACGAAGCGTATGAACGTACGTTAACCTTTGCACGCGAGCATTGTGAGCCAGATATTACCCCAGTATGTGGTAATAGTGTTTATCAGGATAGAGCTTTTTTGCGTAGACTGATGCCAGAACTGGATCAGTACTTTAGTTATAGAATTATAGATGTATCTTCAATCAAAGAAGTGGTAAGGCGTTGGTACCCAACGGACCCGTGTATGTATTATGAAAAGGAGACTAATCACCGGGCCTTAGGAGATGTGCATGCTTCGATTGAGGAACTTAAGCATTACCGCAAATACTTTTTTAGACCTGAACCATAAAACAAGCGGTACATTGTATATTAATGCACCGCTTGTTTCTATTTTCTCGAAATGAATGTTGTAGTGAGAATGCTCTTTACATTAGATGCTAGGCTTTGTTACTCGTATTTGCATCCATGTTTTATCATGCAATACTTTGCTCCTTGCACCCCTCTACAGATTGCGCACCACCACCATGGTAGCTTTTTTTTCTTCTCTTTTTTAAATTCTTTTAGAGCTTCTTTTCCAGCTTCCTTTCCTTCGGTGCCAAGGGCAAGGGCCTCTTGATGAGCTTTTGGTGACTTTTCCATTTCAAGAGTACGAGCTTCGGATAGTTCGGTGATAGCCTCCTCCGCGAAAGCACTGGCTTGGTCCTCTGTAGGTCCTAGTGTATATCGCGTTCTTGCATCTAATCCCCTTGCGCCTAATCCAATGATGGCGATTATAAAACTTATATAGTGTTTTTTCATGATAGTTTCCCCCTTATAGCTACCAATTAAAACTTAAATTACTTATTGCAATAAAATTACTACTTATAGTATCGAAAAGTCAACAGATTATGGTCTCAGCTACGTTTTGCTATCTTCAGGGCATAAAAGTAATTGATTTACACGCAATCCATACGCTTTTTAAATAAATAGGTACCGTAAGCCCAGAATAGAATAGTAAACAGAACAAGCATTCCAAGGCATATGCTGAGTGGGAGGTAGTCTTTGTACCCAAGCATAGCCCCACGGGTGCCTTCATATGCGTAAATCCATGGGGTAAAAAGGAGGGCCGTTCCGAGGATCGTTGAAACACTATTCATTAATGCCCAGGAAGCGGTAAAACCACTTAAGAAGAATAAAGGACCTACAAGGCGATGCTCAAGTCGTGTATGCGCAATCACCGAGGATGAAAAAATAGCCGTCCATAGAGCAAATGTTGCAAAGAATAGGCATGAGAGTCCATAGGCCATTATAAAGCCTAACAAAGAAAAGTGTGGAAACGTTAAGCTACTGCCAAGAACAATTTTACCGACGCCAATTACTACAAGGGTGAAGACACTTGCTTGTATAGCATCAATCAGAATGACTTTCAGTAGGACCATCCAATAGGGAAGGGGTAAGGTAAGTTCATACGAAATAGCTTGCGGGCCTGCAAGATCAGCGGCAAGGTCGTTCGATTGACCCCATGCCTTAAATGATGCCATGATAATGAGCATGCTGACGGTGATAAATGTACCATAATTAGACGGCATTCCTAGCGCTGGTGTGATATAACCGTTCATGAGAATGAGAGCAGCTGGCCAGCTTAGGGAATCGATAATGTTATTAGGAGCGTCTTTGGCAAGAACGATAAGATCATGCCAAAAGAGCCATCCAAATACACGAAGTGAGATAATAAATGATTGCATACTCATGATTCTATCCTTTTAGTGGTTGTTTCTTCCTCAAGTAGTTGTAAGAAGACATCCTCGAGCCGGTTTTTATTATAGCCAGACATAAGGTTTTGTGGCGTGTCCATCAAACGGATCTTTCCCTTATCAAGTACACAAATACGATCCGAGAGTGTTTCGGCTTCGTCGATGTAATGAGTGGTAAGAAGAACAGATACTCCTGCAGCCTTTACCTCTTTGATAACCGACCATAGGTGACGCCTAATGTGTGGATCAAGTGCAACTGTTGGCTCATCGAGTATAATTAGTGACGGTGTATGCATTAATGATCGCGCAATGAGCAGCCGCTGCTTGTATCCTCCTGAAAGAATGGTTGGTGGTTTATCGGCATACTCATTAAGGCCAAACGTGTTCATAAGCTCCTGAGACCGCTTTTTAAGTACCGGGTAGGGAACTAAAAAGTAACGTCCGGCAAATAGAAGGTGGTCGCGCACCGTCATAGATGGGCTTAGGTTAGGCTTTTGAGGGCAAAACCCTAGGTGTTGACGATAATGAATAAGATCTTCATAAATTGATACGCCCTTAAAAAGCACATCCCCGCTTGTTGGCGGATGAAGAGATGCAATAATCGTAGAAAGTGTTGTTTTTCCTGCCCCATTGACACCAAGGAGTGAAATAATTTCTCCAGGCATAATTTGCAAGGACAGGTCATTTAAAACGGTTTTTGTACCATATTTTTTTGAAACATGGCGTACATCAATAAGTGCAGACATACTTGGTATCCTATAAAATGGCTATGTTCACTGTTTTTCGTTTCTGTATAAACAGTACCTTGTTAGTGAACGAGTAAATACTATTATAATGGAACGTAATAATGAATAGAGCTGCAAGCTACTCTGTTATTTTGTGGGATATGATAGTGCAGATTAACATGATGTTTTCTCCAGCAACTAAAAAGTGACTTTGTGTGTGACTTCAGCGGTTCATGCTTAGATGATATCGTAGTTAAGCATGCGTGTCAAGGGATTTTTCGACTTTTGAACCATAAACTTCGATATTTTTTGTTTGCTATAGGTGGTGGTTATAAGGTTAAAGGGTTGGGCGTAAAAAAGTAGGTACTTTCTATATAAGCTGTTGTGGGGGTATTGATGGTCTTTGCAAGGGGAGGAATTTTTTTTATACAGGAATGATAGCAATCTATTACCTGCCAGATATTGGTACACTTGAGGTATATTTTTCTCATATGTACTTGTTTAATTTTGTGTACTGGTGGCTGACTTGGTCCTAGGGCGGTTATATCATACTTTTTTTGTTGAGCATAGCTTCTTATTGCCTCAGCAACATGTTTTGCTTCCTCATTAATTACTGTTTCATCGTTGTGACGAAGTTCAATTTCTGCTAGGCGCAGGATTGGAGGATAGTTTGTTTCCTCTCTATGGTTGATTTCGTAAGAATAAAAGGAATGGTATTGACGCTCATCCAGGTACGCGAGAACTGGGTGATTGATCATTGTTTGAACAATAACCTCGCTATCAGGATGTTGGCGTCCTGCGCGGCCTGCAACTTGAATGAGTTGCTGTAATGTTGTTTCAGTTGCATTATAGGTCGGTAGACCAAGATGCATATCAGCCCACAAGATACCCGCGAGAGTAACGTGAGGAAAATGATAGCCTTTAGTAATGGTTTGTGTGCCAACTAGGATGTCTAATTCGTGATTAGCAAAAGAGGAAATTGTTTGACGCCAGTTTTTGCGGTTAACGGTTGAATCAAGGTCAGCGCGTGCCACCCGTGCTTGTGGGAATAATTTTTCAATGATGCGTACCACTTGCTGTGTGCCGATTCCCTTTTTGATAAATTTGTTTTTTGCGCATCCTGGGCATTGCTGCGGAAATGGTTCTTGATAGTCACAGTAATGACATCTGAGCAGTTCATTTTGATGTAATGTAAGGGTTACTGAACACTGGCTGCAGCAAAATAAATGTCCACACCCAGCACATTGGACAAAAAAGCTATATCCTCTTCGATTGAGAAAGATGATTACCTGCTCTTTTTTATTGAGCCTATCAGCAATAGCATGCTCGAGCTCGGTGCTTATCCAAAAATTTCGACGAGGCTTTTTATCCATTTTAACCACAGTAATACGTGGGAAGTCACCCGTGTATCGTTTATGGAGCCGTAAAATAGGCCACTGTTTTTTTTGAGCGGTATACAGAGTACTAATGGAGGGAGTGGCGGATCCCAATATAATAGGCACTTTCTCTTTAGATGCACGCATGAGTGCTGCTTCTTTTGTGTTTATCTTTGGGTGTTTTTTCTCCTGATAGCCAGTTTCGTGCTCCTCATCAACAATGATAAGTCCTAGGTTTGCGCAAGGCAGAAAAACCGGAAGATGAACTCCAATAATAAGGCAAGGCTGACGTTGGGTAATATGGTGCCAGAGCGCTCTTTTTTGTGGAGCACTGGTTGCTGAATGAAAATCAAAGATGGGCATGTCAGGAAATCGCATTTTAAAAAGGTGCGTAAATTGAACGGCGAGTGATACTTCTGGTAATAGAAGCATGGTACTTTTACCGTGAGCAGTATTTGTTTGTATAAGGTGAGCATATATTTCAGTTTTTCCGGAGCCAGTTACACCGTGAAGTACACAAGGCTGGAATGCAGGCTTTTCGATGAATGACTTAATATGACTGAAAGCTTTTTCCTGTTCGGGTGTAAGATGAGAGCTCGTATGAATAGTTTTCGGTGAAGGCGGTAGCTCAATATGGTGTTCCTTTTGACGAAGAAAGCCAAGAAAGCGACGATAGAGAATAATAGGCTCAATGGCATAATACGAACTTAAAAGATTAATAAATTCTTGATAGGCAGGGCGGCTGAAAATAGGATTTAAGCTTATAGCTTCTTTGATCTGATAATTAGTTTTTGAGGGCTTTTTTGTGATAATGGATGAAATCAGGGCATACTCGGTTCGTTTTTGCAAGGGGACGGTGACGATTGAGCCCAGTAAACCTTTTTTATAAGAGTGTGTAGCCTTGTCCGCTTGCCAGGATGAAGGAACCTTGTAGGTAAGTTCGCGTTTCCAGCCGTTTAATAATCTAACTTTTATATACATGGATCATAAACCATATAGAAGTGGTGATGATAAAGCTCAAATTGATACTACATGCGCTTAGGTTTACTTCTAGGCTAGCGGTTTTAAAACATTAAGCAAGAAGCAGTTGAACCTATTGGGCAAAACAAATATGTAGAGCTTTGTTTTAGTATAAAACAAGTGGGTTTCTGCAGTGATTTAATGACATGAAGACGGGCAGCTTATTAAGCTACCCGCATAAGTCATTATTATGTGTGCTCGTTAGTTAGATGAGCTTAAAATATACTAGCTTAGTGTGATGCAACACCAGCACCACCTAGTCCTACTCTAGGAGCAAAACGAGGAAAGAAAGATGCGAGATGACGTGGAGCACGTAGTGGTCGAATAGTTGCCGTACGTCGTCGCATTTGTTCTTCGTTAATACTTCTTCGTGTTCTGCGAATTAAATCTAGGTTTTCCACAGGTTCCGTTGTAGTTCTTTGGTTTCTCTCTGCGAGCCTTAGTGCTTGTTCTAAGTTTGCAAGGCCACCCACTTGAAGTTCATTAGCGCGTTGTCTTATTCGTTGGTTGCGTCTTCTTGCCTGTGTTTTTTTAGTAGCTTTGTTAATAGGTTTTGCTAGAGCCACAAGGTCAGGTTTTGGGAGTCCCTTTTTTTCTGATTTTTCTGATGGAGGAGCAAATAGCGATCCACATACTCCACTTAAAATGATAAATAATGCATATTTTTTCATGGTTTCTCCAGGTGTTAGAATGCATTGGTATTTAGCAAGATTGATAAAATGTCTAATATGGAAGAAATATCCAGATATTTTTAGTATATATACCACTATTTTTTTTGCAAATAAAAAAATGAAAAAGATATAAAATCATACATATATAATGATTTTATAAATATAATTGACATTTTGAATTAACAATCCGAGATACTTTATTAAGGGTATTTTAACGTGAGTTCGACTTGTTATCTTCGCGTAGTGGTATAGAGGGCGGAGCGCGCTATGTAAAGGGCTCTGATAGTTGCGGGTGTTCTTGGGTCTTATGAGCTTCTCATTGGGTATATGGATAAGGTAAGAGGCTTTTAATGGGAATTTTGAGGAATTTCAACGATGCATCTTGGATGATGACATTTATATGGGGAAGATGCTCCCTAAGCAGATCACGGCAAGATCCGCAGGGTGAAATGACTATGGGAGTGTTGAGCTCTGGGTCGTAGGCTACTACAACTAACGTTTGAGCTTCAACATCTTTTGCTTTAAGAACTTGGGCCAAAGCTAGTGCTTCGGCGCATACGCTGGCCTTTCCTGAATATGCCTTAATGTTAAAACCCTTATAAATAGAGCCAGCAACTGTTTGTATCAAGGCAACAACATAGGTCTTTTCTGGGCTAAAGACTTTTTTAAGGTATTGTTGGGCATGTTCAATGAGCGTGTTGTCTTTCTGAGTCAGTTGATTATTTACCATTAGGCATCACCATTTTGGGCTGTAAGAAATTTCTCTATAGGGTATACTTACTAATAGGGACAACTAAAGTAAAGATATGGCACAAAAACAAATAGATCCACAAAAAACTATTTTTCTGATTGACGGCTCGTCTTTCCTGTATCGAGCCTATTATAGCTTGCCGCCGATGCATACCAAGACCGGCGAGCCGGTACAGGTGGTGTACGGTTTTTGTCGTATGGTTAGGAAGCTTCTTAAGCGATTTGAGCCGCAGTATATTGGCGTTGTGTGGGATCCATCACGTGAAGTACCTACTAAGCGGCATGAGATGTATGCACAGTACAAGGAACAGCGCCAAAGTGCGCCTCAGGAGCTGAATGCTCAGCGTGGGCTCGTCAAGGAATTTGCCGATACCGTCTCGCTCTTTCAGATTGAAAAACCGGGTTTGGAAGCCGATGATATTCTCTACTCACTTGCTAAAGACTTTTCCGATGAAGGGTTTTCGGTCGTTTTGGTTACCTCTGATAAGGATATGCGCCAATGCGTGAGTGATCGCATTGTGATTTATGATCCGTTTCGAGATGTTATTCTTGATAGAGAAGCCGTCGAAAAGCGGTATGGTATTCCATTGGAAAAACTGGTATTTTATTTCGCCCTTATCGGTGACGCGAGCGACAATATACCAGGTGCACGTGGTATTGGTCCCAAAACCGCCCAGGGACTGGTTAACACTTTTGACTCAGTAGAAGATCTCTATGCGCGCCTGGATGAAGTCTCCAAAAAACGTACAAAAGAGCTTCTTGAGGCTTCAAAAGATAATGTCATTCTCAGTAAAAAGCTATTTTTGCTCTATTATGAACCGCTAAAGGTCGATTCTCGCACTCTTGAGTTTGCGCCGGATGCATGGTTTAATGCACGTGCATTATTCAAACGATTGGGCTTTGCTTCTCTTTTAAAAGAATTTCCCCCGGTAGAGGGTGAAGATGACGAAGATGAGGCTGGCGCCATTCCTGCAGAATTTATTACGGTTACCGATACCGAAACCCTGAACACGATGTGTGACGAAATCAAGACAGCTGGCTTTTGTGCCCTAGATACTGAAGGTACATCGCTCAGGCCTCTTGATTCGGCATTTGTCGGATTTTCCGCAGCAACTACTGCTGGCAAAGCCTATTACGTTCCTGTGGGACATCAAGGGATAGGGGCACAACTTCCACTTGATGTCGTAATCAAGGCATGTAAACCGATCTTGGAAGACCAACGTATTAAAAAGTATTTTCATCATGCTAAATATGATCGTCTTGCATTTTCTACGATAGGTATTGATGTTGCAGGTACAACATTTGATACCCTTATTGCAGCACACTTAGTAACCCGTGATTGGCAGCGTATTAATCTAAAAGCATTATCTGAATTCTTTTTACAGCAACGAATGCTTACGTATGATGAGGTGGTTAAAAAGAAACGCTACAAAACATTTGCTGAAGTACCACTCAATCAAGCAACGCCTTACGCAGCAGCTGATGCGCACCAAACACTTGCATTGGTTCCTGTATTAAAAAAAGAGCTTGAAAAACATGAGCTTTCATCACTGTTTTATGATCTTGAGATGCCACTCAGTAATATTTTATATGCAATGGAAAAAGAGGGTGTTGGGCTGGATGTTAAAACAATTGATATTATTGAGCATGAGGTTGAAAAGGCAATCGATATCACGCAAAAGAAAATTGCTGCATTGTTGCCGGAAGGTGTTTTTGAGGGACTTAATCTTAACTCACCACGACAACTTGGAGAATTATTATTTACGACTTTACAGCTACCACCCGTAAAAAAGACCGGAAAAAAGACAGGGTACTCAACTGATGCTTTTGTGTTAAATGAGCTGGCAAAATTGCATCCGGTTCCCGCACTAATCGTACGTTACCGTGAGCTTTATAAGATCAAAAGTACGTACCTAGATGCACTCAAAGCGGCGATAAATCCTAATACGAATAAAATTCATACCTCGTTTAGCCAGATATCAACAGCTACAGGAAGATTATCAAGCTCGGATCCTAATTTACAAAACATTCCAACCGGCATGCATTCTTTTGCCGTACGATCGGCGTTTGTAGCACCGGATGAACACGTGTTTCTTTCGGCTGACTACTCGCAAATTGAGCTGCGAGTACTTGCATATCTTTCACAAGATAAAACTCTTGTAGATGCATTTTTAAAGGGGAGAGATATTCACGCACAAACGGCAGCTGGGCTTTTTAATACTTCAATAGAGGAGGTTGAGCCTGATGCACGTGCTCTTGCTAAAAAGATTAACTTTAGCATTCTTTATGGACTGTCTCCGTACGGGCTATCCAAGGATCTTGGCATTCCATTTAAGGATGCAAAGTCATACATAGAGCGCTATTTTGAGCAATATCCGGATGTGGTTGAGTGGATGGAAAGTGTCATTGCATCTGCAAAAAAGCATGGATATGTAACAACACTTTTTGGTCGCCGACGATACGTACCAGGTATTTATGAGCGTAATCGGCATTTATATGAGCTTGCCCGCCGGGTGGCTATTAACACTGTCGTACAAGGAACGGCGGCAGAGCTAATGAAAAAGGGAATGCTTGACCTTGATAAACAGCTTCCGAAAGAGAATGCTAAGTTACTTTTACAGATACATGACGAACTGATTTATACGGTGAGAGAAGATGCAGTTAAGGCTGTTCAGCCAATGGTATGTAACGTACTTGAAACGGTAGTAGATTGGAATATTCCTCTTTCCGTTACTGCACGAACCGGTCATACATGGCAAGAAGTAACGAAGTAGGCGTTGGCGTATAGCTGAATTAAGGAAAAGGGGCAACGGTTAGTAATACGCTATCTAGCTTTCCAGAAAGAGAAATTCGTTCAATATAATCATTTTATCGTTAAAAAGGATGGTCCCTATACTAAAAAAACCCTTGAAACCCACACCTGCTTTTTGCAATAATAAAATAAAATAGTAATTGTAAAAATAAGGTGTTTAGTTATGAATTTATATAGATTTATACTATTTGTAACCTTAATTGGTTTTGTATATCAATTGCAAGCTTTGACTACAGAAGAAGAAAAATTGTTCAAAGTTCTTGCACAGCCAAAAATTAGCCAACAAGATAATAACGAAGTTGATAAATTACTTCGTTCGGGGAAGGTAAATATTAATGTCCAAGAAAAAGGTGAATATATTGCAGGTACGTTAAGAGGCTTTGGACAAACCCCGCTTATGATGGCTTCAAGGATGGGGCATACAGCCTTAGTACGTAACTTATTTAACTATGGTGCTAATCCTAACATTCAAATGGATTCTGGTGATACAGCTTTATGTTTAGCGGCGAATGAAAATCAGAAAAAAACAGTTCAAGCACTTCTTGATCCCCAGTTTCCTCATATACCGAGACCAAATGTTAATATACAGTGTTATAAGGGAAATACCGCTCTTAACCTAGTATTACTTAAACTGCACAAAGCAGAAGAAAAGCAACTGGGGAAGACGTATGAAAACCTTTATCATTATAAAGAAATAGTTAAAATTCTTCTTATGTATGGTGCTGACGGTTCTATAAAAAATGATGAAGGTAAAACTGCTTTAGATATTGCATTAGAAAAAGGTTACCCTAAAATCTTTCAAATGATTCTGGATAATCAAAAGAAGCTGAAGGAAAAATTTGAGGCGGAGATAGCGCCTCTAGAAGAGCTTGCAATAGACGCGAAGCTTGCCTCAAATTATCTTAACGTAATATCATCAAAGCCTGGACCTATGAAATCATTAGGAAAAGCCTTGATGGATCAGGTAAAGAAAAAATACGAAAAGGCTCTTGGGTCATATTTAAATAAAAAATATGGGAATAACCGTAACTAGGGTAAAAAGTATTATATATACGAGTAATAATTCTTCTTAGTGTGCTAAGGTGTAATATAATAAAGATACATTTTTCACTATGAAGCATTAATGGGTAAAAAGTGCCCAGTGAATGGTTAAAAAGGGTTTAGTTATTCAGATATATAAGCGTATTTAATAGACTTAGAAGTATCATCATAAAACGGACCAAGATAAAATTCTCGAACCCTTTCATACTTTTGTGGAGCGCGATGCTTTATAATGACTTCAAGATGTTGACCATGCTCGTTTACTAGGATCCCTTCGTCAGTTCCTTTTTGTGCGCTATGTATAATTTTGTTCGGCATGAGTCGTACATACCCTCGTACGGATGATGGAGGTTCTTGGGGTTCTGCGATAGATGTGGGCTTCGGCGTATGTTGTTGGGGTGGTTTAGGGCGTTGCATTTGGAGCCATCGTGATTGTTTTGGTGTAATTTTTTCGGATTCAGTTGGTGTTTGTTCAAAATGTTTTTTGAGTCTTTTTGTACGCCGCAAGCGTGCTGCGGGAATGCGTGTTTCTGTGCCAAGAATAATGCAAGGAGTTATAAGGAGCGCCAGTAAGTGTAATTTCACTATATTCCTTTAAATGGGTTGCTTTTATGTAATGTACGCTTCGGTGAGCTGAGAGTGCAAGGGTTTTTGTTCTATGATACACTGGAGCGAACAAGTCTACTCAGCCCGGTAATGTGGTGGTTGGATGGCTGAGATGGTAAGGCCTAATGGTAGTACTAAAGCTTAATAATGTTAAGCAAAGGATAACTATGGAAAACCAGCGGATTGATAAACAGACACACACTAACAATAGCAAAAATATTACTTTGCAAAAAAAAGATCCGCTTGGTGATGGCATTAGCTCTCTTGCATTAATACGGGTTTCAGGATCGGATATTGATGTGGTCAATGCCGCACGCGTTTCTTTTGGGAAGGTTGTAACAGAGGTTTCTGAGCGAGATAAAAAGCTTATTGCTTATCTTATTAATCATGATCATACGAGTCCTTTTGAGCACAATCAGCTATCATTTCGTGTAAAGGCACCCTTGTTTGTTATTAGGCAGTGGATGCGACATCGCATGAATTCCTACAACGAAATAAGCTATCGGTATGTTAAAGCGCCACTTGAATTTTACGTCCCTAATCATTGGCGAGGACAATCAAAGTCGAATCGACAAGCATCAGATGGTACGTTTATTGATGAGAAACTGAAAGAGGAATATCACCAAGCAGTGATGCATGCGCGTGAAATGTATGATCACCTTTTAACTGCTGGCGTTGCTCGGGAGATTGCGCGTGGACTCTTGCCGCTTTGTACGTACTCAGAGTTTATTTTTACCTGTAACCTTCACTCGCTTATGCATTTTATTCGATTACGCCTAGGGGAAGGAGCGCAAAAAGAAATAAGCTTTTATGCTCAGGGGATGCTTGAGCTTGCTCTTCCTCACTTTCCGGTTTCACTCGAAGCCTTTGGTAATAAAATTGGTGCCCATTGGCTATAACAGGGTTTAACGGTGGCCTTTGGTAACGAAATCATCGTGATTAAAGGCTAATACAAAAGATGATATTAGACGTAGTCGTTGGTTTATGGTATCTAATTGACTTTTGAGTAGAAATAGGGCATATTTAAAATATCTAAGCATCCACAATGTTCGTGGATATCCCTTTTAAGAGTATTTTTTAGGAGAATGGCTCATGGCAACAAGTAAATCCGGTGGTTCTACAGGGAATGGCCGTGATAGTATTAGTAAACGACTAGGCGTTAAGCTGTTTGATGGACATCGTGTTAATGGTGGCGAGATTATTGTTCGCCAACGAGGAACGCGTATTCATCCCGGTAAGAACGTTGGTATTGGTACTGACGATACGATTTTTGCCATGGCACCCGGTGTTATCAAATTTCATTTTGGTCGTAAGGGACGAAAGTACGTTTCAGTTTTATAATAAGGGCTATGAAATCATAACCCAGGAGAATCATGGTTGAGGCTCTCGGTACTACCCACATAGATTTTTTAAAGTATCGATTTATCTACTGGCTGTTTTCAGCCGCTCTACTTATTGGCGGCTTGGCCACCTATATATATAAATATCGTACAGAAGGTTCTGCATTTACCTACAGTGTTGAGTATACAGGGGGTACGCAGGCTCTGTTTTCATTTTCAACGCCAATTCATAGTGAAAAAGTAGTAGCATTATTGGAAGGTGAGGGATTTAAAGGGGTCGTAGCACGTGATTTTTCTGATCGAGAAATTTTAGTGCGAGTTGCTGAATTTGAGAATGATTCAGATGGCCTTGCTGAACGTATGCGCAGTGCATTACAAAAGAAATTACCTGATACGCAGATTGAGATCAAAGCAGTTGATAGTGTTGGGGCTAATACCGGCGCTTCACTTTGGTTAAATTCATTATATGCAATCATTATAGGCTTATTACTCATGCTGCTTTATACTGGTTGGCGGTTTTGGTCACCTTCCTATGGTATTGGGGTACTGGTATCATTGTTTCATGATGCCTTTGTTATTCTTGCGTTCTTTATGCTATTTAATTATGAAATTTCAGCAAACGTTGTAGCGGCTATTTTGGCCATATTGGGGTACTCGATTAATGATACGATTGTTATATTTTCACGCATACGCGACAATCTTAAAAAGATGCCCCATGCATCTATGGATGATATTGTAAACCTAAGTATTAATGAAACGCTTCGCCGAACGATATTGACCAGTGTGGCTACCGCATTAGTGGTAGTATCTCTACTGATTTTTGGTGGTAATGCGTTGCGGAGTCTTTCAATAGCGTTGTTGATAGGTATTATCTTTGGTACATACTCATCAATTGCAATTGCAAGCCCAGTCATGTTACTACTGTACGGTGAAAAGCAGCGCAGCAAACGATAAGACCTATTATTCATTCTTAATTGTGAGCATCATTACAAATTCATAACCAGCTATTATTTCATATACATGAAGACGGTTTGTAGGTTATTTCAAGGAGTTTTATGAAAGAAGAGAAGAAAAAAGAGACATTGTCTCCCGATACACCTTCTCGAGAGACATCGTCTCAAGAGAGAAAATCTTCCAGGGGATCGTCTCAGGAAGCACCCCCTCGCAAGTCATCACGGCGCGATGAATCGCAGAGGGGTACATCTCAACGAGACGCGTCTCAGCGAGACGTGCCTCCTAGACAAGCAAAAGAGCGGAATTTAAAGGATCTTCCTCTTTCTGAGCTTTTGATGCAGGCCCGTAAGCTTGGCGTTGTTGGTTCAAGCTTAATGGGAAAAGAACAACTTATTGAGCATATTAAAGATCTTGAGGCGCATCCAGACAAAGAAATTGAAGTTGAGGGTATCTTAGAACGGCTTCCGGATGGTTTTGGCTTTTTACGTTCAGCGCGTTTTGATTACGTTTCAGGTCCCGATGATATTTATGTATCCCCATCACAAATTCGGCGGTTTAACCTTAAAACGGGGGATACGGTTTCTGGAGTAATTAGAAAGCCGCGGAGTGGTGAAAAGTATTTTGCTCTTTTAAAAATTAATAAAGTAAACTTTAAAGATGTAGCCGCGCTATTAGATCGACAGCTCTTTGAGCGCCTTTCTCCATTGCATCCCGATAACAAATTTGATCTTGAGGCTGATCCAACGTTCTTATCTACTCGTATGATGGATTTATTTACTCCCATTGGACGTGGCCAGCGTGGCTTAATTGTAGCACCGCCCAAAACGGGTAAAACAGTATTGCTTAAAGAAATTGCACAGGCATTGGTAACCAATCACCCTGACGTATACTTGATTGTTTTATTGGTTGATGAGCGTCCAGAGGAAGTAGCTGACATGCGTCGTACGGTTAAGGGGGCTCGTGCTGAAGTTATCAGCTCCACCTTTGATGAATCTCCCGAGCGCCATGTTCAGGTGGCTGAGATAGTGCTAGAAAAGGCGAAACGGTTGGTAGAAAGTGGCCTCGACGTAGTAATTCTTCTTGATTCTATTACACGGCTTGCTCGAGCATATAATACTGTTGCGCCAGCCTCTGGTAAAATTTTGACTGGTGGGATTGACGCGAATGCACTGCAAAAGCCAAAACGCTTTTTTGGTGCTGCTCGTAATACTGAAGAAGCAGGCTCGTTAACCATATTGGCTACTGCGCTTGTTGATACTGGTTCACGTATGGATGAAGTAATTTTTGAAGAGTTTAAAGGGACCGGTAATATGGAAGTGCATATGAACCGTAAGCTTGCTAACTTACGTATATTTCCTGCCTTTGATTTGCTCCTTTCTGGAACGCGGCGTGAGGAATTGTTATTGTCGGAAGAACAGCTTAATAAAGTACGTGTCTTACGCAAATTCCTATCAACCATGAATACCATTGAAGGAACAGAGATTCTTAGTGATAAGATGAAAAAGTGTAAAACGAATGAAGAGTTTCTTGAAACCATGAACAAAAAAGGTTCAAATGGCTCTTCTAAGACTTCCACAAAAACAGGGTCCTAAAAGATCCTTTTTCTAGTACAGATTCCAAAAATATCAATTTGGACGGCTTTAATAAATATCCAGTGTCATAGTAGAAAATTTACCCTGCTGAGCTTTGTAATATCCTACAAAGGCAATCATTGCAGCATTGTCGGTGCAAAAGCGCGGTGAAGGCCAGTAAAAAGGTATCTGGTATTTGTCAGCAACCTGCTGAAGATTCTTTTTAATAAACTTGTTACACGCAACGCCCCCAACAAATGCAAGTGCTTTGCATTCGTACTTTTTCAATGCGCGTATTACTCGGTCTACAAAAATATCACTGATACAATTCAAAAGTGAACTTGCTACGGCTCTTTTTAGGTCAATGTTATCCGGCTGTAAAAATTCTTTTGCATTCATATCATACGCTTCTCGTTTTACAAGACTGTATAAAACAGCAGTTTTAAGTCCAGAAAAACTTAATGAGAGATCATTCTTCTTAAGACGGGGATAATGTAGTGAATCCTCAAAATTAACTTCTTGGGCAAGCCTTTCAATAATGGGTCCACCGGGGTATGGGTAACTAAGCATTTTAGCTACCTTATCAAATGCCTCCCCGGCTGCATCATCCGAAGTTTCGCTCAACAGAGTAAAGTCGCCATAGTCTTTTACGAGATAAAGTGATGTATGGCCTCCTGAAGCAGTTAGGCATAAATAAGGAAATGGCACCTTATGCTCAATCATCACCGAAAAAACATGACCTTCCAGGTGGTTGATGCCGATAATTCTTGTTTTCGCTGCATACGCAAGTCCTTTTGCAAATGAGACACCAACAAGCAACGATCCAGGAAGACCGGGACGATTAGTGACTGCAACGGCATCAATATCAGCCAACGAAAGCGAAGCTTTGAGCAGCGCATCTTTGATGACGGTGTTTATCTTCTCTAGTTGATAGCGAGAAGCAATTTCAGGAACAACGCCGCCGTATTGTTTATGAAGTTCTGTTTGAGAAAAAAGGACGTTAGATACAAGACCTTTTGAAGAATCGTACACTGCTGCTGCTGTTTCATCGCATGAGCTTTCAATACCGAGAATGGTTAAATTTGTATGCATGATTATTGGTTTGATTAAGTAGGAGTTTGGTACGAGGTAGGCTGCTTCAAGCTGAACAAGTCGATATTGACAAGGTCCTGGTCAACATGATCGAGTATAGAATTGAGCTTCTCTTCTGTTAAAGGATTGAGTTTTATCGTGGGCAAATGATTGAGAAAAATTCCAGAAGGTTCTTGACTTGGAATTATACCATCAATGATGTTTGGTGGTAAAAGGATAACGATGGCATCATCAGGAATTCGAATAGGCAGAGAACCGGTGACAGGGAGGATATTTTTGTAATAAGGAGAGTATACTCCTCCAGGCATATTGCTTTCTTCTACTTGTGTAAGGATATACCATAGGCATTCTTTTTGAGGGTCTCGTTCAATATACCATTCATTGTCTTTAAATACATAGTTTACGGAAGGAGTAATAATTAGTGACAGAGATATAAATGGAGGTGCTTGAAATATGCAATAATTGTTTCTAAAGATGAATGCTTTCTTGTTAAAAATGCCGCGGATTCGATCTGTTCTCACGTCCGAAGGTATCTCGATGTTTAATACATACGAAGGTTGACGTCGATAAGCTCCGAAATCCATAGATACCACAAAAAGAAGAAGAAATATCTGCAATACGATTATATGGCGCATGAAATCTAGATGGTTAGGGGGTTTTTTGGTACACTTATGCTTATTCTCTCTTAATGATACCTTAAAGCTTGGAGAATGCAATATATTGCAGCTCAAGGCAATTAAGAATTACCTGTGTGAGGGCTTTTTATGAAAAAGTACTTGAAACGGTACTTTAAAGACAAACTAGATACTATGCTTGCCCATGAGTCATCATATAATCGTTTGGTACACTCATGTGTTTTAGGGGTTTTTCTGGCCTTTTCCCCTTATCTTGGCATTCAAACCCCACTCATTTTTGTTTTTGGCTGGTTATTTAAACTTAATATTCCCGTTATTTTTATCGTTGTTTATCTCATCAATAATCCATTCTTGACGATGATTCCCATTGCGATTTTTAATTATTTTGTGGGATGGTGGATATGCGTAGATATTCTTGGGGTAGATTTGGTGGAATATAATCCTGCTTGGATGACACGATTTAATACCTGGTTGCTTAACACTTGGGTCGGTAAAAAATTATCTTCTTACTTGGGCTATCAAATTAATCCGAATGATTTTTCTTTCTGGATTTATATGATTGGGGGACATGTAGTGGCGATTACGATGAGTGTCATAACTTATTTTATCGCTAAACGATTCTTTAGACGGGTGCTAAAAAATCAGTCAAAGAAAGAAGGCTCGAAAAGTACATGAGATAGTCAATGAAAATACTTGCCCAGAATAAAAAAGCATTACATGATTATGAAATTTTAGATCGGCTTGAGGCGGGAATTGTACTGACAGGGGATGAAGTGAAAGCAATTCGAGCCGGGAACATTAACTTAACTGGAGCGTTTGCGCAACCTAAGCAGGGGGAGCTGTATCTGATTAATTGTCATATTTCGCCATACAGTTATGCCTATCAAAAAGATGAAGAAACGACACGAAGTCGTAAATTATTACTGCACAAAAGGCAATTGACTAAACTCATTGGCGATATTTCACGCAAAGGGATCACGCTAGTTCCTCTCAAGGTATATCTTAATAAACGCGGCATAATAAAAGTTGAGATTGGCATAGCTAAACACAAAAAGGCCCATAAGCGTAAGGAAGAACTTCGCGAGCGGGATATTCAGCGCCAAACACGTCGAGAGCTTAAAGGAAAATATAAATATTAATTCTTAATCTCGATATAATTCTTTCTATGAAATGTATTTATGAGTAAAATAATCAAGCTAACGTGCAAGAACTAAATCGTGATACCAGGAAGGGGAATAGATGGCTTATTCAACAAGAATTGGACTGATTCTGTTTTTAATAGTACCTGGATTGAATGCCATGGATAATCCAAGTGGCGGCGGTCAAGAGGGAGTACCAGTAAGAGAGACTGGTATTTTTGACTTTAGCCTCGCAGATACTCTTCAAGTGGCTGAGGGTAATGTTAATACCTCTTTGCACGAAGGTGAAGGGCAGGATCAAGAGGGAAATATTATTGATGAGCCTTTTCCAGATGACCTTATGGATGATCGCAGTCTTTCGGCTCATTTTTCTAGGAATATGCGTTCAACAGTGAGAGGCAGTATCAATTCTTTGAGTGACTTATTAGGCTCTCCATCGTTTGATTATCAGGCATATAATAATGAAGAGCGGCGCCGGCTGGATGGTATGGTTCAGCATGCAATTGAATCAGGGCTGAGGCAATGTGAGGGGGCTGAGGGACAACAGGAAATCGATATTTATATTAATTCTCTTCGCAGTTTGCTTCGTTTATGTAAAACAAAAAAAGTTTCGGTGCCAAAAAATCTTATTAAATTAATCCATGCTTTTATTGAAAAAGGAACATGTGAAGGAAGATTACTGAATCAGATGGAGTCGGGACAGTTTCCAGAAAGTGACATTTTTCGTAAGATTGAGTCTGCTCTTCGTCTGTTTATCTCTTGGCGTGAAACAAGTCGTGTTACGAGAATGATTGATGTATTAAGCCGACGAACTAATTATATTCTTTTCATAAATCGAGAAGTACTCGAAGAAGCATTAAGGTACCTGCGCGCCCAAAGTAAGCGGTATAGGGAAGAGATTATTGAAGCATTGAAGCAACATAGAGCTGTATATCAACGTTTGGTTGATTCGGAGTGTCGTTTGTCAGAGCAATTAGCTAGCCAAGAGGATAGTTCTACAGCATTTCTTGATGCATTGAATACATTTCTTGAGAAGGAATGTCGGAAGGTCAGTCGGTCTGAACGTGTTGATAGCCGTAAGAGTGAAATATTAGCTAGCCTTGATGGGCAGGATTATATAACACCGCGCCATGAACAAAATCAAAGCGCACAATCTTTAAGGAGAGCTTCTGATAGTCAGGTACCGGTTCGTGCTATGTCTACCCGCCCTCGCTCCCGATCTGCCCATGAATTACGAAGGCGCGAGCGCCTGGACGCTATTAAAAAGGGGTGGGGTAAAGCCAGGCGAAAGAGTAAGAAGAAAAAAGATCAAAAAGAAGGTAGCTCACGTAAGGATAAGATTGTCCGCGGGCGAGAATAAGACCTAAATGATCAATCAATGCTACAAGAGCATTATTTTTTGTTTAAAGTGTACCTTTTAGCGGTTTTGGAAAAGACCTAAAAACACTCAATTAGTTGACTATTTCGGCCTTTTTGTGTATAGTATTGATTATAGGCAAACTGTCTTTGAAATTTTTGGGGGCGTACAGGCTTCGACGTGCTTGTGACGTTGTTGAGTGCATGCCGAGCTTTGATTCAGTGCTCGTTAAAAACAGAATCGAAAACAATAAACGGCGATAAAACTCGTCTTGCTGTCGCTTAAGGGCGATTAGCACTTATCAGTTTGATGTGTCCATTCATTGGGCTGATTCGTATAATATGATGGAACAGCCAGGTAGATTATCGTTTGGTATCCTGGTTGTATTACCAAACGGAACGCTGCGCGTAATCTAGTCTTTGGGAGCGAGCAACGTAATTACAAAGACTGAGCATGGAGTACTTGATAATTGAATAATTACGGACATGGGTTCGATTCCCATCGCCTCCACCAGGATTACACTATGAATATTTCAGTAATTACAGGCAATCCCGGAAAGTTTCGGGAAATTGCTACCTATTTTGAACAGTCCAATATTTCTTGTAACCAAGTTGAATGTGAGCTCGAAGAAATTCAGTCTCTTGATTTAAAAGAGGTTATTTCTCATAAGGCTCAGCAAGTTCTGGCTATGGGGCACACGCAGAGTATTGTTGAAGACACGGCATTATACTTTGAATGTCTTAAGCGATTACCTGGCTCTTTTATTAAATGGTTTTTAGCTGAGCTTGGTGATCAAGGACTCTATGAGCTTGCCCATAAAATGGGTAATCCTGCTGCTACTGCTCAAACCATTTTTGCTTATATTGATCAGAACAAAGACATACATTTCTTTACCGGTACCACACAGGGGACCATTGTAGAACCTCAAGGAGAGGGGTTTGGTTGGAGTAACATTTTTATCCCCGATGGTGCTACTAAGCGATATGGTCAAATGAGCCTAAGCGAAAAAAAACCGTATGGACAGCGATTTCGAGCGCTTAAAAAGCTGGTAACCTATTTACAGACGCGTTAAGCCTGGTATCTAAGCCTTATTTATAGTGGTTTTTAGATGTGTTATACTGCATAAAAAGAACTACTTATTTCAACAACTGGGCAAATGATTATGCAGCAAAAAAATAAGCGCCTTGAACCGACACTCAAAGCCATCAAGCAACTAGCGCACGATTGGCTAGCCTATTACGAGATCATTCATGACCCTGAAAAAAACACCCAGGAATTTCGCCAAGCAATCCAAATGGGTTCACACCCTCTTTCGTATGTACATAATGCTACACAGGAATACATTAATGACTGGCCTGATCTTGCATGGTCCTTGATAGAGATACTGATGGCCGAGGCTGGATCAGAGGATATTCGTTCTGACATTGCCGCTGGGCCATTAGAGGATTTATTGACCCAATATCCATATGCTTTTATTGATCGTGTAGAAGATCGTTCTCGCAAGGATCCTGTATTTCGCTCTTGTCTACGGGAGGTATGGCAAGGTACCATTCCTGATGATGTATGGCAACGTATTCAGGATGTATCTAAGTAATTATCCTTTGGGACAATTTCTTGCTTCAGCTACCTTAGAGATTTGTTTTATGATAAAAAAATGATACATTAGTCAGCAACTCACCCAGCAGTAAAGTGAATCAAGGATGAGGTAGCAATGGGGCGAAGTTCTTTTTCTCAATCAGGAATACAGTTATCAGTGTTTGCATTCTTTTTTGTGTGGTTTTTTATTGGAATGGAGGCGGCTCCGGATGTTGTGTCTGGACAACTGGCGGTACCTATCTTAAAAGAATACATCGAAATTATAGATGTTATTAAAAGTGCTGATCTTATTAAGTTGAATATATTGTTGTATAGGTATAAGGATCAGCTGACCTATGGTGATCTTGCGTTTTTAGAAGATGTTATTGATAATGAGTATACCTATCATAAAACCAAGTCGACATTTGGCGCAACAAATCTTATTATGCACGGATTTCTCGTTATTTTAGGTTGGATGCTGTTTACACGAAAAATTGTTCCCCCATTTTTGCCAGATCAGAAAATAGAATCCCTTATAAGGTTGATACCTATGGCGATAGGTACCACATGTTCGATTGAGTTATGGAGAAGTTGGCATAGAGGAGAGATGATTTGGGGACTTAGCAAAAAAGAAGCATATGAGCACCATAAAAAGAGTTTAGTCTTCAAACGTATGAAACGGGTTTTAAGGAGGATAGAAAAAACGTGAAGTTTTTGGGTATGATTTTTCTTTTATTATTTGCAACAATGCAAATACGAAACATTACTGCCTCTTTGAGCATAACTCAGGAAGAAGTGCCACCATGTATGCGTTATGAACAAGCCCGACAGAAGGAGGCATTTCTAAATGAGCAAATTTTGGTGTATAAACAGATGTTGGAACCAACTTCACCCTATGTATTAGGTTTGTTTTCAGTCTTAGTAGGTTCATTTTTATTCGTCTATATTGCTGAGGTATATGTACGCCCTTTTGATCAAGCATTCGCTTACAATCTTCAGTCATTAGGACTCCTTAACTGCTGTGGAAGTTTTTTTTCTTTGTTAATTTTTTGGGACGAAGGAACGCCAATAGTTAGTCGTATTACCCCAGAAAAACGGCGAGACTATCAAGAAAAAATTATTACATTGCGTTATCAACTTTTGTTGTTACAAAAATGTGGCGATGCGCGGCATTCCTAAATACATTTCAAAAAAACAATCATCAACGTACACGCTTATTGATATGGTAATGGCTCTGTGATTTGTGTCATAGGATAAGGTGCTTATGATTCGCATCCTTACTCATTTGTTGTGTTGGAATCAAAAGCTTGCGTATGCTGTATCGAAACATAAGTAAGGTGCATAAAATGAAACCGGCTGTTAAGCGTCCTCCATGGCTTTCCCGCATGTTAATAGGCTTTGGGCTTGCAAGCTTATGTGGTGATCTTGGTCAGGAGATAACTAATCTTGTCATGTCTCCATTTTTAATGAGATTTGTTGAAAGTTCATCGGTTCCATTAGTGCTTGGTTTAATCATGGGGATGTCTGAATTTTTTGCAAGCTATGCACGCATAGCTTCCGGGGTAATCAGTGACCGCTATGGCTACCAGAAAGCGTTTATTTTAGTTGGGTATAGCTTGTCTGGTATTTTTCTCGGTGTAATAGGGTTTAGTTCGAAGGTTTGGCAAATAGGTGCGGCACGTATTATGGCATGGATAGGAAAGGGTCTGCGTGAACCACCTCGAGATGCCTTGATAGCTCATCAAGCCAAACCAGAATATTATGGACGGGCTTTTGGCTTTCATCGATCATTGGATACCTTAGGTTCTATTCTGGGACCGTTCGTTGTCTTTTTTCTTATTTTTGAACTTCCACTGCGTAGCTTCTTTTTTCTTACCTTCATTCCTGGTGTCGCCGCGCTGATTATATTACAGATGTTTATGGAAGATATTCCTCCGACTCATGTGCCATCATTGCCAACCCGAAATGAACTGTTTAGGCTTCCGAAGTCGTTTAGGCTTTATTTGGGTATTTTGTCTGTATTTGGCTTAGGCTATTACAGTAAGACACTCGTAATTCTTCGTGCAACAGAGTTATTGGGTTCCACTAATATTCTTGAAGGAGTTAGGATTACCGCGCTTTTATATGCTCTTTTTAGTATTGTTCGTTCAGCTACTGAGTATAGCGTAGGTTTTGTTATTGATCGCATGAATAAAATTGTTGTATTAGCGGTCGGTGGATATGCCCTTTTTGGGGTTCTCTCGTTTATACTTTCTTTTAATATTACCAGCGTGTATACGATCATGGGTGTATTTGTCTTGATGGGGATAAGTGCGGGGACGCTTAAAGTAGCGACAAAAGCAATTGGTGCATCATTGCTGCATACCAAGGTGCGAACAACAGGATTTGCACTTATGCAGCTTATAGAAGGTATAGGGTTATTGATAGCCAGCTCTATAGTTGGGCTTTTATGGTCAGTGCTGACGTATAAATGGGCGTTTGGCTATGCATCTTTTATCAGTATTATCGCTGCCATATTACTGATTCTTCTTCTTGCACGTCATTCTGATAATGACAAAATAAAAAATATATCGCATACTTTGTAACACCCCACCCTTTGGGTGTTACACTCTTCAGGTGGAGGCAAAAAAATCGTTTTCAGTGTTAGTACACGTAGAACGCATTGACTCATGAAGGTTTAAGGAAAGCATCACGTGAATATATATAATTTGTCTATTGCTGATGTTATAAAACAGTTTAATTCAAATGCCGATAGCGGCCTTTCGCAAAAAAGTGTTCGTGAGCAGCGAAAGGTATTTGGCCGCAATGTTTTACCACAGAAAAAATTGCCCTCTGTTTTAGAGCTATTTATCAATCAATTTAAAAACCCGCTTATTTACCTTCTTTTGGTTGCGGCAGTTGTCATTGCATTTTTGGGTAACTATACCGATGCAGTAGTAACACTCGTTGTCGTGGTGTTTAATTCGATTATTGGTACGGTTTATGAGATCAATGCCCAAAAAACATTACGCTCTCTACAAAAAATGATGCGTATTAAAACAGTGGTTATTAGAGAAGGCGAGAGGCATGTTATTGATGCAGAGGAGCTGGTACCGGGTGATATTGTTTTGGTTGAAGAAGGAGATATGGTTCCCGCGGATGCACGTATTATCAAGGAATCCCAATTGAGTGCTAATGAATCAGTGCTTACGGGGGAGAGTGAAAGTGTACGGAAAAATACGCATGCACTGAAAGGGGAGGTTCCACTTTTTAATCGCTGTAACATGATTTTTCGTGGTACCACGATTGCAACCGGTAACGGTAGGGCAATTGTTACGGGAACAGGTTTGTTTACTCAAATGGGTAAGATCCAGCTTGCAATTGAAGAGCATGAAGGCGAGTCTCCTCTTCGGGATGAATTAAATAGTCTTTCGCATAGATTACTCTTGCTTGCTGTGTCCTTGTGCGTAATTATTTTTGTAGCAGGACTTGGGATGCAGTATCCACTTCGTAAGTTGCTTGCGCTACTTACGGCATTGTTTATTGGGATGATTCCAGAAGGGTTGCCCGTTGTATTTGCTCTTGCATTGATAGCAGGTGCTCGCAGGTTGGCGCGTGATTATGTTCTGGTAAAGCGATTACCTGCTACTGAAGGCTTGGGGCGGGTTGATATGATTGTTCTTGATAAAACCGGAACGCTGACGCGCAATGAAATGATGGTATCTTCGTTTTTTAAAAGCGGTAAGACATACCACGTAGAAGGCACCGGTTATTTTGTTGAAGGTTCTGCCATAGATACGTTAACTTCAAAACCGGTAGATGATGCGTCGCTTCATAATCTTGGCGTGGCAGCATTGCTATTAGATGATAGTGAGCGTAAATATCATGAAGATCAAAAAACATTTACGATTAAAGGTGAACCGACAGAGGCAGCACTGGGGGTATTTGGTGAAAAGATAGGGGCCTCTACTACCGGATATACTCTTCTTTATAAAAAAGCATTCGATTTTTCTTTACGGCTTAAGTACAGCGTATATCGAAAGAATGAGACGATAGTTGTTATGCTCTCAGGAGCACCCGAGAGCATTTTTGAGTGGTGTGATGACATTACTGCAGACGCACGGGAGGTATTTAAACATTATTTGCAAGAGGGGTTGCGAACCGTTGCTCTTGCATGGTTTGAAGCCCCATACAATCCAGAGATAACTGAATGGCAATCATTGGTAGATTCGTGTCGTGGTAAATGCTCGTTACTTGGTATTCTTGGTATTCAAGATTCGATTCGCTCTGAAGTAAAACAAGCGATACTAAAGGCACGACATTCGGGAGTTGATATCATTATGGCAACAGGTGATCATAAGGCTACAGCGACCCATATTGCTCAAGAAACTGGTATCATGATGCCGGGGGATGTAAGTATAAGTACCGAAGAACTACCCGGGCCGATCACTAAACAGGTACTCCAACAACTTGCGCATGTTAAGGTATTTGCGCGCGTTACTCCCCACGAAAAACTAAATTTAATCAATGCATTACGAGCCCAGGGTAAGATGGTAGCAATGACCGGGGATGGGGTGAATGACATACCACCTATGGTTGCAGCCAATATTGGGATTGCAATGGGTAGTGGCACTGATGCGACGAAAGAAGCTGCAGATTTAATTTTGTTGGATGATAGTTTTTTAAGTATTATCGAAGCGTTAAAAGAAGGACGTCATATTTTTAGTACTTTGCGTCGAGTTGTTTGGTACTTCTTTTCGACCAACCTGAGTGAAGTACTCGTCATTTTATATGCATTTTTTGGTGGTCTACCTTTACCCCTTTATGCTGCGCAAATTTTGTGGTTAAATGTGGTGACTGACGGTTTTTTGGATGTAGCACTTGCCATGGAAAAACATGAGCCATACCTTTTGAGTCCTCGGTGGACAGCATTTGGGGGAGAGCGCCTTTTTGACAAAAGCCTTGTTGGAAAAATGTGGATAGATGCCCTTGTGATGAGCGTAGGTTCTTTATGGTTGTATTACCAGTGGTATCAGGTTGATTTGCCAACAGCGCGTACAATGGTTTTAGTTTGCTTGGCTATGTTTCAGTGGTTTAATGCTTGGAACTGTCGCTCTGAACGCTTTTCAATCTTTCAGCGAGGATTGTTTACCAATTACTGGCTTATTGGAGCGACGATATTGGTGTTTGGGTTACAACTTGCCATAGTGTATGTGCCCACACTAGCGTATCTTTTTAAAACGGTGCCTCTCAATATCTCACAATGGATTACTATTATGATTGTGTCATCGTCTATTATCATTGTGGAGGAACTGCGCAAGGCGGTGGTACGTTGGTATTGGAAGGTATAGTTTGACGAATTGCCTTAATAACGCTACCTTTGTAGGTAAAGCAATTCGAAATTTTCTTAGTTATGATTAAGGAGCATATTATGAATAAGCATCTTTTATTAGGCCTACTGTTGTTGGCTTCTACGGTAGTGTCTGCTGAAGAAACTGCTGCTGCTAAACCGCTTAAAATTGGTTATGTTCAGGGAGAGAAATTAATGGACGTCCAGTCTGATAGTGTGCTTGATGAAATGAAGGAAATTTTTAATGAACTTAAGTCTGAAATTGAGAGTCGCATTGCAAAGTGGCAGGCTGAAAATCAAAAACATCAAAAAGAAAAAGCTGATCTACGAAGTGAAAAAGCAAAATGGAGCTCAGCAGAATCGCGTGAAGAAAAATTAGTTGAGTTAGCAAAGAAAGAAGAAGACCTTGCGCGTGATCAGCGTCTTATTGAAAACTATCAAGCTCGTCAAGCACAGAAGATTCAGATGACTATGGGTAATAAGATCAAAAAGGCAGTTGAACAGTTTGGTAAAAAAGAAGATTATGATCTTGTGTTAGTTGGGGGGGCTTTTTACATAGGTTCGCGTGTCGATGTTACCGATAAGGTGCGAGCGCTTCTTAATAAAGAGTATGCGGCAACAAAAAAGAAAGAAACAAAGTAGATATCAAAGGTAAATAAACCTAAAAGCTAAAAGGCCCCAACCGGGGCCTTTTGAATAAATGAGTATGATTAAGGCGATTATTGGACTTGGTAATCCAGGCAAGCGATTTGTAAAAACACGGCATAACATTGGTTTTCGGGTGCTTGATGCGTTGGCACAAGAACAAGATGCGGTATGGCGTACTGCGGGTAATATGAAGGAGACAACCATTCAGGGAGATGATGGTAAATCGATTCTTCTTATACAACCACAAACGTTTATGAATGAGTCGGGCCAGATTATGCCAACACTTCTTAAAAGGGGAATTAAACCGGACAATGTCATTGTAGTTCACGATGAACTGGAGTTTCCTTTTGGGAAGGTTGGTTATCGAAAAGGAGGAAGTGCGCGCGGCCATAATGGCTTGCGGTCGATTATAGCTGTCAGTGGTCCTGATTTTTATCGTGTTCGATGCGGTATAGGAAGGCCTGAACGTAGAGAGGAAGTTTCGGACTATGTACTCCTTCCATTTGATGAGGACGAAGCTGCAGTCAACAAGATGGTGCATGATGCCTGTGATACCATCAAGCATATTCTTGAGATTGAAGGGGAACACGATGGGTCAATTTCTTGAAAGGCTGACGAGCGAGTTTAACGCACACCGTAATACAACAATAGCCGAAGGGCAAGCAGCTTATCTGCGCAATAAGTTTTCATTTTTTGGCATAAAAAAGCCTTTGCTTGTTTCGATAGAAAAGACAGTGTTTAACACTGTGAGTCTTGATCAGCCTCTTGAACGTGTTGTTCGTTGCATGTGGCAACAGGATGAGCGTGAGTTTCAGTATGTTGCTTATGATTTGTTGATGCGTCATAAACGAAACTGGCAACCAGAACTTTTGGCGCTATTTGCCTATATGATTCGCAATAAATCCTGGTGGGATACGGTTGATATGATTGCTGTAAATTGTGTTGGGGGTTTATTGCAACAATATTCTGAATTGATTGGTACTATGGATGAGTGGATTTGTGATGACAACATGTGGATTCGCCGCACAGCTATCTTGTATCAACTTAAGTACAAGGATAAAACTGATGCAAAGCGCCTTTTTTCCTATTGTAAGCTCCAGAGCGGGGACACTGATTTTTTTATACGAAAGGCAATAGGCTGGGCGCTTAGACAGTATTCAAAAAGTAATCCTGAGACGGTACGTGCGTTTTTAGCTAAATGTCAGAAGTCTCTTTCGCCACTTTCAATCCGCGAAGCATCTAAATATATCTAGTTAGGCACATTGGTATAAGGAAGCCTGGATTGAATTAATATAGTGTTGTTTTTGTATCTTCGCGGAGGGTGTTCCCCTTCGCGTTTTCACAACCGGCTCAATGAGCCTGTTGTGAATTGCGTAGCGGTATAGAGGGCGGGGAGCGCTCTATACCGCAGGAAAAATATTAATAAATATACAAGCACAATTTTACATATGAGCCAATATGTACACCAGGTGCAGGACGCAGTCCTTGTCGCCGGCGGGGGAATTATCCCCGATGGGGCGAAACCCTGCAAAAATTACATCAAAGTTCGTGTTATAATAAGCAACGTAAGAGGAAGGAGTAAAGATGCGTCAAGAAAACGTTAAAAAGATGCTCAAAAATGAAGGGCTTACTTCGTTTCAGGTAAAGGTACTCTGTGCAGTGGCTGCTATTAAAAAAGGCACGGTACGGTCGTACAAGGATATTGCACATAGTATCGGACACCCTAGCGCCTATCGTGCAGTAGGTACCGCGGTTGGTAAAAATCCATTTCCCGTTACCATTCCGTGTCATAGAGTGATAAAAAGTACTGGTGAGATAGGCCATTATAGTGCTGGGGGTACAAAACGTAAAATTGAACTTTTAAAAAGCGAAGGCATAACTTTTAATGGCTTGCGTGTAGCTTGACGTTTAGGTGTTTGAGCGCTTTTTGCGAAGTTTTTTTACTTTGGGTGGTAATGAAGCGGCATACTCAAGAGAACGACTAATCCATTGGGTTCTCAGTTTTGTGTCATCAAGAATCGTCTTGGGTAGTGCAATATACTCTTTCATTGGTCTTCCTGGCATTGGTTCAAATACGCGTGCTTTATATGCTGACATAAGCTTAAGACGGTCCTCCTCACTTAGCCGTACAACCCAGTTTTGTTCATGAAGGCCGGTAAACATGTTACCGTTTATAAAGCAACATGGGTACCCAAACATCTTACGCTTTTGTGCATCCGGAAAAACTTCCATGGTTTCTTGGAATAAATTGACGAGTTCGGGAGCAGATTTCTGCCATTTTCTCTTTTGCATACGCATATCCTTTGCTTTCACACTATATTAAGACATTGAGCGATGTTCTTTATCTAAACACTTAGTTATGAAGGAATTTTTTAAATTCCCTCACTAAAGCTTCATCTACAGATGGAGTACTTCCTTGCAACGCATTTTTACTTCCACCTCCTACAAAATTATGTTCTCTGAGCCATGTCATAATCTTTGTCATGTCAACCGGGAGATCAGTAGATGCAGTCAGGAAGAACGCAAATTTTTCTTTTTGGGGTGTAGTTAGAAAATAAAGTCCTGGTTTTGTAGTTACGAGCTCTTGAGCAATTGTTTTTAGATCTTCATGTGTTGCATCGGGTATTGAAAGATACAAGAATGGTATATCATTGACCATCGTTATTTGTTGAAGCCAGTTAGCCTTTTGTGTTTGAATGTGCTTTTGCTTGATTTTCTTAATGGTAGTATGCGCTTCTTTAAGTTGTTCCTGTTGTTTTTTGATTGCTTCAAGCAGCTTGCCCGGCTTGACCTTTAGCTCATGACTTAATGTTTTAACTTCATTAAATTTTTGCTGAAACAGCTCTACTGCCTTAGGTCCCGTGACAGCAACGATGCGTCTATTGCCAGCAGAAAGAGCTGATACTTCTGTTATTTTAAAACAACCAATGTCCCCCGTTCGCAAAACATGCGTACCCCCGCAAAGTTCCATAGAGAAACTGGGGACGTCAATAACCCGTACGTCCTCAGGGTTGTATTTTTCACCAAAGATTGCAATTACTCCTTTATTAATTGCATCTTTATAGGTCGTTGTATAGATGTTGAGCGGTATGTTCTCCATGATTTTTTCATTGACGCGTTGTTCAACAGCCGTTATTTGTTCGGGTGTTAAATTCTCATGATACGTAAAGTCGAAACGAAGATAATCAGGAGCAACGAGTGAACCCGATTGTCGCACTTGTTTTCCGAGAAGTTCAATCAA
>Ga0180437_10000995_pt1 | contig 50244 bp, 63 predicted proteins | sample SS_ome_4_FD_132410 | JGI IMG/M metagenome (GOLD analysis project Ga0180437, IMG submission 132410) | Hypersaline lake sediment archaeal communities from the Salton Sea, California, USA - SS_3_D_1 metaG | ecosystem: Environmental > Aquatic > Non-marine Saline and Alkaline > Hypersaline >... | reverse complement strand
TCTTGATCCTTCCCCCATCCGCACGGACAGCCTTTTACAACCTACCAGACTTGCACCTTTCCAAAAAAATGCTTTAGGTTTTATCTTGTCATGATGTTGTGCGAAAATATGGCTAGTAGATAAACCCAGCGCCGTGTTATAGCCGAATATCGTTGACCCTAGGAAGCGTTTTGCTTCGGCGGGATGGACTTCTCCAGCATCTACCAAATCTTGTAGCAAAGCTTGGCTGGTGATGAAGTCATGTTCTTCATAGTCAAAATCAAAAAGTTCGTTATAATTCATTTACTAATACCCTTTAGTATTGCCCGGTTAGCTGTTGGCGCAGTTAGTCGGGCGCTTTTTTTATTGCATTGGTTTTTCCTTGTGATTTACATCGAAGGCTTCTAGGTTCACCAAAGGTAGGCAGGTCGCCTGCTTGACCTTCTCCCCCATCACGGCCATCCAGCCTATCAAGCCAGCCCATTTTGGCAAGGGCATCTGGCTAGCGCCGTTACACTCAATGCCCTTGCCAATCTGTGCTTGGGCTTGATTTCCTGTCTGTTGCCGGGTGGCTCCGAAGGTAAGCAGGCTGGAAGTAGATAAGAATTGAGTTATGGTTAAAACGTTCTTGGCTTGGGTGAGTGGTTCTTTAGAAGGACTCACTATTATTTTTTTGGGCATAAATTACTCCTTTTCAAAATTTAGTTTTCTATGGTTGCATACAGCATCAGATTTCGGTAATGTGCCACGCTGGATTAAGCCTTCACGTAGGATGATGCGAACTTGATCCCGAAGTTGACGGATTTCCGCTTTGTCGGTTTTTTGTAGAGCAGTTAGCTCCTCCTCTTCGAGATGAATAACTAAGCGTGTCATGACAACCTCCGGAAATAAAAAATCCTGTGCTGTTGAACACAGGATAGTTGACTTGCTTTATGTTGGTGGGAAGGGTTGGGAATCGTCTTGGGAAAGGTTGGGAAATCTATCTAATCAGTATCTGGAAACTCCCCTTCATAATTCAATAGTGTACGTCTAGAAATGCCATAATTACTTTGAGCCCACCCTTCTTTATCGGTAATATTTCCTGCTTTGGCTTCACTACGATAATGAGTAACGATTTCTTGCCGCTTTTTGGGATCAGGGTATGCTGCACGAATATTAAAAGTCATAGAGTTCTTTTTAGAATCGTGTTTCGGTTGAAAATTTATTGTCCCACTTTTCCAAACCCGTTTACCACTTTCTGTAAACTCAATGTAAGTTTCACCAATAGGTGGTGGATTCTCTAATGTGCGTTTTGCCCCCTGCATCATGCCCTGGTAAAACATGCTAAATGCAAAGGCCAAAATAAAAACTGCACAGATTAGAACATAGATTATTGCAACAATGATTTGAATAAGCAGATAATTAGATAAAAGTATTAATAGAATTGGGCCAATTGAAAAATACAATATCCATTTTGCATAAGTAATTCTATCCGTATCAAATGATTGGTTTTTTAATGCTTCTCCTAACCCTTTCGTAAGAAGTGCTTTTGTTAGTTCTTTCGTGTCTTCCATGTGTTTCTTGCCTAAGCTGTTTTAACTCTTTCTGTTCTGAAAATGCTGGTTTAAATGTTTCCTAAAGTCTCATTTTCATAAGCCAGTTTTACGACTTTGAATGCACTAAGGCCTGGGCCATATATACAAGTTGCACACTAACGGTAATGCTAATACCGCCAATTGGTTTGAAACCTAGCTCTATCATAACGTTTACTTTCTTGGCAAAAGCTTCATAGTCTTTATCAAGCTTAGTTATCCTACCAGTGTGGTTTACTACCATGTATTTTTCCATTGTTCAACTCCAGATATATATTTTTGCATTGCAGTACCGCTCCCCTTCTCCTGCTATTGCTCGTCAACGTTTATCGCTCCGGCTTTATTTCGTTTTTCTTTATCCCAACCATCCGGCCAGGCTGTACCATTAGTGTACTCAGCCTCGCTCAGAATTGTCTCATGTAGATTTACAAATTGCAGATTTGCCTCGCTCATGTTTGCCCAGCGAAGTCTTGCCCTGCTCAAGTCTGCCCAGGCCAGGTTTGCACCGCGTAAGTGTGCACTAGCCAGTTCTGCCCTGCCGCTCAAGTCTGCCCTGCACAGGTTTGCTCCGCTCAGGTCTGCATCGCTCAGGTTTGCCTCGCGCAGGGTTCCATCAAAAAGCCATCCCCTTGAACTAAGCTGTCTCACCGCTTCAATAGCGGTAGCATTGTCGGGGCTGCCCATTTGTAGAATCACCCGATCCTTTTCGGCTCGCCTATTCATCCAATCGTTAGCATTGGCAATTATAAGTACAGTAATTCCAATCCCTACCATCTCTGACCGTAAACCCCAATATAGTTCAGTCAAAACAGGGATGTATGGAAGCGGTCCATTATCGATAAACCCCAGTGCTCCTAATACAATAAAAAATATTGCTAAATAATCGTCTAGCCAAATATAAGGTCGCCCCTCTATGTAATGCATCTTCAATCTTACCCACGCCTTTAATTTTTCCATGTATAGAATTTTACCCCAGGAAATCTCCCGGCATTCAACTAATTTCCCACAGCGACCAGGGACCCCCGAGCCACGGGCATTCGGGCGCCTCCTGGTCGCTGTGTTGTGCCGCTTATCACCTATATCTTTCTGGTAAGAAAACTTTTACTTAAGGGTAATATTATTCTATACGGGAGACTAAGTTTCCAGTTTATGTTTAATAATCTTTAGGAGAGAAAATGGAACAAAATACTAACACTCAGAATAATATAGATAAAGAGTTACAGAAAAAACTTCTTGAACGGACCTATGATTCGATAACGGATACCTATAAAGTTTTTTCGCAATGGTTAGCGTTCTTTTTGGCGGCTTGGGTGGGTTTGCTTACAATTGGGATAGGGCTAAGTACTCCAAGTGGAGCACTCATTTTGCTAAGTGGATTATCCTTAATATTTCTGGCGTACGAGCTTCGCCGAGCCGGACAAGTTATCGGTGGAATGGCAATACTTTCGATGAAACTAGAGCGAGAAATAGGCCTAGCGCCTGCAAATAGCTTTATGCTACATTTTTTCTTACCATTCCGTGGAAAGAAGATGATAGCGGCTTGGGAGAAACCGAGTAAAATAGAAGATAGGGAAGAACTGATTGAAGAAATTAGCCGAAACAATAAATATTCGGTTTTTCATCCTCGAAGGAGCAAAACCATCATTTGTTGTCTTGTCATTGGGTTTACTCAAATAATATCCGTCATTGTTTTGATGTTACTAGGAAAGGTGATCTTCTAAGGAGAAAATTTTCTATATTGGAAAATTTTTCTTACTGAGATTAGCTATTTTAGATAAGGCGAGCCCTCAATGGGCTTAACTCCCAAGAGACCGTCAAGCTTCCCCTGGTTTGGCGGTCTCGCTTTTTTTCGTTTCAATTTGTCAACAAATTGCTTGACTTCCCCCCTGACTCATTCTATACTTCAAAATATAGTGAGAGATCAGATGTAAAATTCAATTTGACTGGAATAACTCACATGGGTGGTTGCTTGGTAGCCTAATAATTATGGGTTACGTTAATTCTATTTCAAGTTTGTGATTTGGGTAATATTTTGGTGTGGGTGATTTATTGATTAATCGTAATAAAAATTACTTCCAAGTGGTGAATATTCGATGGGAACGCCGACGCTAGCAAGAAGATCGTAGGCAAATTCTGCATCTTTGGTGCGGACGGTAAACATAAGAATATCCCCTTCATAGTTATACATCATACCCCAGACACCGATATCATTACTTCTAAGTAAATATTTAATATCAACTCTATCCCAACCGGCATGTGCAATAATTCCGAAATCGCAGGCTGAACCAAATAGGAAATCAAGAAAGAAGGCAAATAAGGGAGTAAACCAATTGAATGCGCTCCCAAAATTTAAAAAAGAATCAAACATTAACATTCCTTTGTTAGAACGAATGTTCTTATTGTAGCACATTACTCTTTGTTCAGAAAGTAAGGGATTCATAAGTGGAATGTACAATTAATTCTGTTTTTTGTGGTGGTACAGTATATGGTCTGTTACTGGGTGTCATCATTGGAATCATTTTCAATGGATATAGAGAGAATCGGGGAAGGATGGGGCAACAAAATCGCCCTTTAGACACCTTTCCAGATTCAACCCAATCACGGACTACATCAAGACAGGTTGTTGGTAGAAGTCGTCGGGCATCCATTGGTTGTGTTTTTTTTATGTTTCTTGGCCTAATTGCAATTATCGGTATTCCCATGCTAACAAATTATCTTTTGGATAATTGGATTAGGATTTTGTTCAATTGTTGATCGAACAAGAGTATATTAGAAAACAACAAATATTAACTCCTTTAAGAAAGGTGTTGCAAGTTTCAATCCTAAGTTTTGATTAAATGTTAAACCCGCTCCCCTCGGGTTTGACTAACTTCCAAGAGACCGTCAAGCTTCCCCTGGTTTGGCGGTCTCGCTTTTTATTTCTGAGTGGTGGAAAAGATTACAACCAGGGTGGCTCCTGAACAGAATGATAGTATTTATATGCTTACTCTGAAATGAAATGTATGCTGAAATCTAGGAAATTTGTAAGAAAGCCTTGAATTGCTTGACTATCTGCATATATTAGTTCTATACTTTATAGTGATCTACAACAATAAATTAATAAGAAATGAAGGGACACAACACATGATTGATATTATTTTGCAATATCAAGCTAGTATTTTCGTAAACGCTTCAGATATTCAACCAAACCCAGACACTATGACAAGACTGATAACTCTTTTTCGAGATAAAGAATTGATCCCTAGCACTTTTCAGGAAATTGGTCCAAAAACACCAAATCCAACATTGCGACTTCGAATGTCCAGCTCTAATAACGAATGGGCAATCAATTTTGCATCAGAAAGAATTGATATTGAAAAAACGACAGTAGGATTTGATAACGAAAGAATGGGAGATATTGAAGTATTTTATAATGAAGTTTGTGCTCTATATGAGCGAATACTCGGGATATATACGAAAAAGGCTAATCGACTATCGTTAATAAGCGGTTATATGTTGGAAGAAATGGGCGATGTTGAGCTTAATGAAAAATATTTTAAATTGTTTTCCCCACCAAAATTTTATGTTGATAATCCTCCATTTGAGTGGAATTGGAGATCAGCGTCAAAGTATACGGCTGAGTTTTTAGGAGAAGATGAATACCTAAATGTAATAACAGCGATTAATCGAGCAAAAGGGCAGCTAGGTAAAAAAGGCCAAATTATCCCTATTGATCGAATACATCTTCAATATGATATAAATACAGTTCCCGAGAATCAAGATTTTAGATTTGAAATGCCAAATATTCGGGCGTTTTTAGAATCTGTCAGTGAACTTCAAAAACAATTTATCGCCGAGCAATTAGAGTATCTAAATGAGTAATTCGCCTTTTCAATTAACAGATAAAACTCGCACTGACCATACTGAACCATCAAAATTTCATATCGATTTTTTCATTGAAGAAGATGCTAGAAGTAGCACAGTGCTTACAAATTTGGATGATCTTTCTGATGTTGATATCCTTCAAACAGGAATAACTACATCCAAAGAAAACATATTAAATTCTCGAAGACTAAAATCACTACGCGAGAAATTTACTTCTGAGCTAATTTATTTATTAAGAGAAGAAGATTTTGAATATGGAAAAGATACCAAAGCTGATTTATTAGTTAGATCAAAAATGGAGCAAAATGATCTAGCAACTAAAGCATGGTTGAATTCTGTCTACGTTGAATACTTTTCTAATACCCTAATATTAATTGGTATTCTAAGAATAATTGCCAGATTGGATTATTATGTGATTTTCCCCGAAGGCCAAACTATGGCAATTGCTGCGCTATCGCATCGTGATGTAGAAGTTAAGGAGTGTGGCGTTCGGGCGTTTGAGAGTTGGGGATCGTTAAATAGCCTCAAAATTCTTAATGGGATACGGACAGATACACTCTGGTTGCAAGAGTATATTGACAAAGTCATTGTAGATTTAAGAAGGGAACATAATGTCACTCTTTGTCAGGAAGATTATCAAGAGTAAATGGTATCAAACAGATATTGAAAACGGGGATGATGTTTCTGCTGATGCGATAACCAATTGCATGAAGACAAAACAAAACACATTATCTGTTTGGGAGATTGAATCTCCAGATGAATTGGATAATGCAGTTCTTGCCATAGTTTCACAACATCAACACTTGGAAACTATTGATGTTGTAAAGCTGGATTCTGTTTCTTTGGTAGAAAACGAAATAGTTTGGGTGGAAAGTCGTGGATTGACTCCCATTGACGATTTGATACCGCATCCCCGCAACTACGTTGAACATCCAGAGGATGAAATTGACCATATTATTCGGAGTATAGAGGATAACGGTTTTTACAAGAATATTGTGATTGCACAAGGGAACGTCATTCTCGCAGGGCATGGGGTACATAAAGCTGCCAAGATTATGGGTAAGGAATCGGTTCCTTGTGTGCGCCTGGATTTGGACCCAGACGATCCACGCGCATTGAAGGTGCTGGCAGGTGATAACGAAATCGCTCATCTGCGAGAAATTGACGATCGTGCGCTTTCTGAAATTCTCAAAGAAATATACGATAGGGTCGATCTTGATTTGCAGGGAACCGGATATGACGAGAAGATGCTGGCGAATTTGGTTTTTATAACGCGACCTGCTAACGAGATCCAAGACATTGACGAAGCTGCGCATTGGGTGGGCATGCCAGAATATGAACCGGTTGTTCCTGCGCAGCGGATAACAGTCAATTTCCGCAATGAAAAAGACAGAATCGCATTTGCTAAGAAGTTGGGAATTATTGTAACTCCTAAAACGAAATCAATTTGGTATCCCCACAAGGAAAACGATGATGTAATGTCCATCGCTTTTGAGTTGGACGAGAGCGCATGAATCTACCCAGATATCCGATTTATATTCCATCGAAGGGGCGCGCTAAGATGTGTTATACAGCGCGATTTTTGATAGATGACGATGTTCCATTTTTCTTGGTAATCGAGGAGCAGGAGCACGAATCGTATGCTCGTATCTATGGTGATGAGCGCTTGTTGGTGCTACCATTCAGAGATAAGGGTTCTGTAATCCCTGCGCGCAATTGGATCAAGGAACATGCTACGGAGCAGGGGTTTGAGCGTCATTGGCAGCTGGACGATAATATAAAACAGATTGATCGTCTGTATAAGGGCAAGAAAATCAAAACAAATTCTGCAGCTGGATTCTGCTCAGTTGAAGATTTTACCGATCGATATAAAAATATTGCTATTTCTGGAATGAATTACTCGATGTTCGCTTATTCTGGGTCAACGGTTGTTCCTCCGTTCTTTTTGAATTGTAGGGTATATTCCTGCAGCTTGATATTCAACTCTATTCCTAATCAATGGAGAGGGAAATACAATGAGGATACTGATATCTGTTTGCAGGTTTTAGCTGATGGTTGGTGTACGGTGCTGATCAATGTTTTTTTGATACGAAAAATCCGTACCATGCAGATGAAGGGCGGGAATACGGATGAGATTTACAAGGGTGATGGGCGATTGGAAATGGCGCGATCATTGGAAAGATTGTGGCCTGGGGTCGTAAAGACTGGACGCAGATTTCAGAGACCGCAACACGTGGTGCATGATGCGTGGCGAAAATTCGATACGCAACTAGAATTTAAAGATGAATTTGATCCTGAGAAAATCAAAGAGCGCAACGAATACGGATTGAAATTAAAGCAAGTAGCCCCAGAAGTGCGCAGCGATTACCTAAAGAAGTTGCTCAAAGAAAAAGACGAATAATTACCATGAGCATCGAAAATACCATGAGCAGGGAAAATGCGTAAGAAAAAGCCTGAGAATTTTTCTCCCGTACCTGATTTTCCCAAAGACCATAAGCATTACGGCAAACCTCGCTGTCAAGCATGGAACCCAAATTATGGCAGACAATGTTTAGGGCTTGCTCGCCCCAATGGGAAATGCCGTTCGCATAATGGGAGCGCTGCATCTGGTATTGCTGCTCCGAATTATAAGCATGGAAAATATGTTTCTAATTTACCCAAACGCTATTTATCTAATTTCAGGGCTGCGCAAGACAATCCGGATTATCTAAAGTTGCAGGATGATATACATCTTGTGGATGCTCGCCTAATGGAACTAACGGGAAGTATAGACGAGAAAAGCAGTTCATTGATATTCGATAAGCTAAGTGCGGAAGTATCGAAAATGGAGATGGCCCAAGCTGCTGTGGTGCGATCTCAGAATATAACAGACAAAGAAACCAGGGAGCGCATGAGAGCGAAAGCAAACGCAGATTATATCGATAGCGTTTCAGAACTTTCAAGATTGATTAAGCGGGGAGCAAAAGAGTGGTATATCTGGCATGACATTACTGATTTGATTGAAAAGCGCAGGCGCTTGGTAGAAACAGAGCGTAAGTTATTAGTGGATATGCAGAACCTAATCAGAATTGAGGATACTTTTGTGCGCTTTGATATTCTCATGGAGAGTATAAGAAGGAATGTACCAGACCGCGATACAAGAGCCGCGATCCAGTCCGACTACAACGCAGCGGTTGGACGATAGAGTCAATGATGGATTTGGGCTAGACGAAAAGCAGGGGATAGATTGGCCTAAGAATCATTTGATGGGATTGTGGGGAGATCCTGTTCCTTTTCATATGGCACAGGAAATCGCGATTTCAAGTCAATCCAAAATTGTTGCGCTCATCGCAGGAACACAATCTGGTAAAACATCCTTTGGCCCCTGGTGGTTAGCAGATGAAATAGAGCGCACTTCTTCACCCAAAGGGAATAACGATTATATTGTAATTACTTCATCTTACGGATTGTTCTCGCTTAAGCTGCTTCCGGTAATGCGCGAGGTTTTCGAGGACATTCTGGATATCGGGCGTTATTGGGCGGTCAGTAAAGTAATTGAACTGAGAAATCCTTACACAGGATTATTTGAGGCCAGCAAAGCGTCAGATAAGATGTGGGGGCGAATCATTCTGAGATCCGCGAATGCTCTGGGAGCGCTGGAAAGTGCAACTGCGCGCGCTGCGTGGCTGGATGAGGCGGGGCAGGATGAGTTCACCCTGAGAGCGTACCAAGCGATCAAGCGCCGTTTGAGTTTGTTTCGGGGCAGGCAGCTATTCACCACCACCCTCTATAATTTGGGATGGGTGAAATCTCAAATCATTGACATTGCGTTGAAGGGTGGGAAACAGCAATACCATAAGATCGGTGATGCAGAATTGACGCATACCGAGAATGAGCAGAAAAGCATTACGCTCGTGCAATATGATTCCATCTTGAATCCTGAGTTTTCTATTGAGGAATTCCAGGATGCGCAATCCACCATGGCAGATGATGAATTCAAGATGTTTTACAAGGGTGCGGTTGCGAAATTACGTACCATTGTTTACGATTGTTTTGACAGCGAGAAACACGTGGTTCCTGCTTTCAAGATTCCCAGAGCATGGCCAAAAGGGTTTATTGGGATTGATCCTATTGGCGTAAAGAATGCGGGGGTGTGGTTGGCGTTTGATCCTGAAAAGGGGCAGCTACATTTATATCGAGAATATGAAGATGATTTCGGAAAAACTACGCAGGGGCATGTAACCGAAATTCTCAAAGCAGCTGCAGAGGATGGCGAGATTTTACGCGTTATCGGTGGTGGACCATCTGAGCGTCAATCGCGCGTGGATTGGACGGGAGCAGGATTGCCAATGGGCGCTTGTCCGGTGACAGATGTTTGGGTTCAAATCCGCAAGGTTTACGCGCTGTTCAAAGAGGGAAGTTTGCTTGTACATGATTCTTGTCCTCGCATAATTTCAGATCTCGGCGTGATGCGCAGGGAGAAAGATCGGCATGGAAACCTGACGGATAAAATCGAGGACAAGGATACCTGGCACTTGCTTGATGCGCTGCGGTATATCATTGGGTGGTTGAGTTTTTCAAATGAGGTTGAAGAAGTAGTGTATAATCGAGTCAACATTATGTGATAGGAGTTGATCATGCCAGAACTAAACGAAACAAAAGGATTAGCGTATTCCATTGGAGCGATCAAAAAGATTTACGATTTTACGGATGAGCAGTTGGAGGAAATCTTGGGCGATTCGGTATTCGCTGCCATGATGCAAAACAACTATGGATTTGTCACTATCAAAGATATGATGAATCTTGCCGATGCTCTGGGATTGGTTTTTGTGATTAACTTTCAATCCCTGGATGTATACAATGCGGAACCGACTGAATAGACATTGATCGAATTTTGATATATACTCTCAATGGTAGCACTAATAATTTGAGGTCTTTTTGCTAGGGAGCGAGGAGAAAAAGCAGGATGAGTAGAATAAATAAATGGCTGGATGACAGAACTGGAAAGAGCGATTTACAAGCGCAGCTGGAACAGGAGCGCTCTGCGTTTGTGGAAGAACTCAAACGTTTGCAGGGAGCAGTCCAGTATCTTGTCGAGGACGCAGCATACGAAGCGCCCATGCCCATAGCACCGGAGAACATGGTTTCCAATCTGCGAGAATTTGACAGCCAGCTTGTGAACGAGTTGATCGATCAAAAGAGGTGGGATGTAATCGGTGGATTGGGGTTATCGGCATATGATCAAGGCGAGGCTGCGCGCGCTCGCTCGGTTGCTGATTCTCGCTTTCTAGCAATTTATTCACCGCTCGCAGAATGGGGGCTTTCTGTTTGGACGAATTATGGAATGGGTGATTCTGTGCGCATTACCGCGAACAATCCGGATGCTGATATTATATTCAACGAATTCTGGACGGCAGAGCGAAACGCAGATGTGTTAGCAGATGATAAGTTGCAGTATCTTTCTCAGTTTACGCTGCAGGATGGGAATACATTCCTTGCTTTTTTTGCCGACAAAGAAGATGGCAGGGTAACAGTTGAGGAAATCCCCGTAGACGAAATTTCGGAGATTGTTACGCATCCCCAGAGAAAAACAGAAAAGCTATTCTATAAGCGCACATTTGAAACCAAAGATGGCAATAAAGAAGTGTATTATCCGGATTGGAAAGCGAAGTTTTCCGGTAGATTGGATGATAAGACCATCGCCAAAGTATTGCCAGAGAAAGCAGAGCGCGCAGATGAAAAGAAATACGATAACGAGATCTTGAATTCTGCCGAGGAAACACTAGGAACAGATGTGGTCGTGATGCACATCGCACATAATCGAAAAAAGCGCAATGATTTGTGGGGTTGGCCCCTCATGACAAGCGCATCTCCGTATGTCAAAGCACACAAGAAATTCCTGGAAGATCGATTAACTGTAGCTGCCAGCAAAGCGATGTACGTTCGGAATAAGCGGGTGAAGGGTGGATCTCGTGCAATAGATACGGTACGGAATACGATTCAATCTGCGATCTCATCCACGAATTTCAGGGATTCAAATCCCGCTGCAGCTGCCGGTTCGGTGGAGATCGATAACGAAGCGATTACAACCACCGAAAAACCCATGATGACTGGTGCGAGCGATGCCAAGAGCGATGGCGAGATGTTCTCCTGGATTGCGCTCCTGGGTTTGGGGATATTCCCTACAACCGCTGGCATGGATACGAGCAGATGGGCAACCGCTCTGCAGATGGATAAAACGTTGTCGATGCAATGGGCGAGATACCGCACCTTCTGGTCAAGCAATTTTCAACGAATGGTAAAAATCGTATTAAGATTTGCAGAAATTTACGGGGAGCAGGAATTCATAGATGAGAATGGGAATCCGGATTTGGGCGCGAACGTGAATATCGATACGCTTTCTCTGGTTGATTTTCCGGACGTTGTCAAATCGCTTTCACAAGCGGTAAAGGATATGCTCGAACCCTATCTGGACAATGGAATTATCCCAGAGCAAACCGCGAAAGCGTTACTGAGAGAACTCTGGTTGATCATGTTGCAAGCGCTCGGTTTACAAACCTCACGAGACATCGCTAGTGAGAGCGCCTTTGGCATTGATGTAGAGGAACTTGATATGCTGCCAAAGCTGCACCGCACATTCTTGAAAATGGCACAACAAAAATTCAAAGAAGGCGATTTGACGGAGATTGCGGAATTTCTGACAGACGATTTTTCAGAGGAGTAAATTATGTTAAGAATGTTGAAATTAGAACAGAGCGATATCATTACACAGATGATTGGGAGAAATTTTTCTATTACACCGACAAATGAATTCCATATTATTTTGTCTACCGATGCTGCTAGGGAACTTATAAATGATTTACAGAAACTTATGGACGAGAATAAATTCCTCGATTGTCAGGCGTGCGGAAAGGTTCTTGATATAAACACAATGTATTCTATCGATGCTTGTAGTGAGAAATGTCAAAATATTATTTTCGAGAAACAAAGATCGGAGTAAATCATGGAATTGGTATATGCGTTTATCTGCGGTTCGTCAATTTTATTTGTGATTGCACTGACCGTTTATTTGCTCTCGATTACGCATCGAAATGCTGTCAGGGATTTGCGAGCGAGGGGTTGCATTTGTGAACTGAGTTTTGCTGGCCCTACTGTGGATCGTGATTGTCCGGTGCATGGAGCATGGGACGAAGGATGAAAAGATTCCTGGCGATTTTCTTAGCGTATGGATTGATTGTTTTTGTATTCCCCTGGCTGTTTCGTAGGCATGATATGAGCAGAGAAATTTTCGTAGAATTACGATGAGTGTAAAATGAGCGGAAAAACATTGTGGTTAATGGGATATGTTTTAAATTGGCCGGAATGGGAATTCATGGGTATATTCTCTAGTAAAGAAAAAGCGGAGACTGCACTTTCTAGGGAAAATGAATTTTATTGTCCAGTTGTATTGGATGAATTGGAATCCACGGAAGTACGAGATTTCGAGAATGTTGTTTGGTTTTCGGATAAAAAATGAGCGTAAAATCCTATCAGTCAGATTTACATCAAATCATGCGCGGCTATTGGTCCGGTTTCTGGCCGCGCGATGTGTTCTTTGATTTGATGTATGCTGCGATTGATCGGGGCTTATCAAGAGCATGGGCAAGCGGAGCAGCAAAGGTAGGGATAGCAAAAGATGAAATCTCAGGAGCAGAGCAAGCGTTGCTCTCCGCTGCGATCTTTTCAGAATATGCGCGCATCCCTGGATTAGCTGCATTCATAGAACAGAATATGCGTAAGGATGGGGGCAAGCTGCAAACGGTATTGAATCGTGCATCTCTCTGGGTAAACCGTTATCGAGATTTAGAAAACAGAGCAAAAGTTGAAGGAGAGAAAGACCCAAAATTGCGTTGGGTTTTAGGTCCCACGAAAACGCATTGCAATACGTGTGGCAAATTAGCAGGAAAGGTCAAGCGCGCGTCTTGGTGGCGGGATAATGTTATGCCACAACAACCACCCAATCCAGCCCTAGAATGCAAAGGATGGAAATGCGGTTGCGGATTGGAAAAAACAGACGAACCCATGAGCCGTGGTAGAATGCCAAATGTACCGTAAGGAGTTAGATATGGAATTTATTCCTGGATTTTCGTATAACGTAAAGGTTCACACCGAATCGGGAGAATATCAGTTCAATCTGATTAGCTGGAAGATTGCAACTATTCTGATTGCACTATGTGATGATGTTGGACTGGATTATGAGTGGGATTCGGTGGAAGTATGAGCGAAAAAAAAGTTGTTTATATTGCTGGCCCTTATCGCTCCAAAGACGGTATTTGGTATATAAAAGAGAATATCAGAAAAGCAGAATTGGCTGCGTTGGAAGTCTGGAATTTTGGGGGCGTGGCGCTCTGCCCTCATAAGAATACTGCTTTCTTTGATGGTGCGGTGGGTATTCCGGATGAAACATGGTTGCAGGGGGATCTCGAATTACTCTCGCGCTGTGATGCGGTTTACGCCATTGAAGGATGGGAACGGAGCGCAGGAGCAAGGGCAGAAGTGGAGTGCGCCCAAGAGTTAGAAATGCCAGTATATTTTTTTGTGCAACAAATTCATGAGTATTTAAAAAATGACTAAAGAGCAGCAAGAGCAAGATGCGTTGACCCTCGCTGGAACACTAACACAAACGTATATTGAGGCGATTACGTGTATCATGACTTCATCTGATACGGAATCTATCAGGATACAAAACAAGATGCTGTTAGCAGTACGCGATGCTGATTTGGCGAAGGTGGACGCAATCGAAAAACGATTAGGTATCTCTCCAACGACAGCGGAGATTCGGCGATGGTATAAAAACGAAAAGCGCTTGAATAATGGGGAAACCTGGATACGGGAGCGCAGTTGATGACTGATATAATTGAGCAGGATAAACCAAAAATGCTGCTGCATTTCAATAATGATTATTATAGGCGCAAAACGAGAACGGGAGACAAATCATATATTCCTGTAATCAAGGCAAACGGAGCGGACAGGATTACGCGTAAGAAGTGGTTCCGGACTGCACATGCAGCTTGTGAATATGCCAAGGAGGTCGTATCTCGATATAATCGGATGTTCTGAGAGCGCTAATCAACAGGGAGCGAAGGACGAACAACAATGCAGAAAAAGAGAACGATTTTGTACGTTGAAAGCGATGATCATGGGGGCAATATTCGGGGGCTAATGTCGCCAGATACCCGACTCCCTGACGATAACTTGATATTAGAACTGGCAAATGATGAGGATTTGAGTTTTACGGAAGCGGAATTGATGGTGATTAGCGATCCAAAGGAGTTTGATTATTGCTATCATTCCCCAAAACTTAGATCATTCCAGCTATATCTCAATAAACTGAGGAACAGAAATCTTGAATGGCTAGTTGATTTATCTGCAGGTGATGAGATATTGTATCTTCATTTAGGTGATATTACGCAGGGGCAAAAATATGTTTCTGATTGGGTTACAACCAGGATTGGAGATCAATTCTTGATTGCACTCGCCAATCATCGCCCTATCATGGAATTACCAAATTTGAAAGCTGCGCGATATGTAGAGGGGACGAGTTCTCACGTGTTCGGAGATGGAACGAGTGGGGGCGTGGTTACTGCTCAATTGAAAGCGGAATACCCAGAGATTGACGTAAAACCTATTCATCATGGATTGATTGAATATAATGGGCTGTTGATTGATTGCGCTCATCATGGCCCCGGGCCTGGATCTCGTAAGTGGTTAGAGGGGAATATTGCCAGCTATTATATACGGGATAGAATGATGAAAGACTTGCTGCGCGGTCGTAATCCTGCAGATTTGTTCCTGAGAGCGCACTTTCACACTTGGGCGCGCGCATTCTGGAATATTTCCATCGATGACAAAGATTATATATCTGAAATCTGTTTGATGCCTTCCATGTGTGGCTTGAATTGCTACGGCAGACAGGTTACAAAAAGCGTGGAGCAGATCACAAATGGAGCGCTGGCGTTCGAGATTTACGGGGACAAAATCCTGGATGTGCATCGTTGGACAAAAACGCTTGATCTAAGAAATTACGAGGTAATAGCATGAGCGAACTTGATGCACTTGCAAGAGCAGCGTTAGATGAATTAAAAAAAGATATAGTCCAGCCCATACAACCAGGAGATTTGAGGGTAAGAGATATTGCGGAGAGTATCGGAATTGGGCGCTCGTCCGTGTATTCTCTTATGGCTAAAATGATTGATTCTGGAACGTGGGAGAGCGAGATTGTCCGAGATCATAACGGAAATCAAGTAAGGGTATATCGAAAGGTGGTCAAAGATGCAAAAGGGTAGACGTTATTTGCTCTTGATTATAATTTTCTCGTTTCTCATTTTATTGTTTTCGATAACTACAATTATCATAAACAAGGATGGTGTGCGATTTGTGCTGCCTAGCGTATCCGAATTGCACACAATATATATTCCCGTACTGTTGAAAAGCGATCAACAGTCGCCTTATGAAAAAAAGCCAATTCGAGGTGTTGAGGTTTATTCTCGCCCATTCTCGGAGTATGCCGAAAATTACAATGGATTGATCCTAAAATACACAATCCATTTTACGGATATTATTCCGGAACCACTCACCCAACCAAATTGGACAAAACCGGACGGAATATTCCAGAATGATGATCGGCGCTATGGCGGGTTTCAGGGTTCACCATCCTGGATGAACGGGAATCAACCTACTTGCAAGCTGCCATTACCTGAATTCTGGAATTTATGGGCAGCGATAGCAAAAGAAGCGGTTAGCAGATACGATCTTGATTATATGTCTGTCTGGGTGGAACCGGACGTTTATTATATTGGAGCAGAATATTATTTTGGTTGCATTGGTTCTGATTATGCAAGCGGAGTAGAATATGCAGAGTTTTATAATTTTGTGTATTCTGCGATCAAGAGCGAGTATCCTGATTTGCAGATTTTAGCAGGAGAATTGGCTGATCCATCGCAAGCGTTTTTTCTTGGTTTCCTGGATACGGTTCACGAATTTGATGGGATCTCATTTCATGGGTATACGTATTGCTCTGAATACAGCTATTTCGATATCAGTAATAAGATCGAATCGATTAAATCGCTAACGCAAGATAAACCTGTTTGGCTATCTGAAACATCCGTAATTACTTCTTTGAATGAGAACTCCATCTGCTATGAGAACTCCCCTGCTGTTGAGCAGCTGCAGGTTGAGCATTACAAGATCGTGGAGCAGGATAATAGATTGGATGGATTCTTGTGGTTTACGTTGAATGATTCTGGATGGCGTTATTCGTCCATGATGCGCAGGGATCGATTGAAACCCGTAGGATGCTATTATAATCAGATGAATGAATGTGCTGATTTTGCACCATAATTCAATCTAAGGCGATTCTGTGATTGATATATAGCAGAATATAGCATATAGCGTATAATCGCCTTAGAATCAATCTGGGCGCTTCTGGTTGCTTGACAATGATTGCGGTTATCTGGTACACTCCGATTAGTTGAATATTTGGCATACCGCAATGGGAGGCCGTGAACAATTCTGTTCGCGGTCTTTTTTTTGTTTCTGGGAGAAAATAAATGTTACCAATTGCTTACCCCCATCCAACCGGACAAGCGAATCCCATCACATTTCGTGCTGCAGCTGCTTTGGCTGCGCAGGGAGCGTGGGATGCGTCTCCAACTGAGATTCCGATTATCGCCTACGATTGGCTAACGTTATATTTCTCATACGATGAAGATGCAGATGCAACGGACGGTGCGGTTGATTGGTATCTCGAATATTCTCCCTATTCCATTGATCAAGTTGGTGTACAGAATTGGTTCCAGATGACGCTCTATGCAGCTGGCGTGATGGCTGCTGGCTCTGATATTCAATCGAATATACAGCGAGAATACATCACATATGCTGCTACCGATGCTGCGATTGAAGCATTCGTTTATGGTCCATTGCAGTTGGAGCGCACAATTGAGCGTATTCGTTTGGTGGCGCGTGAATCTGGTGATACGGATAATCCTGGATTATTCCATGTGGTTGGCGTAGCAAACGGAGAATAACGTATGAAACCTACTAACCGGACATTCTTTGAATTATCAAAGATCGATAGTCTTGCCACTGAGGGGCTATTGGGAACAAGCAATTCCCTGGCATATCGTGTGCATGAGATCGAAAAACACATTCACAGTCGCGGCCGTTATTGGGGAGCGTTAGCTATACCAAGCGAAGTGAACGCAATCGAGGCGAATGTGGCTCGTCCATTTGCTGCTACCAGTGGAAACAATACCTGGGGCGCGGCGATTCCGATTTGTGGCACAGATGATGTTCCGGTTGTGGCTGGATTAGTTAAATTTGATGCTCATAGATTATTGATTACAGATTTAGATGACGACACATCACCGTGGCGAATCCGGTTTATTTACGGAACCGGAACGAGCGCAGATGCAATTGCTGCAGGGCAATGGTCAGAGGAAATGATTACAACATCTGCTGTTCCAGGAAATCGGGCAGGTGGTACTCCACTTGATTTTCAAATGCCACGCATTGATGTTGGGTCAAAATTATGGGCGCAAGTTTGGAATGATACCAACGGAGAAATCATGTCGTTCTTCTGGGGCGCTCATGGATACGCAGGGTAAATCGATGCCTTATCTGAAAGTAAAACAGGGAAACAAGTGGTGCATCTACAAAGAGCAAGACGGCAAAAAAACCGGTGCGACTTTGGGTTGTCATCCAACCGAAGAAAAAGCGAATAAACAGATTGCTGCTCTGAATATAAACGTAAAGGAAATCATGAAACCTAAAAAACTTGATGAGGCCGTTGATGAGATTGAAACCGAAGTTGAGGAAATGTATCCATCCTACGATGTGATTGATCGGGCGAATGTTCCCTGGGGTGCAATGAGTTTTGATGATGTAGCAGCTGCTCGAAAAGCATCTGAACTTATGGAGCGCCTAGAGGGACACACGAGCGTTTTCTACACGCTATTTTGGCGTATCTGGAACAATGATGATATTCCGGTGAGCGAAAAGGTTCCTGCCTGGGAAAGTCTGATGGCAGATTTTACATCTGCCTTTGACGCTGAGATTTCAACCGAGGAATCCGCAATGGCAGAACTGGAAGATTTCGCAGAGAGCGATATGGGGTCCATCGTGCGCATTTCTGAGAGCGATAAACAGAACTCAGATGCGCGCTCTCCGCTTAAGATGGATATCGTGGTAATTCAACCAGGATGGGGAAACCCCAAAGATAACCATTATTACCCCGCTGAGGTGCTGCGCAGGGATGCGCACATATTCGAGGGTGCCAAAATGTATGCTACGGATCATCGCCCAGAAGAAAAGAACGTGCGTACCGAAGTAGCTAAAGTGGAGCGCATTATTGGTTTCTCTGAGGATGGCGCTCCCATTGGGCGTGTGAAGGTTTGGAACCCTGATTTTGCCGAAGATATTCGGAACCGCGAGAAATTGGGAGAATTGGAAACCCTAAAGTGTTCTATTCTCGCCAAAGGGAAGGCAAAAAAGGGTCAGATTGACGGCAAGGATGCAAATATTGTCGAGGCGATCATTGCATCGAAATATACGAATGTCGATTTTGTAACAAACGCGGGTGCGGGTGGTCGCGCTCTGCGATTGGTTGAAAATGATGAGGAGGTTCAAATGGAAAAAGACGAAGATCTCGTTGAAGTAGATGAGATCGAAGAAAAAACCACCGAGGACGAAATCCAGGAATCAGATGATGTGATCCTGGAAGAACAGGACGATGAAATTGCCGAAGATGAAACCGAAGTTATCGAGGATGAAACCGGAGATGATGAAGTTTCTGAGGGTGATGAGGACGAGCCGACTCATTTAGCCGAAACCGATGTTTTTGAGATCCTGGAAAAATCAAAATTACCAGAGCAAGCGCGCGAGCGAATTGCCACTGGCAATTACCTATCAGAGGCTGAGTTGCAATCCGCAATTACAGCCGAAAAAGATTACATCAAAGCGCTGTTGGGTTCTGGCGAACCGCAGGATTTGGGCAATACTTCTGCAGCTGCAGAAAAGCCCCTTACTGACAAGGAAATCGCCGAAGATCATCAACGGCGCATCGATGCGATTATTTTTAGTGACTAAGCAAGGAGGTTGCTATGGTTGATGTGTTTTATGGTGATGTAGACTGGCAGGATACGAGCGGTCCATATGTCACCGTTCGAGTACATGAACAGGATATTTGGCCTGTGGCTGATAATTCCGGTTCTGGAACCAAAGATGGTATCTTTGACGCGAACGGCGATTACGATGGGGTGCATCCTGTCATTGCAATCGGAGGACGAACTGCTGCTGATGGTCGCCCTCTGAATATTACGGGGATTGTAGTGAGCGCCATTCCTGGGCTTACCACTTCTCTTGGGCGCGTGATTATCAACATTGCTGATGGTTTTATCATCAAAAATTATGTTGCTAATGTTCTCACCTATAGTGGTGGGGATGCGAACACGTTCGAGCAAGCCCCAGTTCCTGGACAACCCGTTTACGTGGATGACTCAGATGATTTGGGAGAAGGTGTGACGCTATCACTTTCACCGCTCAATGATGCTGATGTCAAGAACCCACAAGCCGGGGTATTGTTCTACTGTCAAGACGAAATGGCTGATTCTGCGCAAGGTGGGCCGAATGCAACCTATTCGTTTGACACTTCATTGGCCAATGAATTAGTTGAGCAAGTATTCTGTGTCTTGCTGTTCAACGGTTCACGAGATCTTTCGTAGGAGGATAGCAACTATGCGTAGAATATTACAAAAACTAAACGCTATTCACCGCGAACGAATGACGACCGCGGCGTTAGCAAACCCAGAGATGAAGGAACATTACGCCAAACGCGCAAGCGATGGCAATGATATGTTCCGGATGCTCAACGAGGGCATGGATGGATTAAGCCATCAGTTTGATCCTGCTCCCCTCCAGGAAGTTATGGTATCGGCAGATTTTACCTATACCATTCAAGAATTCGTTCAGCGTTTAGCGCTCGAAGGATACAAGATGATGGAGTTCGATTGGACTCCATTAGTGAAACCGGATACGGTTCCGAATTATCTACAGGTGTATCGTTATCAACATCGTGGATCTCTGGATGACCTCGAATTGGTCGGCGAGAAAGAGCGCCCTCGTGCTGGCAGCAAGGGAGAAACCAAACGCACAAATCAGGTTTGGCGATGGGAGAAGGAATACGACTTCTCTCATGAATTGCTCGTAAACGATGATCTTGGTTATTTCAAAGATCAAGCAATGTTGATGGGTGATTCTGCTCGCAGAACCCTCGCGAAATACGTTTCTCGATTCTACACCAACGCTGTTTCCATCGCTCGATTAGTTGCTCTGGGTGCGCTCTATTCTCAGAATGGGCGCTTGACGACTGCGCGTGTTTCAGAAGCGCGCATGGCCTTTGGTCAACGCGTGGATGATCGCGGAAATCCGATGGAAGTTGAGGCCGTTTATCTGGTCTATCATCGTGGATTGCATGATACCGTTATGCAGATTTTGCAAAGCACACAAGTTGCAGAACTTGCCACCAACGCCAAGAATGTGGTCAACTTCATTCCCATCAAAGACCCGTACATGACTGGAACCGCCCCGAATTTACCCTGGTATATGTTCGCAGATTACAAGCGCAGCAACGTAATTCCGTTCATCTTGGGACGCAGGCAGGGAATGCCTGGGCCTATGATCTTGCGCCGACGCTCTGATATCGAGAGTGTTACATCCATGCTCGGTTCTGGTTCTCCTGTTGATCCAATCATGGGCGATTTTGAGACTGGAAATATCGTGCTCAAAGTATCCGATGTTTGGGGTACTTACGTGGATGGAACGGAAGGAAACCTGTTCGATTATCGTGGAGCGTACTATTCATCTGGTACAGCTCCGTAAATAAAACCATAGAAAAGTAAGGGAGCATTTCAAATGGCTACAACGAATAAAGAACTTGCTGCGCAGATTGCGCAGCTGCAGGAACAAAATAGGGTGATGGCCCAGATGCTTGGGCTGTCACCCGAATCCGGAACTGTCAACGAGACAGAGCGAGCGGATTACATAGAGCATGGTTCCGATAAACATGCTGTATTTCTTGGATTGATTGAGGTCTTAGAGGCTGATATGGAAGATGCAAAACGCAACGATTATATCCTCTATGAATCGCCGGTGTCTGGTCGTACTTGGCGACTGGAGGATGAAATTTCGCCTTTCATGGCATTTCCTAACCCCGATAAGATCGCTGCATTATATCTGAGACAAAAAGTATCATCTCTGGAAAGTGGCAAGCCCACAATTCCGGATGGTGCGCCTACCCTGCTCATGCCTCAAAGCGGTTTCTAAGAGGAGGACTTATGAACTTTCCATTAATTCGTCAACAGCCCTGGTATCCTGGTCAAATGGGTGTACCCGGGTCGGACGTTTCCAGAGGATTGCGTACACAGCCAAACGGAATCGTGCTATTCGTTGACGGAAACCATCCTAACGCAACTACAACTGCCGATGGAACTGATCCCAATAACCCGCTCTCCACAATTACCGCTGCGATGGCGAAATTGGTTGCTTTTCATGCGCTGTCAGAAGTTCAAGCCGAGGGCAGTACGATTGTGATTGCTCCTGGAACCTATACGGACTCAATTGCGATTGATCGCACAAGCTACCCGCCTGATTGTTCTATCATTGGATGCGGGAATTCCAAGTTTGATGTTGTCTGGGTTCCCGCTGCTGGTGATGCTCTTTCGATTGATCAAAGCGGTTGGTTGATCGATGGGATTCACTTCCAGCCTGCAGCCGATGGCGCAGGTGTAAAACTCACCTGGAATGCCGGTGCAGGAGCAGAAGATACGATTATACAAAACTGCTTCTTTGATGGCAGATGGGGAACAGGTTTGTATGGTGTTGAATTTGAGGGTGCTCCTGCGAATTGTACAATCCAGGATTGCCGATTTGCTGAATTCGATACCGCGCAGCCTTGTATTACCATCACCGCAACTCCCACTGCAAGCCCCTATCAAACGCACATTCTCAGGAACACATTCCAGGAGGCTGTGGAGTATATTACGATTGAGGCGGGTGGATTCAATGCCAGTATCATCGCAGGGAATCACTTTGTGCAAGCTACTGGCGATCTGGGAGCAACCACAACCTATATCAATCTTGGAACCGGATCTCTTGGATACAATCAAGTGGTCGGGAACTATTTTGATGGTGATTACTCGAATACCGGTGGCTATACAGCTGAAACAAACGGGAACGACAATTGGGTCGGGAACTTTGCAGCTGATGTAGCCGAAGCAGAAGTTGGCGACAATGGAATCACTGTTGCCGAACCTGCAGCTTAATTGATCGATGATTATTCTGGGGTTGCGTGGATGCTCTGCGCAACCCCAGAACAATCGAAAAGGAATATGTTATGCCAGCCACAAATGTAAATTGGCCTAATCCACAAATCCAAGACTCAGGTTATCCTGGTCAATTTGGAGTCCCTGGTGCTGTTGCGGAATATGGATTACGGCAGAACACGCAGGGACAGGTGTTCTATGTTGATCCTAATCATGTGGACAATAACAATCTGCGCGATGGAACTGATCCAACTGCTCCATTGACTTCAGTTGCTACTGCTCTCACGAAATGCCAACCTTATCGCGGAGATGTAATCGCGGTGATGGCGAACAATTCCTGGCAGTATGGAAATTCTGCAGATGGGAACACGGTTGCAATTTCAGAAGAAGTAACCATTACGGTTCCTGGCGTAAAGATCGTGGGCGTTTGCCAATCTGGTCAAGGTGTATATTGGTATCCTGCGAGCAATGCAGGAACGTGTATTACGGTGGCAGCGATTGATGTGACCATTGAAGGTTTTTTCTTCTCAGAAGGGCCTACGTTTGCCGGATGTAATGCGATTGCTGCAGAATGGGATGGAACTACATTGTTCGGCGAAAATCTCACGGTACGCAATTGCATTTTTGATGATACGGTTGATACTGCGATTGAACTGGATTACTCCTGGTATTGCAATATTCACGACAATCTGTTCTGGAAATGCGATGTGTACGGGATATCCTCGCCCGTTGCTGGCAGCGGAGTAGCTTTCTCCCTGATTGAAAACAACGTATTCCATGATTGCGCAATTGCGATTTCGTTGCTCGGTGGATGCGATGATAACGTGATTTCTAATAACAAGATTTACAATTCGAGCGCCCAGGGTGCTGCTGCAGCTGCCAATGAAGGAATCAACACAACTGGCGGTGACAGGAACATGGTTGCTAACAATTATTTCTCCTGCTTACTTCCGGTTCCCGCAAATGGTGATTATGACGATTTGAATACCGCAGCTGCTACCGATGCCTGGGTTGGAAATCACTGCATGAATGGATTGGCAATTACAAATCCCACCTAAAGGAACTGCAATATGAATGCTGTCAAAAGATTGATGATCAAAGGTGTTGATCAAGAAGTAGCCGAGAAGTTGGTAAAAAACGGATTGCTTACTCCACGCGCTATTCGGGAGAGTACCCTTACCAACCTCAAAGATATTACCGAATTGAGCGCCACGAAAACAAGAAATCTTAGAGATAAATTTGCTGTTTAAGCGCCTAAAAGCGCAATGCTATATTATCTATCAAATACGACTTAGAATCGCCTTAGATTTGATCTGGGCGCTGCAGGGAGCGTACCCGAATGACTTGTACAACTCGATATGCAGAAGCGTGGGAATATGGGGCTTTCTTTTGCGTGGGGAATCTTCTTGCTGGCGTACATGGGGGCGCTGGCCCTGCAGATGCAGCTTTGTCAGATGCGGACGGAGATTTCATCACGCGCGGCATTCGTCCGCTCATTGGTCAAGTTCTCTATAATCTTACACAAGCCACCAATGGATTAGTAACTGCCGTCACGGATACCACGATTACGGCGGTAGGTGTGACTTGGGATGCGCTCGATGAGTATCGAATTAGTACCATGAATGCCAGCGAATTGATTACCGCCGAACACTATCTGGATATTACCGCTGTTGATATTACGATCGCTCTGCAATCTGTGGCAGCTTGTGACTGCAATTGGTGGCCGAACTTTTCTGGTTGGGCTAAAAAGATCAACATTATCGAGGCAGCGGTTTTGCACAAATGCCCCTGCGCATCCCCACAAATTGACGCTGCGCAACAGCAAATTCTGCTCCAATGGGCCGATGATCAATTGGAGCGTATTCGCATGATGGAATTTGACCCATGCTTGGGGCATACGGGAAAAGATTTTCCTGTCACTGGATGGGCAGAGCAAGCCACTACTCCGTTTGCAGCTGCAGATATTATTATCAACTCTTTTTTGAAGGATGGATAATGGCTTGTACTGGATGTGGGAACGGGATCTCATCGCTGCAGCCTTCCAGGAAAAACGGGGGGCTGTATATCTTGCAATATATCGGTGCTGCTCCTGCTGTGACCGTGTTGGGAACAAAGACAGGAACCGCATATTCATTCGGCACTGGAAAACTAGAGTTCTTCGTTGATTATCAGGATATGACAGGATTATTAGCGGACGAGCAACACGGAATGGATCTCAGGATAAAACAGTGACCGAGCAATTATTGGAACTTATTTGCATCTCTTTGGCCAGCGCCTTCTTGGCGAATCTCATTACATTGCAGAATGGGCCGATGATGATCTTTTCCGCGTTGCGAATGCTCGTGGGTAGCTGGACGGCAAAACGATCAAATCGAATATCTGGCTTAATTACTCATGGAGCGCTGCCTGAATATCGTATGAAATGGGAATTGCGCAAGAACAAGATATACAAAAGCATCGCAGAAATCTTCTCTTGCCCCTGGTGCTTGGGTCCCTGGATTGTATTTATTTTTGTGGCAATTTTTGCCAATGATCGATTGATATTTAATTGGCTTGTGGCGAGCGGTTTGTTATATGTGTTTCTTGGAGTTATGAATGGGCGTTCTAAGTAGCAAAAAATCTCCTGAATATCTGCAGCAAATCAGGAATCGTGTTCCGGAAACGCCATATGCGTTGCGGGATTCTTTTCTAACCCCGCGCTTACCAGGAGCGGTGAATGGAACCGCTGCAGAACCTGGGCCTGGAACTCGTACTGTAGTGGATACTGGGAATCTTTTGAGTATTACAGATGGATATGCGGTTTTACCTGCAACTGCTCTTTTGGGTGATCCTGCAATTAGGTACAACAGCAAGAGTAGAGAAGTTGGTGATATTCTTATTTTCAGGGATGTGATTATTCGAACACTAAACGGCGGTATTTGTTATATTGGGTGGGACAATAATACGGTATCTGTTTTCTATGATTGTATCATTCCTTATTTCGGAGCATTTCATCCAGGCGAAGCAGGAGCAACAAACTTGTCATCTGACTTTTATGAATACACAATAAATTCGTCTTATGACTTAGCGATGCTATCAAGGCAAGCTGGATATTTTTGGTTTGTGAAAGACAACGATAATAAGTGGGAATTATGTTTCGTTTCTAATACTAGCAATATTTCGAGTTATTATCCTGGGCTTTCTAATCGATTAAATGTAACTTCATTTTTGTATAATGTTGGCGAAATCTCTATTCCCAAGAAACTTTGGCTCCCTGCTCCCCTACTCTCAGACGGATTCGGAACGGTTCCGGATGTGATTGATTACGGCGGTGTAAATGATGGAACTCCAACCAGAGTCGGGTTCGGCGGGGATGCTCGCAAAGCATTTTTTGATGGCACGAACTCTTTTGTAGATATCTACTCTGCAGATTTGAATAATAAATTTAACGGAAAAGAGTTTTCGTGCATTGTGCGAAGCAAAGTCTCTGATGTGGCTGTTTGGACTGATGGAACAACTAGATATTTGATTCGGTTTTTTGTAGATGCAAATAATAGTTTCTATATATCCAGAGTAGCTGCAAACAATCGTATTCAATTTATTTATGAGGCTAATGGGGTTGTGGCAACAATGAACGAAACTTCGTATGCTGGCGAAGTTGGTTGGTTTACTTCTGGCATTACAGGATCAGATACAAACGATCAAGCTAGAGCATACAAGAATGGCGTTGAAATAGCAGCATCGCCAGCGGTAAACGCAGGTGTATGGACAGGAAATTTAACTTCGTCAGCCGTAGTTATTGGTGCTGGAACTACTGCTCCAATCAATGTTTGGGATGGCTGGCTCTCCGATGCGATTCTACTCTACGGCGTGGTAGCAACCCCCGCACAAATGGCAACCATGCACACTCATTTGGACGCGGGAACTCTTACCGAGCAAATCCTGGACGCTGAATTCGGCGTAAATAATTGGTCATGGTGGAAATTGAACGAAAGCTACCAGAGCGATGGATTGGGTCATGCCGAGGGGATAGCAGGAGGAATCGGTTCCGGTGGCGCAGGGCTGCAATGGGAGCAGCCTATTGGCGCATTTGACATTAATTCATCTGATCAATTTGAATGTGATCTTATAGAAAATCCTGGTTGGGGTAATATTTCGATAGCAGTTGCGGAATGCAAAACGCAGGATGTTGTAATTACATGCGATGGATGGGCAGCTTGCGGTCCATGTGCAAGATATTTAGATGAAGACAATCTTGTAATGTTATATAACAACGGTGCTGGAACGGTGGTTCTTCGCGAGATCGTTGGCGGTGCTATAAATGTATTATTAAGTGTTGCTGCAGTTTATGTTCCTGGTGGGAATTTGCGTCTGATTGTAGATGGACAAAACGTTAGAGCATATTACGAAGATGTTCTTATTGGAACAGCGGTAATTAATAGCACATTGAAAAGCACAAAGCATGGAGTATCTGCAATTGCAACTCCAACTAGATGTGACAATCTCACCATCTACGCCCGAGGCACAAACGGCGAATACGAAATCTTGGAGAGTTTTTAAAGCATGGGAATTCTGACCAGTAAAAAATCCCCTGAATATCTGCAACAGATGCGAAATCGAAAACCGGATCTCGTTTATTCTTTGCGTGATGAATTCCTTACTCCCAGACTTCCAGGAGCGATCAACGGAACCGCTGCAGAACCTGGGCCTGGAACGCGTACGGTTGTGGATACTCTGAATTTGTTGGATATGGGGCGTGGTCGATTATCTGTACATGGATTGAACGCAGTTGGCGATCCTGGATTGTGGTACGGTTCGATATCTCGAAACCCTGGTGTAATTTTTAAAGCGATCACAAAACACATTTACGCTTTATCTAGTTGGATGATCGGATTTGATACAAATCAAGCCGGAGCTATCAATGAATGTGCTTTTTGGTTATCTGGTGGAGTTTTTAGAATCAATGATGGAGCTGCAGGTGCTGCGTCAAGCGCAGTTTTTACTGCATCCACTAATATATCTTACGGTATTGTTTATGCTTTGCGAACGACTGGTGCTTTGTTTTTTTATAAAGACGGTGACACTAATTATAAACTCGCTTGGATTGGATCATCAGGAGTAAATGTAACATTATATCCTGGTGCATCGTTTAACGGTTTACTGTCTGATATTTCCGAAATCTCAATTCCCAAAAAACTCTGGCTCCCTGCTCCCCTGCTCTCCGATGGATTCGGGACGGTTCCGGATGTGATTGATTACGGTGGTGTGAATGATGGAACGCCAACCAGAGTCGGGTTCGGCGGAGATGCTCGCAAAGCATTTTTCGATGGCACAAATTCTTTTGTGGATATCTACTCTGCAGATTTGAATAATAAATTTGATGGTGCGGAATGTTCCGCAATTGTGAGAGCGAGAAATGATTGGGCAGACGCGTCCGTAGATTATATGTTGAATTTGAGTGTTGGCGCATTCTCTGATGGTATTGGTATTTCAAAGTCAGGAGCAAACACAATTACATTCAATCGATGGGGTGGTGGTGTTACAGAATCAGTGGTAAAAGCTGCGGTTATTACAACATCTACTATGACATTGGGGCTTACTGTTTCCGAATTGGCAGATGAGTTTAAGGCATTTTACAATGGAGCACAAGAAGGGTTGACTCAAAATGCACTTGGTGTATTCGCAGGAAATCTATCAAATCAAAGGTGTTATATCGGTGATAGATTTGTTGCACATTCTGCGCCTTATTTGGGCTGGCTCTCAGATGCAATTATTCTTTATGGCGTAGTGGCAACCCCTGCTCAAATGTCAGATATTCATACTCATCTGGACGCGGGAACCATGACAGAATCATGGCTCAACAGCACTTTTGGGCCTGGAACATGGTCATGGTGGAAATTGAATGAAAGCTACGAGAGCGATGGGTTAGGTCATGCTGAGGGGATAGCAGGAGGGATTGGTTCCGGTGGCGCAGGGCTGCAATGGGAGCAGCCTATTGGTTCATTTGACATTGTCTCTAATGCGCTGCATTGTTCATTTCTCGAATCAGAACCGCTTAGTGGAGCATTCCTTGCCATAACAATTAATGATATCAAAACTGCGGATGTAATTGTAACCTGTGAACCTCAAATCGCTTTATGTGGGTTGGCTTTAAGATATGTGGATAATGCTAATTATATAAGAGTATTCCACGATGGGGGCAATGCTGTTTTACGACAATACATTGGTGGTGCACCCACTAATCTAATAAGTGCTGCAGCTGTATTTGGGGCGGGGCAAGAATTAAGGGCAATACTGGAGGGTGCTACTGCGCGTCTTTATTACAATGATGTACTGATTGGAACTGCCGTGGTAGATAGTTCCTTGGTTGGCTCCACAAGACACGGTGCTTATGGAGGGGGGATAAATACTGCTGTCGATAATCTCACCATCTACGCCCGAGGCACAAATGGAGAATACGAAATCTTGGAGAGTTTTTAATGTTAGCTTATGTACTGATTAACAAATCGATTGCACAAGCAGCTGTGGATGCGCTGGATTACGATACGGGAGAGATTGTTACGGTTCCCATGCGTGACCCCATCTACGAAGAGCGCCCCATCCTGGACGAGAACGGGGAACCCACCGGAGAAACGCAGACCGTTTTTATCGGATGGGGAGAAGTCTACGAATTGGAAGTAGAAAAGCGCTCTGGTGGATACGCTCAAATTGGAAGATTAGGAAATTGGTTCTGTTTGCTAATGACAAGTTCTACGGCGAGATTGGCAACGATAGCAGAGCAGGCCGGCGATGATCTCATTCCTTTGGTAACAATCCAGAATACCGAGGACGGTGATTTGCGCTGGAAGGTGCGCATTAGCACACAAAACGTTAGCAGAATCAATACGTGGTTAGAAAATCATGGATACCCAACGCTTCCAGGAACCTGGACATACGCTCAAATTGTGCGCGCTCTGATTGGCTTATTTGCAGGAGAGCAATTTGACATTAAAGATTTTTCTATTTTAGCGAGCGAGGATTAAATGGCGCTCATAGTCAAAGCACTCACGCCCAAGAAATTCAAGGATGATGTATTTCGCAAAGAGATCTTTATTACTGCGAAAACTACGGCGCGTGATATTCGCAATGATTTTCAAAAGACGGTCAGCACCTGGGAGCGCAAACCTAAATTTGAAATGATCGTGGCGGTAGGTCCTAATTCCATTGATATTTATGTGGGAACAGACGATGAGATATACGGTTATGTAGATCGCGGCACAAAAGAGCATATTATTCAACCCAAGAAACCGGGTGGAGTATTAGCATTCAAATCTCAGTATAAACCCAAGACCATCCCGAACATGATCGGCTCGCGTTCCGGTGGTTCTTCTGGGAATACTGTGTTTGCATCCTGGGTGATACATCCAGGAACGAAAGCAAGAAATTTCGATAAGGTAATTCAGAAAAAATGGACTCCAATTTATAAGCGCAGGATGGAACAAGCGATTTCTCGTGCGAATAAAAAATCGGGCCATTCATACAATTAGTGTAGGAGGTTCTTCATGAGTGATAATTTCTTAGCAGGTGAAGGCGCAATTTTTGTTCAACCGGATGGAGCGAATACACAGCCCCGCTATTTGGGCTGTCATCAGTTATTGGGGATTGATGTTCCCAAAGGTGATGTCACGCTCTATTATTGCCCTGATCCATCTGCCCCAAACAAATTTGTGGTAGACAACTCTTCACAAGCTGCCCCTGGCCCCGTAACTTTCGATATCGAGATGAAAGTTGGGCGCACAGCGGATTGGCTTGAAAAGGTATCGTGTCCAGTTCCGGTTCATGTACTCATGAACAAATGTGGACGAAAAGACACCTTTGTTTTCGAGCGCGCTTATTCGCTCCCCGCAACATATATTACGAGCGAATCAATTGCAAATCTGGCCGCGCGTACCCCTGATTCTCAGGATGAAGTTCTCAGTACCTTCTCGATGGCATCTGAGGCGATGTTTAAAGGGTTTGAGATGGTGGGGCAGCGAAAAGCAACCACCGAATCGCAAGCGCTCAACTGTATTGCGAGTTGCTCTGATCCTGCTTGTTCTGGCGATTGCGGAGATTCGAGTGATTTCTGCGATGTTCTGGTGATTGGATGCGAGGCAGCTGGCGGGTTGACCGCGAATGTTCTGCGCTCAACAGATCATGGAGCAAACTTTGCTGCTACTGCTGCTGATCCTTTCGCTGCAGACGAGAACATTATGAGCATTGTTTGTTTCCCTGTTGACAAGAATATAACTCGTATTCTATGTATTCGGGATGCTGATGTTGCCGATAATGCAGAGGTGGCGTATTCGGATGATAACGGCGCAACCTGGACAAACGCGGACATTGCTACTGCAAACAACGTGGGTGCTGTGGGATTCCGCGCTCTATTCGCTTACGATCCTAGCAATATTTGGGCTGTTCTGGAAGGTGGCAACATTGGGTATTCGTCCGATGGTGGCGCAACCTGGACGCTGCAGGATGCTGGAACCGTAACTGCGAACGATTTGTACGGTGTGCATTTCATCGATGCAAATAATGGTTTCGCAGTTGGCGATACGGACACGATCATTCGAACCATCGATGGTGGCGATACCTGGGATACGGTTACTGCTACCGGTGGCGGGAACGGATTGGTATCCGTTTGGATGATTGACCGCAATCGTATTTGGGTTGGTGACGATGCAGGAGAACTGTATTACACAAATGATGCAGGGACAACCTGGGCACAGCGGACATATCCTGCAGGAGCAGCGGGTAGTGTTCTTGATGTTAGATTCATCAACGAACTTTATGGTTTCTTGATTGGCACCAGTTCAAGTGATGCAATCCTGCGCACAATTGACGGTGGCTATACATGGCAAACAATCACGATCACCGCTAACAGCGGATTGAATCAGCTTGTATTGTGTGGTGAGAATGAACTGTTTGGCGTTGGCGAAGTTGATGCTGCTACCGGAATGATTATTAAGGCATCGAATTAGTCATTCGTGCCACTAGGAGGCATAACAATGGCTAAGAGCTTTTTGGCGGGTGCGGGTGCTATCTGGGTTCAACCAGATGGCCCCAACTCGCAGCCTTATTTTCTGGGTTGTCACGCATTGGGAGATATTGAGCGCCCCAGAGGGGACGCTACTTTGGTATTCATTCCTGATGTGGAGCATCCTAACAACTTCATTCCACTAGATATCTATGCGTCTGGTGGCCCTGGCCCTGTTTCAACAACGATTGAATCAGTTATAAAATCTGCAGCTGATTGGCTGGAATCAGTCAATTGCCCAATGCCGATTTATATCAATCAGGTGCTATGTGGTCGTCAGGATGTATTCGATAATTGGGATCGTGCTTTCATTCTGGATAAGGCAATCGTGACGAGCGAATCCTTGTCCGGAATGGTGATTATGTCAGCGGACGATCAAGATCGATCAATGCAGTCGTTTGATGTATCTGCTAAGTTGATGCACCGATTGTTCCCGCTTTCAACCGGATCTCAGAATATCATTAGTGTGGCTGGACAAACCGGATTGTCAGTAGCATTCTCTGGTTCAAGAAAATGTTATGGTCAATGCGGGAATGTGCATTCTGCAAACCAAGATGGGTATCTTGGAGTTACCGGATTGATTGGATCTCCCACGAATCTGTATTACACAGATGATGGGGGTCTGGTCTGGTTCCCAACTGCAACAAATCCATTCCAATCTCACGAGGATGTTTCTGGCGTGGTTGATGTTCAAATCGCGAAAAATTCGTATCGTGTAATTGTGACGCGTGGAACTCTGGATGGATTGAATCCCGCCGAGATTGCGTATTCAGATGATCGCGGAGCAACGTTTACGAATGTGAATGTGGGAGCGGTGAATGGTCAATATGCAATTGGAACCGGACAACCGCTCTTTGCATGGAATGGATCAAATATCTGGCTTGTTACAACCGGTGGTTATATCTATTTCTCGAAGGATGCAGGTATTACCTGGACAGCACAAGAAAGCGGAGCAACCACTACTCAAAATTTGCATTCGGTGTATTTCGTGGATGATAAGGTTGGTTTTGCGGTGGGCGATAATAACGCGATCCTGCGCACAACCGATGGTGAGAATTGGAGCGCCCTAACGGGTCCAGCTGCAGAGAATTTGAGCATTGCACAAGCGGTGTTTGCGTTTGATCGCAATCGCATCTGGATTGGATACGATTCTGGGAATCTCTATTTCTCGAATGATGGAGGTGATTCTTGGTTTGAGCGATCTTATCCTGGTTCTGGAACAGGCGAGATCCAGTCGATTCAATTCTGCAACGAATATGTTGGTTATATCTCGCATATCTCTACCGGTGGTGCTACTGGAAGTTTATTCCGCACGATCAACGGTGGGTGGAGTTGGATAACCCAATCTCTCCCATCCGGAACCGGAGCGCTGTATGATATTCACGTGACAAATTGCAACAATATCTATGTAGCAGGAGATTTGTAAGATTTTATCTGCAGGGAGTTTTTAGCAGCATAGTCCGGACTGAGAGACAGTCACTGAGTAGGGTTCGCTCCCTGACCTACTTGGTGACTGCCTCACATTTGCAAGGGAGCAAATTATGACGAAGAAAGAGAAAGCGCAAGAGCAAGAGCAAGAAGAACGGGAACCCATTTTTCATACAACTAGAATGGGTCATACAATTGAGATTTTACCTATCCCTCCGTTTTTGATGGATAAAATCAACGCAAGTATAAAGTATCCGGAAATCCCCACCTACGAAGCAAAAACCGCAGCGGGTGAAATTGAGATTTTCCCGCACGATGAAACTACGCTCGAATCCGATGAGGATCGCAAAGCATGGGCAGCTTACCAGAGCGCTCTAACAGCAGCGAGCGAAGCGGAAAACGATATCATGATGCGAACCATGATGTTAAAGGGAATTGACGTTAAATTGTCTGGTGATGCTTTCGAGAACTGGAAGGATGAGCAGGAATATCTGGGTTTAGAAATCCCAACAAATAAATCTGCGCTAAAGGTTTATTACATTGAAACCGAAATACTTGGCAACAATCAGGATATCGCCGATATTATGACAAAAATTGTTGAGGCCAGCGGAGTATCTCAGGAGGTTGTCGCTAACGCGAAAGAAAAATTTCGGAGTGCAGTATCAGGGGAAACCCCTGAGTCAATTGAAGCTGAAACCAGGGAAATGGACGCATAATCAGAGATTCACGGAACTGGAAGTATGCGAAAAATGGCAGATACGCCCCACTGAATTTTGGACGCAGTGGAATGAAGTTGACAAAGCATACGCTATTGCGAAATTGCAAGCTAACGCAGAAATCGCAGCTTATGAAAATCAGGTTCACGAAGATGAAATGCGCAGAAAAAACAGACCGTCAAGCAATGCAGGTAGAAATTTCAAAAGGCGATAGATGGTAGAGAAAACAGGATTACAAGCAGTCTTTGAAACTAAAGAATTCCAGCAAGGACTGGAAATCTACAAAAAGGGTATGCAGGATGCGTTAAAGATAACCACCGAATCTACGGGTGGTATGTCAAGCGCGGGAAAAGAACTTGGCGGTATCATGGGAACCGGCGTATCTGGTGGCGCGGTGGCTGCTGGCGCTGCTCTGCTTGGCGTGGTCGCGATTGGAAAACAGGTAATTGAGGCATTCATGGGGATGGTCAGAGGGATAAAAGATTTTATTGGAGAATCTATTAATCTCGCATCCCGTTGGGTTGAACTTGATATGGTTGCGCAACTCATGGGGCAGCGCGTAGGAATGACGACAGAAGAAGTCCACGCGCTAACCCAAGAATTGCAAGACGCTGGAATTAGAGCAGATGTAGCCAGCAAAGCGATTGCGCAATTCGTGCGTATGGAAATGTCGCCCGATTTGTCGCTTGCTCTTGGAAAGGTCGCGCAGGATTTGGCGGTGGTTTCAAAAGATGGCGCGGATTCATCTGAAACACTTGATCGTTTGATGCTCGGTATCCAGAGATTATCACCCCTTATTCTGCGTACCGCAGGAGTAAATGTTGATCTGCAGAATTCGTTCAAGGATTACGCCGCTACGCAAGGCATTGTCAATCGAGAATTGACGCAAGCGGAGAAACAACAAGCAGCCTATAATGCGGTACTGGAAGAGGGGGCAAAGGTTGCTGGCGCTTATGATATCGCAATGGAGAGCGCAGGAAAACAAATGCGTTCTCTTTCCGGACGAGAAATTCCCACTCTCAAAAATGCGATGGGCGCTCCATTCCAGGGTGCATTCCTGAATGTTGCCAAAGCTGCGAGAGAGGTAGTAAGTTCCTTCACCGAGGCGATTTCAGAAGGTGGCGCTCTGTATCCCATGATGGTTAGATTGGGAGCGATTGCGGACATTATCACCGAGGCATTAGCGAATCTTGCCACAAATGGAACTAAGGCTGTAATTGCATTTCTGGGAAATCTATCATCCACCTTTGGCGATTCTGTTCAATCTGCGTTTGATTGGGGATTCGAGTTGGTTGTCAATTTTGCGCAAGGTATCATCGATGCAGCTGCCAGCGTATTGGTGCAAGCGATCAATTATTTGGGTAGTATCCTCGCTGGATGGCTTGCTCCTGGATCTCCTCCTAAAGTTGCCCCCGATATTATCAAATGGGGAGTTGGGGCAATGAATGAATACCTAAAGGGATTTACATCCGCTGATTTCGGGATACTAAAAAGTATTCAATCCCCACTAAAAAGCGCCTTTGATCTGATGGTAAGCACCGGACAAAAAACACGCAAGCAAGCGAGCGAGGCATTCTTGGGTTTGACAGAAGATATCGCCGAGGCGTTATCTGGCGGAGATGCTGGCGAGGGATTATTTAGTAAGATTGCATCACAAGCGGGGCAATTCGGGAATGAGATCGCCGATTTGGTACGAGATCAATTCGCTCTGGCAGGTGCTACGAATGAGGTTGCAGCTGCGCAGGAGCGCGTAAACGAAGCATTTGAAGATCAACAGAGAGCAGAACAATCTGTTAGAGATTTGACCAACGAATATAATCGCATGTTGCGAGCGGGTGCATCCGATGAAATGCTACAAGCGCAACTCGCACAAATCAACGCGTCTGAGGAGCAGGCGCTCATTGCAGCTGATCAAAAATCTGCAGCGGAGCAGGAACTTGCCGACAAACAGGAAATGCTGTCTGTTTTACAGGAGCAGGTAAAACTGCAAAGCGAATTAGTAAAACAATTGCTAGATCTCGCTAAAATGGCAATTATCCCTGGGCAAACGATTCCTGGCGGTGCTGGCGGTGGCGTAGGAACAGAAACACCCGGTGGCGGTGGCGCGGGATTTGAGATTGATACAAGCTTGATATCTGACAAGATGAAAGAAGCAGTCGAGGCAGCGAAACGGGCGTTCCTTGAAAAATGGGAGGAGATGAAACGGATTGTCAAGGAAAAATTCAACGAAGCATTTGGACCTGCGATTGAAGAAGTCAAAGCAGCCTGGGGAGATTTTATTTCCGTTGCTAAACAATTTTATGACGAGAAACTTGCTCCAACATTTGAGGCGATTCGCTTATGGGTTACGGAAACGCTCCCTGCTGCTTGGGCAGTATTTACCGCAAATCTAGCAGCGGTTTGGACATTCTTGAAAACTCTATTTGTGCCAGTATTGGAAGAACTTTGGGGAGCAATCAGTGATGTGTGGGAAATCTTGACGTTATCTCTAACTCCTGCATGGGATTTGTTTCATCAAACGATGGGATTGCTCTATTTGTTTATCAAGACATTTTTCTTAAAAAAATTGGGAGAAGTTGGAGAAAAGTTCGATGGACTGGAATATTTAACAAATCTCTGGAAACTTGCAATCCTGGCGCTCAATGCGGGATTGTATTTGGTGAACGCGCAGCTGAAACGCTTTCGTGATTTCCTGGAAAAGATTAGAGATCTGATTCTGAATATGCCATCTTACAAGGATGTTACTAAACAATCTCCGGTTCCAATGGCAGAGGGATTAGCACTTGTCAATTCACAGATGCGGGAATTCAGAAAAAATCTGGTAGGAACAAAGGTTGCTGTTGGAGAATTGAACGCAATGAATGTATCCAGCATGATCAATCCGCAAGTTGGTGGTACGTCCATGATTAGCCCATCCAGAACCAATGTGATGAATCTGCAGCAACAAAACAATATTCAATCGCCGATGGATTTAGCTACATTCCGCGCGATGTTTAATCAAGTTGTGCGTGAACAGTTTGCGGGAGTTTAGCGTATGTGGTCAAAGCTGATTGTCACCGATGGAACAAAAACAGGAACAGTGGATTTGCTCCGAATACTAAAAGAGTGGTTGCCAACATTGGCAGCTGCAAAAGAATCCGGATATTGGTCTGGTTCATCTTTCACGCAGGGTCGCCAACTTTATGACAAGCAATTTGAAAACGTTATCGATACTTTCATGCTGGATATTTCTACCGGAGAACAATCTGATACTATCGCTCTGGTGAACCTGCTCATCGAATTGCTTGACAAAGCGGTTTCCTATTGGACAACGGACGAGCAAACTGATCCTGTTTGGCTGGAAATGCGCCCCGAATGCCAGGATGAATCCCAATATGCAATTATCATGGAGTATTCTCTACCGCAAATTGACGAGATCTTTGCACCGCCATTCTCTGGTTCCGGTTTGCTTGAAGGCATATCTCTAATCATAGAACACGGATTGTGGTCAGAGAATGAACCTACGAGCGCCACAGCGATAGAATTGAGTGGTGGTAATAGCTTGATTTCAGAAAGCACAGACCGCAAATCAGTGTGGTTATCGAATTATTACGATGATTCCCCGCTAACACATATTTTCGTATATGATGCTTCTGGGGGAACTTATACAAATATCACTGGATTAAGTGGAGTGAATTTATTGCCTGCGGTTCCAGCTGCAGGTGATTTTCTGTACATTGGTGTACAGGATGATGGAACCAATTCTCCATTTGACAATATTGTTTTCAATATTGGAACCGCAGCCAGCGGATTAACGCTAACTCCTGAATATTCTACTGCTGCTGGATGGGCTGCTCTTCCAGTTGCTGGATATGGTTTCAGGGATGATACGAGTTTATTTACGAATACCGGCAGAAATATTATTGTATTTGATCCTGTTGGCGGGGCAAATCCCTGGTCAAGTAGAGTTGTAAATGGTGTCACAGCATGGTGGATTCGATTTTGGGTACAGATTGCAGTCGCTCCTGTATGCCCAACGCAACAAACGGATGCGATTTATACCAACCAGAATTCATTCTTTGAATTAGCATCTGACCAGATCTCAGGAACATATCCTGCGCAAGCCAAAATAGAATTATGGCGTAGGGATAATTCTAATAGTTTCAATGCTGCATTCATTACGCAAGGAACACAGGTTGTGGCTGGATTGCGCTCTCTTGATCGTGGAGCAGGATTTCAAGCATTCTTGAATACCTATAATAATGCTACGCCTACGGGTGTATCCTGGACGAATGGCGGGGCAAGTGCAACTGTGACGAATTTATATGCTCCCACTTACCGTTTTGTGCGTTGGTCGTCTGGTGGCGTAGTTGCTCGCCCTGGAACAGCAATCGGATACTGGACAATCTCTGATCCAACATCCAGAGCGTATACTGGAAAATATCGCGCATTCCTGAGAGTGACGCAACAAGGAACCTTGGGAGATATGGAGGTGCGTCTTGGGATTGGAGCGGGTGGATTTGGTTCAACATCTTATTTCACAGAATGGAAACGGTGTTCCACTACCGCAAATGTGGCGCTCTTTCAAACTTTCGATATGGGTATTGTAGATATTCCTGCGCCTAATCCTGCGATTGCAAATTATGCTTATGATGTTTTTATTTCCGTTTGGGGAACAGATGACGGTGGCGTTAGTAATATTCAAATATATGATTTGGTGCTCATCCCCATCGATGAATGCCCTTTTGATGCGCAGGTAGTAACTGCTACCCCACTGTTTGATTTATTCAATATAAACAATCTTTTGGTTCCGGATAGCATTACATGGCCAAAGATGGATATTGCCACTCCGAATCTTTCTGAATTGCTAGATGGAACATCAAAAACATATCAAGCAAATTGGCAAACCAGAACTCCTGGCGAGATCTTCTGGCAGCATGGAAAAGATCAACGCTTATGGGTTCTTCTGCTATACAATTATAATTATTTGACTGGTGGCGAGGTTGAATATTCGGGCATCTTTCACTCTGCGATTACTGTTAGAGCATGGCGTAATCAACGCTATAAAATGCTGCGCGGAGAATTATGAGTCAAATAGGTAGCTTTTTCTCACAAAAGGGTATTTCTATTTCTGCGTTTGATCCTGCGATTGATCCTGCAGGAGGAACATATAACCCAACTTATCAACCGTTTGACAAATCTCTAACGCATAGATTGCAGAGTTATTCTCATGATAAGGATGCAGTATGGGGATATAAATCGATTAGCATTACAATTACGGGGGAATTATTAGGGTATCTTGACAAATGGTACGATGAAGGTCTGGGAGTTCACGTTGAGGCATATGATCAATCGGGGCGCGTGATTGTTGCTGGATTTGTAAATCGAATTACACTAGAAAGCGGAACCATATCAGCAAGTCGCGGCCCATTGATTGATTTGTGTAATCGCTGCAGCGTGATTTATACACCCATCCTGGATGTTTCCGTTTCGCCTCCATTGACAGGAGCAGAGAAAAGCACAGTAATTGTAGACGATGATCCAAGTCAACAGAAATATGGAATCATAGAAAAGGTGCTTTCTGGTGGGCAGCTGCTAGATGATGGCACAACCGATGAGGCAGAAGATTATCGAGATCGTTATATAGACGAAAATCGAGAACCAGGAACCGGAGACAAAACGCTTAGTTTTGGAAATTCCGGAAATGCTACTATTCAACTTGAAATCTTGGGATATTACGCTTGGCTTAATTTATATATTTATTCAACGATTGCTACCGGAACAACAACTATTTCTGCAAAAATGCAATCTGTTTTGGGTGCGGACCCTAACGGGATATTCAGCACAAACTATTCTGAGATTGAAACCAACAATCTGCTAACGATGGCTTATGATAACGATAATAGAACCGCACAAGCGATCATTGAACGCATGGTTGAGCGGGGAAATGACACGGACGATAGGCGCAGAATTTTTGGTATATTTGACAGACAGCGAGCAGTATATAAAACCATTCCGGATGAATTCGATTATCTGTATAAGGTTTCTAGCAGAGATCAAAAGATTCGGCGCTATGGAACAGGAGATGCGGGTGCTGTTGTTGAACCCTGGAATGTTGATGCGGGTAAATGGTTGTTTCTGGGTGATTGGTTGCCTGGAAGATTGACAAGCACAATCAACAAAAAAGATGATCCGCGCGCTATGTTCCTTGATAGCGTTTCTTATTCTGCTCCGTATGGATTATCGCTCAACGGAATCGGGATTAGTGAATTATCCCAATATTTAGCAAAACTTGGAGTTGGGTAAATGACCAACAATCAGAAGAACGATTCTATGATGCAACAAGTAGATTCTCAGTATCGGAGAACCTATGCTCCCAATTATGCTTGGGCAGATGTGATGGGCGCTTACACTATGATTCCAGGATTGCGCGGTTTTTGGCCTATGTCAACGGTCGATTATCAGGGGAACGCATTTGATTTTTCAGAAATAAGTCAAACGTTGACCTACGCTGGAAATCCAACCTATAATTTGCAGGGGCTTGCACCTTATATTGATCTTGATGGAACCGGAGATTATCTGTTTAGAAACGATCGCGCAGATTTGGATATTCTAGGAACAGAAACATATATTGCTCCTGCTTTGCAGGGAATGACCGTTGGCGGGTGGTTCTATTTTGATGTTTTGGGCTCAGTTGATATTCTTATGGCGAAAAGCGATCTGGGCGCACAACAATCATTTTTATTGTCAAAAAGTGTGCTTGATGTGATTAGCTTTTCAACCTATGCTGCTGGTGGAGGTGGTGGGGCTGCTACTGTTGGAGCAAACACGGTAGCTGCAACGAACTGGTATTTCATCGTGGGTAGATTTGATACGACTGCAAATGAGATGGATTTATTTACAGATGATGCGATTGAAAATCTTGCTGCAGGTGTTCCTGCTGCTATTTTCAACTCTACCGCCCAATTTACAATTGGCGCATCTTCTGGCGGTACATTCCCATTGAATGGGCGCGCGACGCTTTGTTTCTATACTGCAGCTGCGCTCCCAACAAGTTATATTCTTTCTCTATTTCATATTAGCAGAGCATTATTCGGGAAATAAAAAATGACTAACGGAACCGGATCAACAATAGACAGCATCGAAAAGATTTTAACGGGTGATGAACCTCTCCCAGAGAGAACAAGCAATACTTTGCTTTTGGCTGCAATTAGAGCAAATTATCAAGCGAATGTTTGTACTTCTGATTTGCTCCTGGAACAGAGAGACAATATAAACAATCTTAACACAGCACTTAAGCTGCAACAAAAACAAATGGATGATATCGAAAAGAAATCAAACAGATTCGATTTCCTGATTACCCTGCTTGCTGGCGTAGCGTCCAGCTTAGGTTTTTATTTTGGTCAAAAATAATTTTGTGGTATAAATGTCAATGAAGTAAGGGAGCGTTGTCATGAAGTTATCACGATCTGATTTTCTCAAATCAATGGGGGTTGTTGGATTTTCTGCTTTTTTTGGTGGCGATCAACCACCGGAACCCACCGAACACACCGTTTATCTTCCCGCCGTTTCTAATTGTGGTTCGAGCGATTATGCAAAATTGGTGGAATATGCGGTTCCATTTGGTCACATATCCCCTGGATTTACGTTTGTGGATTTTCCCTCATGCTCAAAATATATCTTGGAATGCACCGCTCGCATGAAATCAGAAATGGGCTGGATGCCCTGGATTCGATTCAACGATAACCGGAATTCTGTTTATCAGCAAGGGCAATTCCTAACCTGGGGTGATATAGATGCAATAGCAAACGACGACAATTGTTTTGATCGTGTCTGGTTAGCTAATGTAATCCCACCAGATGATGATGATTTTCCGTATTCATTCAAGATGGAAGTGCAGAATATCGGAGAGATGTATAAATGGTATTCTGTACGGGGAACCGCTGGAACTTCCACATCCAGGATAGTTGTATTTCAGATATCCGGTGTATTCAAGAGTATCAAACCGATTGAACAAATTGATCTAGGGATAAACTACCCAACCGGATTTTTCAATTCCGATTCCGTGGTTGCTCTGTATGGTGTGAAATGACAGAATTCGCGATTTCTCCTGCAGGAATTACTTATCCGCGCGTGAATATGCGCGATGAGTACGGCAGAGATCCGGTTCCTTACGAATCTCCACGTATCGTTGATCGGGTTATATCGATGCTCATTCAAGCAACCGCAGCCAAAGAATCGTGGTTGCGGGGCATCGATCTGTCAAAATGGAATGGTGTTGTTGATTGGGGAGCAGTAGTTGAGCTGTATGATTTTGCTTTCATCAAAGCGTGTCAGGATAGAACGATAGATTCCCAATATGATCGTAATACTAATGAAGCTGCAAAGCGCAATTTTGATTTTGGGTTATATGCGTTTACTGATCCTCAGTATTCGAGCGGAGGAACGCAGGGTAAATTTTTTGCAGATTTGGTTGCGGGTAATCTATCGATGGTGATGGATGCTGAAAGAACGGGAGGTAAAACTGCTGCTCAATTAACCCTGTGGTATGAAGATTTCTATAACGAACTTGATTATGAATTACCAAAAAAGAAAAAGGATACTTATAATCGCTCATCGTTCTGGAACCCGAATGTGTCGCGAGACAATCTCATCAAAGCGAATACGGGATTGTGGATTGCGCGTTATGCTGATTGGCTTGCTGGCCCCTGGGCAGATGGGAAATATATCCCGTTAGATTGGGATGATTGGGTTCTCTGGCAGTATACGGATCGCGGCGATGGAAAAGCAATCGGAGAATCGTATGGACTAGATCTCAATTATTTTCAAGGTGATCGCACAGCATTCAATATTTACTACGGATTAGGGGATACTCCCCCACCAATAGAACCGCCAGGAGGAACAAATTTATGGGAATTTGAAACGATAAGAAAAGTTAGGTATCGCACACAACCAGTTGTAAACCCTGCAACTGAGGTGGATTTTCTGTATGCTGGAAATCTAGTACAAGCAAAAGGAATTGTGGTTCCGAATGGATATGAGGCGTGGTTAGAGTTCGATATGAACGCAGAAACCTATTACACCGCGCTCATTCATTGGGGAACGCAATACCACAAACCATTGTAAGGAGTAAAGAATTATGGAATTAACTGCACAACAAATTATGCTCATTGGTTTTATCGCCTCGCTGTTATCCGTAGGTGTAAAACTGTTCTCCGCTAAATTTGGCATAGAATTATCAAAGGCGTGGATGACCGCAATCGTTGCTGTAATCTCTATTGTGCTTGCGGTGCTTTTCAATCTACCCGCCCTGCCTGTTTATACTGATCCTATGCAATACGCTGCAGAATGGATTGCTCTAGCATCCGGATACGTTGGATTTGCTACGATTATATATAATATTCTTATTGATAAGGTTCTGGATAAACTCAAATTGACCTCAGAGCGTTTCTTGAAATTAGAATAATAATAAGATCTCAAAGAATAAAAAATCCCCTCGAATTGAGGGGATTTTTTGTTTGATCATTTCTTTATTCTGAATTTAAAATACTTGTTTGCCAAAAGAAATATCCGATTCATCATATGTCCCACCTTTGGAATTTCTGCGAAAACCAAAACGTGTACCCTGTGACTGCGCATCGCCTATTTGTCGCTCTCCAATCTGTTCATCTGTTTCTGGTATATCAACAAGATCGGATAGGATGAAATACAAATCAATTACGTCCTCAGATGACAGACTATCAATAACCCAATTTACTGCATTCCCTATAATGCCCATCTTATGCTCCTCTATTAGTGTTGAACTTAGATTTAAACAGTTATTTACTCTAGGGAATCAGTTCCCAGAATATACGCCATCTCCAATTCTGCGTTATCGTATGGACTCTCGGCCTGCGCTGCTTCCATGCGCTCCTCTGGAACTTCTATCATATCAGTGAATATAAAACCTAATCCGATTGATACTCTGTCAAGAATGCCAAGCGAACTCTGTCCAGATGGCGGTAAATTTTCGATCCTATCTTGAATGGATTCTCCTGGACGAGCATCCTCAGTAAAGGCTCCATCAAATCTCTCAAATATATCGAAAACATCGTTCAATTCTTCGTAATCTTCTGGCGCTATTTCGTGCACTCCCTCAAATCTGACTTCGTGTAATTCTTCGTAATCTTCATCGTCAATCTCAAATAATTCATCCTGACACTCTTCATCCGTATAGATGGGTTCAAATCTGATCTCATGGAATTCTATTTCATCGCTCATTTGTAATTTTTTCTCCTGTTGATTTTCGTTTTCAACAGTTGTCACTCTAGGAAATCAGTTCCCAGAATATACACCCTCCCCAATTTTGCGAACTGTTGACTGCTGTTCTGGACTGTTGGATAGTGTTGACTGTTGAAGGTACGTTTTTTGTAGATGGCTTGTCACTCTGGAAATGGGTGGGAAGTCACCATATTTTATCTCCTCTTGTAATTCCCTGAATGTTCCTTGATGCAAACGTGTAGCTTTCCCCTGCTGGCGAGGATTACAGCGTCCATAATTTGCAAGGATATCAACCGCTTGATCGCGCTCCGGTTGGGAGATTCCATCCTGCAATTTATCGAATCGTGGAACTTGATTGTAATCCATGTGCTTATCGCCCATCATTTGAATCGCAGCGATTAATTTTAAAACGAGTTGTTTTTCTTTTTCCTTTTGTGCCATTATTCCAGAAACGGTGTTTGCCATTTGAGTGTAATCCATTTTCTTTTGGTTCTTCTGGTGCTGATCCTTTTTCCAGTCTATGTTCTGCTCTGCAGCTTTAGTTACTCGATACAAGAAAAACCAGAAGATGAGAACGCTAACCACAATTCCAATGGTGATTGCATAGGTTTTGATGGTTTCGATAAATTCATGATTGGATACATCAATGTCGTTCTTTTCATTCTGGGATTGAACCGCATCTGATTTGGCTTGCAATTCTAACGCCATCATTTCTTTTCCATGCTCAATTGTGGCAACCGCTTGTGTTTCTAACGCTCCCAGAGAAACCGCTGTTTGAGTATAGGAAACGGACTGTTGCTGCTCAATATCGTCAATCTCTTTTTGTGCTCTTTTTTGTGCAACCTGGATTTCCCAGTATTTCGCCTCGGATGTAGCGCTCGCTGCTAATCCACCCAAATAGGATTGCGTCTTTTCGAGCGCTTGGCTAGTTTTCTGGAAATCAGGAACAGACGCGGGTTTCTGGATATCTTCGCTCTTACTGCCTCCCTGTCCGATGCTGTCCGATGCTGCAGCTGCATTTCCAATATTCAAACGCAAGTTTTCCATGATTGCAGTTTGCTTGGCAGAATGATCGTTTGGTGCGTCTACGGGTCCAGCGTAAAGCGCCCATCCAATGATGGACAATAATAGCATTCCAAACAAAAAGAAGAAAATCCAAAAACCCGCCTTATTCTTTTTTTTGCGGTGCGCTCTAATTGCAGCCATTTCTTGCGGTGTTAGTTTCATAATTTCGTTTTGTGGATCGCCCAGATTGATTCTAAGGCGATTCCTGGTGAGATTGGATTGCTGATATGGATAGAACCACAAAGCGCCTTAGATTAGCCCTTTCCTTCACGGAGATATTCTTTCCATCTTGTGACTGTTCTGCCCGTTACTTCCGGAAACATGGTTTTTAGGGTTTCCCTGGAATGTCCATTCTGCAGCTGTGCTTTCATCTCTGGCGAAAGTTCGCGCCAATCACTGACAGAATAGATCGCGGTGCTGTCCAGTTCTGTCTTTTTTCTGTCCGCTGCTTTCCTGGATTTGCTGGATGCTTTTTTTGTACTAGATCTCGCATTCTTGTTTTCTACCATGCTGATCGAATTATTCGTGGCAATCAGGAGCGCTCCTGAGAGGCTAAGTAAACTCAGGAATGCTATCGCCAGGGATTGAATGACAGCGCTGCTCTCGTGCCAGTTGTGCGCCTCTAGTAGCACATTTGTAAGAATGATTGCTGTAAGATAGATCGTATAAGAAATCAGTGGTGGGTATTCGGATACGTGATTTTTCTCATCCTTGTATCTGCGATTGAATTGTTTCGCTTTGTAATAGATGGATATCGAACCAATTCCGATTCCCTCTGCAGCTGCAGCGATGAGCAGAGCGCCTACCCCATGCAAGCCCATGATTCTAGTAAGATTGATAAACAGAAAAATTGCGGGGATGATCGAAGCAACAAAAGGCGTAATGCTAACGACTAATTCTGTTAGCGTTTTCTCAAAGAATTCTGTAATCTTATTCATCGTTGTACTTCTTTGAATTCGTGCGAAAATAAAAATAATGTTCAATCGCTCTATGGATTGTTCCGGTAATATCATCTCCGTCTAGTTCCATGATGCGCTCAAATTTTCGGTTGACTACATCTGGTAAATTGACGGTTATTTTTCTGTGAGATTTCTTGCTTGTTGATTTGTTTGGCATAAGATACCCATTGCATCCTCGCAGCGAGTAGAATCAATCGGATGGGTAACATCGCCCCCGCGAATAATTATAGGGGTCGGTTTTCGCTGCGAGGATGCGTTAAGGAGATAATAAGATAATATTATCGTTCTAATCTTATTATGTCAAGTAGCAAATAAAAAAGAGAGAGCGTCCACGCTCTCTCTTTGATCTTAGGTTAATTTGTGTTTATACGCTCTCTTTTGCCATTTCGTGTTCGAGCGAATTACGAAATTGTGTCCAGAGAACATCAAGGTCATTCTCAGGAATATTCTGGGCGCTCATTAGAAACCGGAACGCAGGTTCAATCATGTTGTAGTCAACGTAGTTCGCTCTGGCAATCTTCCGGTATCGCTCGGTGATCTCCTCAACTTGCGCTTGAATCTCTCCATTGACATATGCGATCAAATCGGCGGTAGCTTGATTCAAGTCAGCATCATCTGGAACATCCATCCACGCCCCCGCTGTAACTTCATCGCTCATGTACTCGAATTTGCGAGAGATCAGTGCAGGATTGATTTTGCGTTTGCGCTCAATATGGATTGTTTTGGGTTGGATCTCAATTTTATCTACCATCCTGCTCCTCCTGATTTCGAGTATAACCATGCTTTTGTCAGCGATAGAACCGTTTCATGGTAGCACTTTTCCGCTTGCACTGCATTGAGTGAATCCTGCTCAATTTGAAGTTCTTCACGCGCGACCTTCACGCCGGTATCAAGTTCAACGGCCTGTTCTTCAAGTTGCTTGATTTGCGCAACCTTCATTTTTTGATCAATGGTTCCGGTTTCATAAGCTGCGAGAATTGCAGCGGTTTTTGCTTTGCTCAATTTGCGCTCGGCGATGTTTACCGCTTTCTTGGCGAGATACTCCTGTTCAACTGCGAGTTCTGCAGCGAGCGCAAGTGCTATTGCTTGCGCGGGAACTGAGAAATCTTTTTCTTGCGCTTGCTTGATGTTCTCGATTATAGCCTTTAAGATTTCTTTTTCATGGTTAGTCTGTTTTTCTTCCATCATTCAACTCCTGATAATAGATTGAGAGCGGGGATTTCTCCCCGCCCAATTAGTGATTATGGGTTAGAACGGGATCTCGTCATCCTGGATTGGATCGTTTTGCGGTGATTGCTGCTGGCGAGAATATCCACGATTTGATTTGCTTTGATCTGCATTCTCAGGATGCAACCAATCCTCATCGTTATACCAATCGAGTGCCTCAACATTCAGTTGCGAGATGGTACGAGCGAGTTCATTCCCAATATAGGGGAGATTCGTAGCGTCCAGCCCATCCCGAATGAATAGCTGTGGATAGGTTTCCTTTCCGTGCGATCCTGCAAACTTGCTCACGTCACCAAATGTTCCGATGGCGCAGTAGAAAAAATGAGCAGGGATTCCGGTATCGAATTTGCTGCAGAAATCCAGCCATTTCTCACGCGCTGTATTGAATTTCGAGGCTGTCCAGGATTTCGTGGTTAGGATTGCAGGCGTTAGTGGTTCCAATCCATTCTTGGTTTTATTGGCAATATATACCAGGGTTTGTGATTGGCTCTTTCCATCTATCCAGCGAACCCGCCCACCAATTGGAGCGAATATCAGGAAACGCCAAGTGTAGATGTGATAAAACTCGTTGGGGATTGGAACGTAATTCTTGTCTTTTTTTGCGTGTGTTTCCTTGATTTCTGGAACTGGAATATCCAGTTTCTCGCAGAGCTTGTCCCAATCTGCGCAATCGATACCCCACCGCCCAAAATATTTGCTAGTGGGTTTTTGTTGCTCATCCAATGAATCTGGGTTCCCGTGTCGCCAGGAGATAAACGGCGCATCAAATGGCAGCTGTACCAAATTGCTTTGGTTTTCATTCTGGGTATACTCCTCATCTGCTAAAGATGAGTCAAAATTATATGGGTTGTCATTCATTTGTAACTCCTTGAATTCTTTGTGTGTTTTGAATTATTTACAGGAAATATAAAAATCAATTAGATAGCGCATCTTGCGCGAATGATTTTTTCCTGGAACAGAGTCGAGAACTGCGCTCTGCTCCTCATTGATGTAAAAACCTCCTAGTTGGCGTGGATAATTCCCATCTTGCGCAGCTGTAAAATCTGGTTGCTGCTCTGCATGGGTTGAATAGAAATCAATCAGGAATCGGATTTTCTCAGAATAGAAAGTGAGTCCGGTTTCTGAGATTACATCTGCTTGATCTTGCGATACACGGAATCCATTTTTCAGGATGGGATACGTTGGGGGCATGGTGATTTCCTGCGCATCCTTGCCGAGATCTTGTTCCACTTGCTTTATGATTGCGCTAACCCGCTGTTTTGATACTCCGAATCGCTCCCCAATCTTGGAGAATGAGGGGCGATTTGGATCAATTGCAGCTTGATAGATTTGCATAGTCTTTTTTGTAATGCTCATTTGTTCTCCATTTCCCAGAGATGCGGGAATTCTGCTTGTACCTGCTCTAATTTTGTGTATCCTGTTTTAGCGATTAATTCGCTAATAACCTGCTTGTCGTTGATCGCGCCGCGCTTTGAAAATGCAGCGATATTTTTTATCGTAACCCATCGCCGAAAATTTCTTGCTTTGAGCGCATTTAATTCTGCTTGGCTCAACGCTAATTTTAGCAGCTGCGCAAGCATTTCGCGATCCAGTTGATTCTGCTCATTCAATGAATTTAAAATGCAGCTTTGAGCGATCAATTCCGCTTTTTCTGATCCTAATAATTCGATGAGTTTATTCGTCGCGATCTTTGCATCCCATTCTGCGTTGCGGGTGCGTGCATGGGGGTCGTTGATTTGCTGGTTGGGATTTCGATTTGCTTTCATAATTCAACTCCTTTTGATTAATGATCTGCGATAATCTTATCACATTGTAGAATATGTGTCAATAGAATTATGATGATTTCTCAGGATAATTCCAGACTACAAATCGGTGTGATCTCTTATTGAGAAATGCGGAAACAGCAATTTGTCCATGATCGAATATTGTTAGATAGCAATATTGAGATCTTTTCCCTGCTCCACTAATTTTACCCCCTCTGATAACATGACCAACTAATATTAGAATTTCATTGAAATCAAGTTCTGTTCTGTTTTCTATGATAATTTTTTTGTCTTGCTCTTGCTGCTCGTCCATTTTCTACTCCTTGATGGTTTCTCGAATATCTTCTGTTTTCGATTTGATGATCTTGCTCAATTCTCCCAGAATGGAGAACTGTTGAGTTACGTTTTGTCCATCCAATGTTTGATGGGCTATTTTTGCTTTTTGTTCTAATAGGGAAATAATGTGTTCATCGATGGTATTTTCTGCAGCTAAGTGCCACGCTGTTACCGTTTCGGTTTGCCCGATGCGGTGAACTCGATCAATTGCTTGTTCGATATCGTCCGGTGTCCAGGGGAACTCCATAATCGCGACATTGCTGGCAGCGGTAAGCGTAATGGCAACTCCTGCAGCTTGCATGTTTCCTACGAATAAGCGAATGCGTGAGTTGTTCTGGAATTCATCGATAGCATTCTGCCGTTTCTTGTCGCTCATCCCGCCCCTGATCATTACCGCTTGATCTGAGAAAGCAGCGAAAAGCGCTCCTGTAATTTCTCGATGGGTTGCAAATACTACCAACTTTTCTCCGCTTTGCAGGAATTCTCTAATCCATTCGATGGTTGCTGGAAGTTTCCCGCGCGCAGCTGCTTGTTTAGCTTTTTCGATAGCAGCGAGGTGTTCTGTTCCGGTCGTATTCGCTGCAACGTTGATATATTCTTCGTATGCTGCGCGCTCGCTCTCTGAGAATTCTAAAACGATAGTTGCTCTCATTTTCTCAGGTAGTTCGCTCATAACTTCGCGCTTGGTTCTGCGCGTAACCCAGGGCTTGATTTTCTCATGAAGTTC
>Ga0180437_10000994_pt1 | contig 50249 bp, 47 predicted proteins | sample SS_ome_4_FD_132410 | JGI IMG/M metagenome (GOLD analysis project Ga0180437, IMG submission 132410) | Hypersaline lake sediment archaeal communities from the Salton Sea, California, USA - SS_3_D_1 metaG | ecosystem: Environmental > Aquatic > Non-marine Saline and Alkaline > Hypersaline >... | reverse complement strand
GGCCCACGGCGCCGTCGCCAACGAAACCTTTATGAACGGCTTTGCCAGCGCCATGGAGATCTTTCTCAGCACCAGCAGCGCCGACGCCGTCTCAGAGGCGCTGCAGGAACTCTGTGTGGAGTCCGGCATCTGCCAATAGGTTGAAGGTTAGGTCCTTGTAGCAGTAGGACAAGCAGTGGGGTGCTTTCCACTGTGTGCATGCAGGGAAAGCACCCCATACTCCTTTTCGAACAGGTTTTTGTATGCTATCCGCTACGTCGGAGAAAGCCCATTCGGGCAATGGAGCCTGGCCAGTTTAACACAGTTGAGGGCTTTTGCCAGGCGATGTTGCGCAGTTCCACCGGAGGTTCTTCACATGGCAAGACTCACGGTCAAGTCGATCAACCGCGACCGGCTGGTTGCCATCCTGATGCTGACACCTTCCATTATCCTGCTGGCGATCTTTGTCTATGGTTTCATCGGCAAGACCGCATATGACTCGATGACCGACTGGAAAGGCGTGGCCATAGAACAAGAAGCCAATTTCGTCGGCCTGGACAATTATAATCAACTCTTTACCGGATTGCTCGATGTTCGCTTCCGCCAAGGCCTGGTCAACACCTTCTACTTCACCCTGTTTTTCATGCTCGGCTGCCTGGCATTGGGCTTGCTCCTGGCAATCCTGATCGACCAGGGCATCCGGTTCGAAGACGGTTGGCGTATCATGTTTCTGTTTCCGATGGCCCTCTCCTTCATTGTCACCGGTACCGTCTGGCGGTGGCTATTCAATCCCATCGGCGGACTCAACCGCCTGCCGACGCTGGTCGGACTGCCTCCGCTCGAGATCAAGTGGCTGACCGACCGCACACAGATCCTGCAGTTCAACTGGCAGAACCTGCCGTTGTTTCTGTCCGTCGCGATCATCATCGCCCTGGCTGTCATTGCCTTCAGATACCTACGACAGGGGCGCAAGCGGGCGACCTTGATCTCCGGTGGCATCGCGGTCCCGATTCTGATTTGGGTGCTGCTGGGCGGTCCCAACGCCATCCCGGTCCCCAAGTACGAAGAGATCCACGGCTTTAACCTGGCCATGGTGGGGATTGTGATCGCAGCGGTGTGGCAGATGTCGGGCTATACGATGGCCATGTACCTGGCCGGGATGCGCGGCATCCCCGAAGAGCTGCGCGAGGCGGCCATCGTGGATGGGGCAAATGTGTTCCAGGTGTACCGCCACATCATTCTGCCCATTCTGCAGCCCATCACGCTGAGCGCCATGATCGTGCTGGGGCACATTTCGCTCAAGATCTTTGACCTGATCTTTGTGATGGCCGGTCCCGACAACGCCACCACCGACGTGCCCGGCGTGCTGATGTTTGTCACTGCCTTCCGGGGCAACGAGTTCGCCAAAGGCGCGGCCATCGCCATCGTCATGCTTATCATGGTCGCCGTCGTGATCGTACCCTATCTGACCACGACGCTGCGCTCGGAGCACGAACTATGATCCGCAAGACACCCCTCAACCGTTTCCTGGTCTACGGTTTGCTGATTCTGCTGTCAGCCGTTTTTCTGCTTCCGGCCTACATGGTGACCATCACCAGCCTCAAGAGCCCTGACCAGATCACGATGGACACGGTCTGGAGCCTGCCCAACCCCTGGTACTGGCAGAGTTTCGCCGATGCCTGGGAGGCATTTGCACCCTACCTAGCCAACAGCTTCAAACTGGTCATTCCTTCGACGCTGATCTCGGCCTTGTTGGGCTCGCTCAACGGCTATGTGCTGTCCAAATGGAAGTTTCGCGGCGCGAACTTGCTATTCACGCTCATGCTCTTTGGCATGTTCATTCCCTACCAGAGCATCCTGATCCCGCTCTTCCAGTTCCTGAACCGCATCGGCCTGTACGGCAACATCCCGGGCCTGATCCTGGTGCACGTGATCTATGGCATCCCGATCACCACCTTGATCTTTCGCAACTATTATGCCGAAGTGCCGACCGAGATGGTCGAGGCTGGTGCCATCGATGGGGCGGGCTTCTTTGGCATCTACCGCCACATCATGTTTCCCATCTCGATGCCGGGATTCGTGGTGGTCATTATCTGGCAGTTCACCCAGGCCTGGAACGAGTTCCTGTTTGCAGTCACTCTCACCAGCGGCACAGGCAATGAGCCAATTACGGTCGCACTGTCCAACCTGGCCGGCGGCCGGGCTGTCCAGTGGAATCTACCGATGGCGGGGGCGATGCTGGCTGCGTTGCCGACCCTCATCGTATACGTGGTGCTCGGTCGCTACTTCATTCGAGGCCTGCTTGCGGGCTCGGTGAAGGGGTAGGCGCAAGCCGCAAGGGGCAAGTTAAAGGTAGCAGGCCGGCGTGTTGTAGGCCACCACCCGCTACTGAAGAGATCCCTCGGTGCTGGCACTGCAAGCGTCAGCGCCTGTCCCAAACATGGCGACAGGTTGGCGATGTCATTCCAGGCAGAGTGAAAACACACGCCATGGATTAACTCGTAATCATCGGTTTAGGAGGTTGACACCATGACCGAATCCCTTCGCTGGGGGCTCCTTTCCACCGCCCGCATCAACCGCCGGCTGATCCCGGCCATCCGCGCCGCCGAGAGAGCCGAATTGGTCGCCGTGGCCAGCCGCGACCAGGCCCGCGCCGAGGCATACGCTGCCGAGTGGGAGATCCCCCGCGCCCTGGGCAGCTACGAGGCAATGCTGGACGATCCTGATATCGACGCTGTCTACGTCTCACTGCCCAACCGACTCCACGCCGAGTGGACGGTGCGGGCAGCCCAGGCCGGCAAGCACGTGCTGTGCGAAAAACCCCTGGCTCTCAGCATCGCCGAATGCGACCAGATCATGGCTGCCGCCGAGGAGGGCGGCGTGGTGGTGGCCGAGGCAGTGATGTACCTTTACCACCCGCTGCTCCACAAAGCCCAGAAACTGATCAAGGCAGGCGCCCTGGGGCAAGTGACCCTGGCGCGCGGAAGCTTTTCCTTCTTCCTGGACCGGCTGACCGACGTGCGCTGGAAGCCCGAGTTGGGAGGTGGCTCACTATGGGACGTCGGGAGCTACCCGGTCAGCTTCATCCGTTGGGTCGCCGGCGAGCCGGACGAGGTCTTTGGTTGGCAGACGCTCACTGGGAGCGGCGTGGACGCCACCTTTACCGGGCTCTTGCGCTACGATAACGGGGTGTTGGGCGTATTCGACAGTGGATTCCGCCAGCAGTTCCGGATTCACGCCGAAGTCACCGGCACCGAGGGGGCACTGATCGTCGAGCAACCCTTCCCGATCACGCCGGAGAGCCGCATCGTCATCCAGCGAGGCTTTGATGAAGAGATCATCACCGTGCCCGGACCCGACGCCTACCAATGCGAGGTGGACGCCGTCGTCGCTGCTGCGCTGGACAGCGTTACGCTGCCGGTTCCCCTGGACCTCAGCCGGGCCAACGTCGCAACGTTGCTGGCGCTCTATGAATCAGCACGGAGTGGAGAGCCACAGCCGGTCCCCGAGACGTAACAACTTGCATCCCAGGGGGTTGGCCCGTATAATCCCCATATCCGGACGAACCGGCACCAGGCAGGCCGGAGCCAACAGAGAATCCTGCGTCTTCAGCCGGGATTCTGTTGGTCACGTCCCGTCATCGACCCGGAGAGGCCACTGATGTTAGCAATCGCCAACGGTACGCTATACACTGTCGCCAGCACCATTGAGGGCGGCACTATCCTGATCGGCGACGAGGGGCGGATCGTCGCCATCGGCGCGGATGTGACCGTGCCCGACGTTACCCCAACAATAGACGTCGCCGGCCTGAACGTTTTTTCTGGATTTGTGGATGCCCACACCCACCTGGGCATCTGGGAGGAGGGCGTGGGCCGCGCCTTCTGGGACGGCAACGAGGCAAGCGACCCGGTAACGCCTCACGTCCGAGCCCTGGATGCCATCAACCCCCGTGATCAGGGCCTAGCTGACGCCCGCAGTGCCGGCGTAACGACGGTGTGCGTCACACCGGGCAGCGCCAATGCCATCTGCGGCCTGGCCGTGGTCATCAAGACGGCGGGCGAGGTCGTGGACCGCATGGTGGTCCGCCAGCCGGCCGGACTCAAGATGGCCTTGGGTGAGAACCCAAAGAGCGTCTACAAGCCCCGGGACAAGATGCCCAGCACGCGCATGGGGACTGCCGCCCTGATCCGTGAGGCACTGGTCCAGACTCAGACCTATCTTGACAAACAGGCCCGGGCGGCGGACGGTCCTGACCAACAGCCGCCGGACGAGGATCTCAAGCTAGAAGCTCTGGCGCTGGCGCTCAATGGCGAGATCCCGGTCCGCATCCATGCCCACCGCGCCGACGATATCCTGACCGCCCTGCGCTTGGGTGAGGAGTTCGATCTCAATGTGATGGTCGAGCATTGCACCGAGGGACACAAGGTGGCTGCGGAGCTGGCCGAGGCGAGCGTCCCGGCCCTAGTGGGTCCCACCCTCTCCTCGCGCAGCAAGATGGAACTCCGGGAACTCGGCTTTGCCACCGCTGGAGAACTGGACCGCGCAGGGGTAACGGTCGCCCTCATCAGTGACCACCCCTTCGTGCCCATCCAGTACCTGCCTCTGTGCGGCGGCCTGGCGATGCGCGAAGGATTGGCCGAAGATCAGGCCCTCCGCGCCCTGACGCTCACCCCGGCTGAGATCCTGGGCGTGGACGACCGCGTCGGCAGCCTGGTGCCGGGCAAGGACGCCGACCTGGCCATTTACAAGGGGCATCCCTTCCACGATGTCCAGGCGCGGTGCCTGTTGACCCTTGTCCAGGGACAGATCGTCCACGATGCCCGTGTCTAGCCCCACCTAGAGCATCAAGATACGCGGACCCCAGCCGGAGGATAGCCATGGAAACCCTACACATTCTGTGCACACTGCGCTTCAGCGACGATTTGCTAGATCAACTGCGCGCCGTATCGCCCCGTGTGGCAGTGACGCAGCAAACCTGTCACAATGCAGATGAGGTATCACATGCCCTGTCCGACCACCCTAGGACGGAGGTGTTGTACACCTTCCACACACCACTCGACATGCTGGAACGGGCACCCAGGCTGCGCTGGCTCCAACTCCACAGCGCCGGTGCCGACCACATCCTGGAACATCCAATCATGCACAGCGACATGGCGATCACCACCGCCAGTGGCATCCACGCCACTCCCATTGCCGAGTATGTATTTGCCTCGATCCTCGCACACCGCTGGCGCGTGCCCCTGTGGACCCACTGCCAGCGGGAGGCGCGCTGGCCCTCGGACCGCTGGAATCTGTATGCCCGGCCTGAGCTGCGGGATAGCACCCTGGGGATCGTCGGCTATGGCAGCATCGGCCGCGAGGTTGGCCGACTGGGAAAGGCCTTTGGTATGCAGGTCCTGGCGCTGCGACGCTCCACGGGGCGGGAGGAGCAGGGATACGCGGTGGAGAACACCGGCGACCCGGAGGGGACCCTACCCGAGCGCTTCTACCCACCCGAGTCCCTGCACGAGATGCTGGCCGAGAGCGACTATGTGGTGATTGCCCTGCCGCTGACACCGGACACGACCCACTTCATCGGCGAGGCCGAGTTGCGCGCCATGAAGCCCAACGCCTACCTGGTGAATATCGCCCGGGGCGCTATCGTGGACGAGGGAGCCCTGGTGCGGGCCCTGAAAGAAGGCTGGATCGCCGGCACCGGGCTGGATGTATTCGAGGAGGAGCCCCTGCCGGCCGACAGCCCGCTGTGGGCACAGGAGAACGCACTCATCTCGCCTCACGTGGCTGGATTCACACCCCGCTACGACGAGCGGGCCGCAGGCCTCTTTGCTGCAAACCTGACCCGCTATCTGGCCGGGGAACCGTTGCTGAATCTGGTGGACAAGAACAGGGGGTATTGATGGCCATCCGGGGCGTGATCTTTGACCTGGGCCACACCCTGATGCACCTGCAGGGCACGTGGCCCAAAGTTTTTGAGCGGGGAGCAGCCGACCTGGCTGCCTTTCTGGAGGGCCAGGAATTGGGTCTGGATGGCCAGGCCTTTTCCCGTGCATTGCTCGAATGCCGGGCCGAGGGGTATGCACGGGCCAAGGAAACGATGCGAGAGGTAACGGCACAGGACTCGATACGGTGGACCTTTTCCCGCTTTGGGCTGTCCGATCCAGACCCGGCGCTGGTCGAGGGGGCGATCGACGCGTTTCTTGGCTACGAAGAAGATTGTTGGACCACCGACCCGGCGGCGCTCCCCGTGCTACAGGAATTGGCCGGACGCAAATTGAGAAGGGGCATATTCTCCAATGCCACCCATGACCCCTTCATCCAGCGACTGGTGGACCGCTTTGGCTTCCGGTCCTGGTTGGAACCGGTTCTGAGCTCAGCGGGTACTGGCATCCGCAAGCCGGATCCGGCAGCCTTTGCCCCGCTCCTGGCGGCGTGGGACCTGCCGGCTGGATCGGTCGTGATGGTAGGTGACACGCTGAACGCCGACATATTGGGTGCCCAGCGGGCGGGCATGCTCAGTGTCTGGCTGCGCTCACGGGAAGATGCCCGCCAGGAAGGGGATGGTCACGATCAATCCCTCCCACACGATCCACCCATACCTGACGCCACCATCGACCACCTGGCCCAGTTGCCGGACTGCCTGGAAGGATTTCAAAAGCGACTGGCCTGAAGGCCCGACGGCCACTTGCCGGCTACACACGAGTCTGAAGCCGGACCACTTCCTGGGTCAGAATCCGGCGCAGGATGGCAATGGACGCCGCGTACGTGGCATCAACCCCAAAATAGGACAGGCTCTTGGACAGTAGCATTTGGCGCCGGCTGTATGGTGTATCCGATGCATAGTGGATCACGCCGACGTCGTAGGGCGCGTTGATAAAGAGGTTGACGATTTCGTTGATGGGATAGCGCTTCGGATAGATGTTCTCGTACACACCACTCAGGTAGGGCCCTGCCTCCATCTCGATGTCGGTGTAGCCTTCTTTGTAAAAGACCTCTACGAACTCCCTGTTCTGCAAAAAGGTCCCGCGGACCGTCACCGCCTTCTGGTTGTCAAAGACGCTTCCACGTGAGAGATAGGGAGCAATGTCGGTGGCGACGAAACAGTTCTTGAACAGAAAGGTGTTCTGCGAGTGCTCGTCATAGACGACATTGGGAAGCATCACATCGCCTACCTGGCCATTCAGCGTGGCCGCCTTGCCCATGAAATACACCCCCTGCAACTCACCCAGGTTGACCGCTACCTGGCTAAAGATCTGGTAGGCAGCCATGCCCAGCGGATAGTCGACGTTAAAGATGACCGCATCGCTCCGCCGCAATATCTCCAGGCCGTCCATCCCCACCCGCCGGTCAAAGGTTTCAGGGTTGAGGTGGCGAAGCTCGATCACTTGCGCCGCCACATCCAAGTAGAGAGGATTTTCAACGTGCAACAGGCCGCACTTCCGGTTAAAGTCTTGCATGGTGGCCTGCTTTGAGACCTGGGCATCCCGCTCGCCGTGGGACAGGTACTTGCTCAGGGCATAGTACAACAGGTTCTCAAACTCGTCCCGCTCAGAGTGGGACATAGCCCGCTGGTAGTGGTGCCACAGGTTTTCCGGATTGATCGCCTCCAGAAACCCCGCCAGGTCTGGTTGGATAGCCCGGGCATAGCCACCAAGGAGGTTCACCAGACTATGGGTGTTGGACGAGACGAAATACACTGGCCGGTAGAACAGGTCGCTTTGGAGATACTGGTCCACCTCGCGGGAGATGGTGTACCACCAGCCATCGGTTGCCCGGCGATAGTCGGTCAGTGAACCAGCCAGAAGCCGTAGGGACATGTCCTTGCGTCGCGATCCCAACTGCAGCAGATTGGGCCACAGTGCTGGTCCCCAAGCAGTCTGGAGCTTGACGAAATCGTCGGCAGAGATTCCGAGGGTCCGGGCGATATCGCCCACCTCATCGGGCGATAGAGATCGCTTGCCTGAAACGTGGTCCTCGATACGGCTGTGCATCGGGGTATTGGCCAGCCGATCGTGGAGCTTGTTCCACTCGATCTGATAGGCGGTCAGCATCGGGATGAGATCGTCGATGTCTGACACGCTGGCAATGAAGGCAGCGAGGGTGCATTCGCCATCAAAGAACATCTTTCGCCGCCGCGAATGGGCCGTCACTGGCTGCCACTTTTCCACGTCGGGAAAGCCCCGGCGATTGAACACCTCGTCCGACTGGCCCATCAGCACCAGGCATACCTGGGGCAGGCATTGGGGCAAGCGCATCACACTGTACACAAAAGCCGAGATATCGGGCGTGGGTTCGTCGGCGCCGATGTGCAGACTGGAGTTCATGGTGCAGTGAGTTTCCTCCAGCGAACGCACTCGGATATCAATGGTGGAGCGCAGCAACGAATAGTAGGTGCGCATATACAGGTCGATCTCTTCGTTGCCGCGCGAGGGCACATCTCGGAGCATAGCTCACCTCTTGCTAGTTCTTTGGTCGCTTGAATACGCCACGGTTGGTCGTTGTGTCATAGGCCACCAGTTCCCAGCCCTCCTCCCCCAACTCGTTGAGCAGCCGCCCCAGGGCAGCCAATGGGGAAGGATCCACACTGTGGATCTCGGAATGTCCGGCCCGTTCCGGCGTGACCAGGTAGTAGCTGACCCGGATCCCCTCGTCATCCAGGCCGGACATGGGCGTGCTGGCCAGCAGGCAATACTCCCATTGCTGGTTCGCCATCGAATTCCCCCCGGTTACTCTCCATACTCTTCGTACTGCTCCGGCATATCCAGGCGAACGACCCCACCGTGGGTGTCGACGATCACACGGAAGCCGAGCATCCCCAACCATGCCCGTGCGCCATCAGGCAAACCCTGCTCCAGCACCTGGTCCATGTTCTTGATGGAAGCATCGATCATGGCCTTGGTGAACAGGTCATCCTTGCCAAGCATTTCGAGCATGGCATCAGTGGCGATCTCCTGGTGGGCCAGGAACTGCTCGCGGAGCATTTCGATCACCTGCAGATCCACCGTTCTTGACTCTACGTGACGCCGAAAGCCCGCGTCCTCAACGACGTAGCAGGGCTCGTCGCCGACCATGACAACCTCCACCGGGTTGCCCAACTCATCCTGGACCAGGCCAGCGAACAGCGCTGAACGGGGTACAGAATTCGTCATGAGACACTCCTCTCCGGGCCCCTATCTCTAACGATGGTACAAGAGGCCGTGGCCTCCACCTCGCACCACGTAGAACGTCCTCATCGCTCTCCCGAGTAGGGAAAAGGGCAGCGATGGGCCTCTCGCTGCCCTTTCCGAACCGACCAGTTCTGTTGGTGGACCCGGCCGGATTCGAACCGGCGATCTCCTGCGTGCAAAGCAGGCGCCTTCCCGCTAGGCCACGGGCCCAGGCTTGGTCTTGGTGTGGACGATGAAAGCGAGCCTCCTCCGGTATCGGATCACGAATCCACAATCCAGAGTGCCGACGAGAGGATTTGAACCTCCACACCCCGAAGGGTAACAGATCCTAAATCTGTCGCGTCTGCCAATTCCGCCACGTCGGCGTCTATCAATGGGACCAGATGGGATCATACCCCCGATTCTGTAACCTCGCCCAAAAGGCAAAGCGCCGACATCTGTCTCACCCCACGATGGGGGTGGCGGCTCCTGACCTGCCGGGTGTGACCCGGCCTCATCGTCGCCGCTGCGACGAGACCGAATAGGCGGGATTGCCCACCCGGCCCACTCGCCTTGCTCCCGGTCGCACGCTCGCCCAGCCGGACATGTTGCCACGACCGCTGGTGGGCTCTTACCCCACCGGTTCGCCCCTTACCAACGCCTGCGGCGCTGGCGGGAATGCTTTCTGTTGCGGTTGTAGTCAGGACGCGGCTTTCGCCGGCCTGCCCCCACTTGCTGTTTCGTGGGGCGACCTCGTCTTGGACCCTATCCGGACTCCAAGACTGGGAGTCGGGAAGTTCCTCTAGGCGACGGTCCGCTGCGGGCAGCGGCACGCCCCCAGCGACGGCTCACCCATCTGTCCTGGCATGATTATACCACGAGACGGGAAGCGCATCAAGTATCAAGCAGCGAGTGTCAGGTGCGTTGAGATGCCCGGAGAATGCGCTCCCTCAAACATGGTACCTGACCAACTTGACAGTTTCGGCCAGTTGCGGTATCTTGGGCACAACTGCTAGCGTATACTGTCACGTTTGGACTGTGAGGAAGGTTTGCATAGATTCAAGTCCCGGTGGATCATCATCCTGTCCCTACCGCTCCTGGCCCTGGTGCTAAGTGCGGCGTATTGGCGTACCAGCAAACCCGTGGCGAATCTGAATCAGGATATCTCCCCAGTGCAGGTCGCCGTGCAGGCAATCCAGACCTTTCCGACGCCGACCCCGACCTCCACCCCTTCTCCCACTCCCACCCACACCCCGACGCCCACGCCGACGGCCACTGCCACGCCTACCCCAACGCCGACGCATACCCCTTCTCCCACTCCCACTCATACCCCAACAGCTACTCCCACCCAGACGCCTACACCCACCTTCACTCCCACGCCGACGCCTCTCCTTCCGACTCCAGACGGCGTGCATCGCGAGGTTCGTGTGCCCATCCTCATGTATCATCACATCGAGAAAGCACCACGCCGTTCCGATGCTATCCGCCAGGATCTGTCGGTCTCGCCGAAAAAATTCGAACAACAACTCCGATACCTCAGGGAAGAGGGCTACGAGTCGATCACCCTGAACGACCTGGCCCTGCACGTGACGGTGGGCAAACCGCTGCCACCCAAGCCCATTATCCTCACTTTCGACGACGGCTACCGGAACGCCTACACCAATGCCTTCCCACTCCTGAAAAAGTACGGCTTTGTGGGCACCTTCTTCCTCATCTCCGAGCCCATCGATGCCAACGATCCGAACTTTGTATCCTGGGCTGAAGTTGAGGAGATGCACGCCGCCGGTATGAAGTTCGAGCCCCACAGCTACAACCACCCTGATATGCGCAACCGGGGTTATGACTTTGTCGTCTTTCAGATCCTAGCCCCTAAAGAAGCCATCGAGGCCCGGACGAAAGAAACCTGCCGCTTTTTTGCCTACCCCACGGGCCGCTACGACCAGTTCGTCATCGATGTCCTCCGCTCCGCCAATTTCTGGGGCGGGGTGCTCACCCAGCAGGGAGCCACCCACACAGCCGAGGATCTTTTTACCCTGCGGCGCGTCCGGGTTCACGGCGGTGATAGCCTGGATGCCTTTGTTCGCATCCTCAACCTAGACTGGTAGCCAGCCGGCACCCCATGTTCTTCGATGCGCTGACCATGGCCTGCATGGTCGACGAACTGCGCAGTACCATACTGAACGGGCGGGTGCAACAAGTCCTGCTGCCCGATCACCTGTCGGTAGGGCTGGAGGTTTACGCTCAGCGGCAGCGCCACTACCTGCTGGCCTCAGCCCACGCCGAACGGGGCCGCCTGGTGCTGGCCTCCGAGAAACTGCGACGGGGCGTGGACAAGGAGACAGGTCTACTCCTGTTGCTGCGCAAATACGCCCGGGGGGCTGTTGTGTCGGCGATCATGCAGCCGCCATTTGAACGTGTTGTGCGCCTGGAGCTCGACCATCCGGAGTGGGGCTGCAGCGAGTTGATTGTCGAGGTGATGGGTCGCTATTCCAATATCATCCTGGTGGATGCCAGTGAGCGGATCCTCGATTCAGTCAAACGGGTGGGACCGCAGTTGAGTTCCAAGCGCCCGATTCTGCCGGGCCAACCCTATCTTCCGCCCCCGCCGCAGGAGAAACTGGCCCCCTCCGACCTGACAGAGTACCGATTGCAGCAGATCCTGGCGCAGCCCGAACCGGAGACCCAGGTGTGGCAGGTCCTGGTGCGTAGCCTGCAAGGCATCAGCCCCCTGCTGGCGCGAGAGATTGCTTTCCGCGCCCTGGGGCATCCGCGGGCCACCCTCGACCAGGTCGAACTCCTGACACCACTGTTGAACGCCATAGGCGAACTGCTGGCTCCGCTGGACGAGGGCGGCTGGCAACCCATCGTTGTGCGGGAAAACGGCCACCCTGTGGTCTATGCACCTTATCCCCTCACCCACCGCCAGGCTGGCACACTACAAACAATGCCTACCATGAGCCAGGCGATTGAGGCGTATACTGCTGCAGTCACCAGCATTGATCCGTACACCGCCGCCAAGCGGCCGGTCCAGGAAGCCATTGACCGTGCCCGCACTCGACTGGAGCGCCGCCACCAAGCCCTGGAGCGTTCCTTGCACGAGGCAGCCGAAGCCGATCAGTGGCGCCAATGGGGTGAATGGATCCTGGCATATGCCCACACCATCCTCCCTGGTCAGGCAGAGTTGCTGGCCGATACTGGAACTGGAGAGCCGTTGCGGATTCCCCTGGACCCGGCAAAGCCAGCAGTGGACAATGCCCAGGTCTACTTTGCCCGTTACCGGAAGGCACAGCGAGCGGCGGAGGGTGGACCTGGTCGCCTGGAGGAGGCTGACCTGGCCCTGCGTGACCTGGAGCAGTTGGAGATTGACCTGGAACTGGCTGCCAGCCGCCCCGAGGTCGACGACGTACGCACCGCCCTGGTCGAGGCAGGGTACTGGAGAGCAAAGAAGGGGCGGTCGCCCAAGGCGGTTCGAAGTGAACCACTCTCCCTGACTTCGCCCGATGGCTTTGCCATCCTGGTGGGCCGCAACAGCCGCCAGAACGACGAGGTTACCTTCCGGCGAGCCCATGGCGACGATTGGTGGTTCCACGCCCGGGGAGCGCCCGGCGCCCACGTCATCGTCCGCGCCGCAGGGCGCGAGCCCCCTCCCGACACCATCCGCCAGGCTGCCGAGTTGGCCGCCTACTACTCCCGGCTGCGCACCGAGGCCGACGTACCGGTGGATTATACCCAACGCCGTCACGTGCGGCGCATCCCGCGCGCGGCGCCGGGCCTGGTCACCTACAGCCAGGAACAGACTGTCCGCGTCACACCCAAGGGGCCGGCCTGAACGCACAAGCCGGCGAATGAGAAAGAGGTGCACAGGATGACATCACAGGGGAACCAAGAAGATCGATAGGTAGCTGGTATTCGGTGCGAAACTCGCTCGAGCCCCCGTCCCCGGGGGCGGATCCGGCCCCGAGACGGGCCCGGGAGCAATTTCGCACCAGAAACTAGCTGGTCTCTTTACTCCATCGGTCTTTGGGCAATACAGATAATAGATGTACCCACCGGTAGATTCAACCAGCGCAGGACCTGCGACTCGGTCCAGGTGACACCGCTGAGAATGGTGTTCAACCATGGCGGTGCTGGCTCCATCTCCACCTGGTATGACTCGTCGTCAAAGTGGGGCGAGCCCAGGTCTGGTTCTGCGTCTGTCCCGCGCCGCATTAGGATGAGTGATGCAGCCATGGGAAACACGAAAAAGTTGTTGTAGGTCATGCGCTTGATGCGGAAGCCGATTCTGGATAGTTTCTCCTCCAGCTCCTTCGCCGTGTACCGCCGCTTGTGGTCATTCAGCACATCGTTGTGGCTCCAAAGCCACATAAAAGCTGGCACAGTTACCACCAGGTGTCCGCCAGGCACGCACACTCGATAACACTCGCGCAACACGGCCATGTCGTCGTCGCAATGCTCCACAGTATCGAGCAAGGCCACCAGGTCGAATGATTCGTCCTCAAGGGGCAGGTCCTCGGCCCGTCCCTCGCGCACGTCATAGCCTCGCTCCCGAGCTACTTCTATGGGTTTGGGGTTGTTGTCCACGCCAACCACCGCGCCATAGCGGGCCAGATGGTGAAACATGTTGCCCGCGCCGCTACCGATATCCAATACCCGTTTCCTCCCATTTGGTTCGACCTCGCGATCGATCATATTCAGGAGCGACCAGGTTCTCCCCGCGAACCACCAGTGCTTGTCTTCTTCGATTTCGGCCGGTATCATATCTGGCGTTCTTTGACTCATCAGTTCCTCACAACTCTAGATTGCGCGCTACCTTGTGTATACTATGCGTTGCCCGTCTCGTAGACTCGCTCCAACTTGGGCACGATCATGCGCCAGTCATACCTCGACTCCGCAAAACGCCGTGCGGCGCGGCTCAGGCGTTCCCGGCGCTCCGGGTCTCCGAGCAGGGCCAGGACGGCGGCGGCGAATTCGGCCGGCGCATCGGCGATAACCAGTTCCTGGTCCGCGATCAGATCAAACCCCTCACAGCCCAATGCGGTGGAGACAATAGCCTTGCCCATGGCCATCGCTTCCAGCACCTTCAGGCGCGTGCCGCCACCGATGCGCAGTGGGATCACATAGACGGCGGCCTCAGCAATGTAGGGACGCACGTCCTCAACCCAGCCGGTCAACTCGACCGCTGGGTCGCCAGCAAGGGAAGCCAGGCGCGCATGGGGGTTCTTGCCCACCACCCAGAAGCGCACCTGCGGTGCATCCTGCCGTATCAGAGGCAGCACCTCCCGGGCAAACCATAGCACCGCGTCGACATTGGGGCGGAAATCCATCTTGCCAGTGAACACCAGGTCACTCTCCCCTGGACCCCGCCTGTATTCCAGTGGAGGAACGACCTCGGTGTAGAACGCCATATCCACGCCGTTGGGCACGACGACTGGATGTAGGCCGGGGTCCAGATCGCGGAGCGCCTCCGCGTCGGTTTCGGAGACGGCGACAACCCGGTCAGCGGTTAGGCAAGCACGGCGCTCGTAGCCGCGCAGGCGCTGCCACTGAACGTAGGAGTATGCCGCCCCGACCGAGCGCCGGGCTTGAGCACGGACGGAACCCTGGACGCCGGAAGGGGCCCGTCGGCGGGAATCGGTCTCAAAGGCCCGTTGCTGCAAGACGTATTCGCAGTTGTGATCGTCAAACACCAACAAGGGACGCTTCTGATCTCCGCGCCAGTCGGCTACCTGAAAGAGATACTGGGCCAATTCAATCCCCTCTACCTCTACGACGTCCAGATTCTCGCGCTCCAGGATGGCACTCAATGCCGCCCGGAACTGGGCGGAGGGTAGCCGCTGGGCCATGTCGGGCAAGCGTGAGAGAAACAACCCCTGCACCCGATGGCGCATGGACCGCTGGGGTGGATGCACCACCTGGATACTACGGCACAATTCATCGAGTGGTGTGCCATGGCTCCCATCAGGATCGCCGAAGGATAAGAGGTGTACCTCGTGGCGCCGGGCCAGCCCGGCGATGAGGTTATAGTTTCGAAGGGCGGTGCCCTGATGGGGCGGATAGGGGAACTGGGGCGTCAGCACTAAGATCTTTTTGGAGGTCCCAGACATCTCTCCAGGCGACATCACGACCACTCCAAAGGTGGCGCCAGCCTTCTCTGGCGCCAAAGAGTGCCCGGCACTTGGTGCAGGCACCCGATCTCGGCGGCTTCCTCGCGCGTCATGGCTTCCGGCTATTTCTCGTAAGCCAGGCGATAGATCTCTAGCGTCTCGCGGGCAGCCCGCTTCCACGAGAAACGCCCAGCCTGGCGCAATCCTTTCTCCTGCATCTCCTGGCGGAGCTCGTCGTCGTTGAGTACGCGCCACATGGCCACAGTCAACTCGTCTACATCGTGGGGATCGATCAAAAGCCCTGCGTCGCCCACTACTTCCGGTAGCGAGGCCACGTTAGAGACAACCACCGGCAAACCACAAGCCATGGCTTCCAGCGGCGGCAGACCAAACCCCTCGTAGAAAGCGGGATGGGCCAGCATCTCGGCAGCATTGTACAGATAAAGCAGGTCGTCGCTCGACACCCTGCCGACAAAGTGGACCCTGCCATCGAGCCTGAGCTCCTCCATGACAGCAAAGGCGTCCTCAAAGAGCCAACCCTTACCCCCGGCCAAGACCAGTCGCACATCCTCCTTGTAGCACTCGATCAGTTGCCATATGGCCCGTAACAACGAGGGCACGTTCTTGCGCGGCTCTATGGTGCTGACAAAGAGGATGAACGGCCCGTCCACGCCATGCCGGCTGAGGACCTGCTCCCGCGCCTTGTCCCGGTCCACCGGTCGGAAAATGGGGTTGGCCGCCTCGTACACGACGGTGATCTTGTCCTCAGGCACACCCAGGTGCTGGACCGTATCGCGCTTGGTACTCTCCGATACAGATACGATGTGATCGGTCCAACGCACAGCCTGATCGATGTGCCCGTAATAGCGGGCACTCTCTTTGGTCAAAAAGTGAGGGTAGAGCAAAAAGGCCAGGTCATGGACCGTGATGACGGACCTGCAACTGGGCCGGTGGGGTGGGATGAAATCGGGACTGTGCAGCACATCCAAACCCAGGCGCATCAACTCAACATTCAAAGAATAACGCTCGAGACGATGATGGCTGGGTGTCCACAGCGAGACCCGGCGAAAGTTTGGCTGCTCGAGAATGGTGGTGTCATCTTTGCGGCTTTGCAAGAGGACGTATTCGTTCTCTTTGTCTACCTCGGCCAGACCGTCTACCAGGTGGAGGATATACTGGCCGATCCCTGCCTGGCTGTAATACACCAACCGAGCGTCAATCCCAATACGCATACCTGCTCCGCTGTGGAGTATTGCAATAAGAAACGCCCCCCATCTTCAGGTCACTCCGAATGGAGGGCGTCTCTGACCCTTTTCCGCTGGCTATCATACCATCTTCTAGCAGTGTCGTCAAGTTTGCGAGCGATGTAGCTTGCCAGCCTCTAGACTCTTTCCATCTCCAGCATCCGCTCTTTCATGTCCAGGCCGCCGCCAAATCCGGTCAACCGGCCATCGTGGCCCACCACACGATGGCAGGGCACGATCACCGGCCAGGGGTTACGGGCCATTGACTGACCCACGGCGCGAGCTGCTCCTGGCGAGCCCGCCTCGCGGGCGATCTCGCCGTAGGTCCGCGTCTCCCCACGGGGAATGGCCCGGGTGATAGCCCAGACCCGCTGCTGGAAGTCGGTACCCAGCGCAGGATCAAGAGGCTCATCGAAGGCGAGCGTTTCTCCCTCAAAGTAGCGTCGCAGCTTTTCGGCCAGGGCATCGATATCCAGCCCCGGTGGCGGTTGGGGAGCTTTGACGCTGGCCACCGGGAGCTTTTCCAAGGTTTCGGCTTCGGTCAATTGGGGCAGGGTGAGGGCCACCAATCCCTGCTCCGACCAAGCGATCCCCACCCATCCATACGCAGTCTCGCACACAGTGGTGCCAACCTGGACCTCTCGTTTTCGACTCATTCGGACTCTCCTTATCCTATCCCCATCCGCCCTCGAGGACGAGGGCTAGAGCCTATCCGGATACGTGTTCAGTACTGCAAGGGTCCCAATACACCCTCGATCGCCTCGGCAGTCCAGGGCAGGATGCGCGCACAAGCCCGCACCAGGCCCCAGCAGCCGGCCATCATCATGTCTCCATAGGGCACCGCAAAATAGGGATGCAGCGGCGAGCCGGAGAGCATCCTCCGGCGTGGACCGGTCACTGCAACAAGATCGAGGCGCGATGGGGCCGGATCGAGCACCAAGGCGCCGTGCCCGTGCTCGGCAAAGAGCTCTTTGTGAGAAAGGGCACCTGATGCAAGCTGGGCCAGTAAGTGTTCCAGCTTTTCCCGGTTGAGCAAGCCAGTGTGATGCTCAAAGAGTCCAGCAATGCCTCCATCACGTAGGTGAAAGGCCAGGGTATGCATGTTGCCGACGTTGACCACGACAGGCTCCCGGTGAGCGCGCACGCGGGGATCCTCCAGGGCGCCCAGGACGGCTGCCGGGGCGGTATCCATCACCACCAAAGGGTGGTCGTCAGGAGCGGTGGAGGCAGCGGCTTGCAGGCGTGTCATGCTGGGCGGGATCTCGTGGCGACGGAAGGCGAACCCGGCCAGTCCAACGCCAGCCTCGATGCGTTGAGCCAGGTATTCAAAGCGGAACAGCCGATCACTATACCCGGGCGGCGCAGCCCCATGATCGAATACGGCGACAGCCAGTACGTCGGAGCGGTCCAAATCCACACCAAAGGCGCGGAAAGCCGAGGCCAGGGCCTCATAGTCGAAATCGACCATGGCCAGGCGACGCGCGCCGGGCACGCCCGCCGCTGCCTCCTCCTCGGCAATCACCTCGACACCCATGGCTGCAACTTCTTCGAGATCGTCGTTGAAGGTGCGGGCTGCGTCGGGGGTGGCGAACAGGCGCTGGCCTGCTTTCAGGTGATCGCCGGCAGCCCAAGCGCACGGACCACCGCCCATAGTCACGCCAGTCAGCAACAAGTCCTCGCCCGCCTCAGTTGCAGCACGGATGGACTGTGCTAGCAGCGCCGTCGGCGAGGGCATAACCATCTTGAGTGCGTTTTCTGGTTCCCGATCAGTGTCGAACAACAACACATCCTGTGTGCCGGTGCCTACATCTACCGCCAAGATCTGCATGAATCCCTCTCAGTCTGTTCGGTCTGCCAGGAGAGTATAGCACAGCCAGCCATTTTGATAAAAACTTGGAACGCACCGTGGCGGTCAGGCCAAGCTTTGGCCGCCTGCGCCAGGTGTGTTATAATCGGCAGATGCCGAGGGTGAGGTCGGGACTGACTTGTGCAACACCGTCCGATCCCGCCTTGCTGCAGAGAGGGAAACTGGAGGATCCATGGCTGGAAGCTTGCCAAGCGGTTTCCTGGCCCGGCTGGTGGCAACCCACCTACCGGTCGACCCGGAGAAGCTCGTCTTTGATCCGATCCGCACTGGCAAACACAACACCTCGTACTTTGTCGAGGGAGCTGGCTACGAGTGGGTACTGCGCATCAGCCCACCCGACGACGCCGGCTTCCTCTTTTACGAACGACGTATGATGGCCCAGGAACCAGCACTCCACGCCCTGCTGCGTGCCGAGTCGACGGTGCCTGTGGCCAAGATCCTGGCTTACGATGACAGCCGCCGTCTGTTGGATCGCGACTACCTGATAATGGAACGCCTGCCTGGCCTGCCTCTCACCGACATGACACTGAAGCCACGCCAACTTGACCGGGTCCTGGAGCAGGTGGGCGGCTACCTGGCCCAGATGCACGCCCTGGTCTCCGACCGGTACGGCTATCTGGGGGCCCACCGGCCCATGGCCCCCCAGCCGACCTGGCTCGAGGCGTTCACTGTCATGTGGAACAAGCTGTTGGACGACCTGGTAGCCTGTGGCGGCTACACGACGGAAGAGGCCGATGCCTTTCGCCGGCTGCTAGAGGTCTATCGCCCTCACTTTGACCGGGCGGTGCCCGCCTCGCTCTTGCACATGGACGTCTGGAGCCAGAACATCTTGGTGAACGAAGCAGGGTGCGTCACAGGCCTGGTGGATCTCGACCGGGCACTGTGGGGCGATCCCGAGATCGAATTTGCCGTGCTTGACTACTGTGGCATATCTGAGCCGGCCTTCTGGCGGGGCTACGGCCACGCTCGTGACATCTCCTTCCCAGCTCAGATCCGGGCCCGCTTCTACCTGCTCTACGAGGTACAAAAGTACATCGCCATCCGCATTTGGCGGCGCAACGATCCCGCCCAAGCCCTGGAATACAAACGCCAATCTTTTGCCCTGGCCCGCCCGCTCCTTCAGGCGCTAGGCCAGTGAGCACTCCCCATGACCTGCCTGCCCACGTCCACCCTCCCCACTCCCCCATGTGCTGACCTTTGTCGGGCATGCGCATCTCTGATGGCATGCTCCTCCTGGGGGCTGGAGGGGTTCAGCAGAAGGGGATCTGCAAATCCACCACCCTCTCATCCCGATTTTGTATCCCCTGAGGTCTATGGTATAATCACCGCTTGCGAAACCGGAGGAAGGACAGGATCATGAGCAGCGATCTGTTAAGGTCAATTGAAGAGCAGCAACAAAAAGATGATATCGGGCTGAAATCGGATCTGCCCAGCCTGCGAATCGGCGATGACGTAGAGGTTCACTTCCGCATCGTCGAGGGTGATCGAGAGCGGATCCAGTTGGTGCGTGGTGTCGTCATGCGCATCCGCAAGGGTGGAGGCGCAAACGCCAGTTTTACCGTGCGGCGTATCGCTGCTCACGGCATCGGCGTGGAGCGAACCTTCCCCTTGCACTCGCCTCGCATCGAAAAGATCGAAGTGCGCCGGCACGCTCATGTTCGCCGGGCCAAGCTATACTTCTTGCGCGGCCGGCAGGGCAAGGCAGCGCGCTTGAAAGAGAAGCGGTTTCCTCGCAACTAGCAACAAGAGATCGTGCGCTGACGAGGGGCGTGCGAAGGGTGGTGAGGCATGGGCTCACACTCATTCGTACGGCCCTTGTTCTGTTTCTTGTGGAAGCGACTCGTTGCACTCTGGGCGCAACCACCACGTGGAGATCCAGCTACCCTGGCAAGCAACAAGGGACGATCAACGACCGGTTAGCCACTTTGCATCTGTTCGTCGACCGTCCATGGTGTGCCGTAGACTGCGGCAAAGGGCACCCACATTGAACCAGGAGATTTCTACTCCCAGCCTTAGCTACGAGAAACGCCTGTGGGCCAAAGGGTATCGCTACGTGGCCGGGTTGGACGAGGCAGGAAGAGGGGCATGGGCGGGACCGGTGGTAGCCGCCGCCGTGATCCTCCCACCTGACCATGAGGAGTTGACGCAGCATTTGGCCGACGTCCGCGACTCGAAAATGCTCACACCAGGCCGGCGCGAGGTGCTACTAGAGGCCATTCGGGAGCACGCCGTGGCACTGGGTGTGGGGAGCGTACCCCCCTCCGAGATCGACCTCATAGGGATCGTGCCCGCCACGCGCAGGGCCATGGCCCTGGCTGTGCAGGCACTGTCAGCTCCCGCCGACCACCTACTTGTCGATCACTTGGCATTGCCGGATCTGCAACTCCCCCAACTGAGCATGCCCAAAGGCGATGTCCATGTGCTATCCATCGCCGCCGCGTCGATCGTGGCCAAGGTGAGCCGCGACCAGATGATGATCCAATTGGAGGACCAATTCCCTGGTTATGGATTTGCCCGGCACAAGGGATATGGTACCCCTCAGCATCGAGCAGCGTTGAATATGCTGGGGCCCAGCAATGCACACCGGATGTCCTTCGCCCCGTTGCTGTCCCTGGCTTGCTGATCAGCGACGGCTCGCACAGATGCCGTGTTGGACTGGGTTGCTACAAACATCTAGTCAATGTTCCCAGAAAAGAACAGCAGATGCCCTTTGACAGCGTCCGATTGGTGGTATTCCTTTGGGTAACTGCGTGGCTCGCTTATGTGTCACGCGCCTCTCTGTTGGTTCCCCGATCCCACGGCTTCTACCGCTTTCTCGCCTGGGAAGCAATCCTGGCCCTGGCCCTATTGAACGTGGACGGCTGGTTCCGCGAGCCCTTTTCCTGGCACCAGCTCATCTCCTGGTTCCTGTTGATGGCCTCTCTCCTCCTGGTCATCTATGGCGCGCTGTTGCTGAGGCATGTCGGCAGACCCAGCTCCCAGCGGGATGATCTACCCCTGTTTCTGTTCGAAAAAACTACCAACCTAGTCACTGTGGGGGCATACCGGTACATACGCCATCCCATGTATAGCTCCCTGTTGTTCCTGGCGTGGGGCATCTTTTTCAAGGCTCCCTCCTGGATTGGCGGCCTGCTGGCCCTGGCTTCGACCCTATCCCTGGTGATAGCCGCCAGAATCGAAGAGGTGGAGAACGTACGCTTCTTTGGTGACGTCTACCGGGAGTACATGAAACGGACCAAGATGTTCATCCCCTTTCTGTTCTAGGGACACCGGATGAGAAACCAGAAGAGGAACGCACTGCGAGTGCAACTATCGCACTCCCCATCGCTGAGGTTCTGTGGCACCCACACCCTGCTCAGGTTGCGTTTCTTACTGTTGCACCGGCTATTCGGCAAACCGCGATCGTGCGAATTCCAGGAAACGTGCCACCAGTGGATCGCCGATCCGCTTGGGCAGGTAGGCCAGGTAGAGGCTGCGGTGAAGATCGATGCCAGACAACCGAACGCAGGCCAAGTGGCCGCTGGCCTGGGCCTGGGCCGAGGCTCGAGCCGAGACAAAGCCCACCCCTAAGCCCTGGGCCACAGCCTGGAGAACAGCCTGGGTGCTACCCAGGGTAAAGCCGATATCCTCCTTCGGCAGGCTGACCCCGGCGGCGCCCAACGCCGCCTCCACGCTGCGCCGCGTGCCCGATCCTTCCTCGCGCAAGATGAAAGGCTGGCCGCGCAGCTCTTCCACATTCACCTGTTCCCTGCCGGCGAAAGGATGGCCCGGCGGCACCACCAGGACGATCTCGTCGCTCACCATGCGCTCCAGCCGCAGGCCGGGACGCTGGGTGGTTGAGCCGATAACGCCTACATCTGCTTGGTTCGCCAGCAGGCGAGTCGCCACATCGCTGGTGTCCGAGACAGTCATCTGTATCTCCAGTTGGGGATATTCGCGCCGGAATGCAGCTAGTAGAGCCGGCAGCACATATTCGCCAGGGATGGTGCTGGCCGCCAGGGACAGAGTTCCATGGTCAACGGTCTTGAGCGCTGCCAATTCACGTTCCAGCGCCTCAAACCGGACCATTGTCTCGCGCGCAAAGGCCAGCACTCGCTCGCCGGCCGGAGTCAGCGCTACCTGCCGCTTGGACCCCCGAACCAGAAGCGCCATACCGATCTCGGCTTCCATACGCTGCACCTGCTTGGTGACAGCCGGCTGGCTCACCCCTTTGGCCCGCGCTGCCGCCGATAGACTGCCATGCTCGACGATGCTCACCAGGGTGCTCAAATGTTGGAGATTCATGCCACTGCCCTTTCCCACGAAACTAGATGCGTAGAATGCATAAGTGATATAATTCAGTGTTATACAAGTATACCCGAGGGACACGCGATAGACAAATCTGCGTGACCTCTGTCGGCCCCAGGTCGATTCTGTTGGCAGGCAAGCCGATGTCGATCCCGTGCCGGGCCATTCCCTGACCGAACGATGGCGTGATCCATTTCTATCTGCATCGAGGACGAGTTCAAACTGGTCCAGGGCAAGTGGTGATACTTCTCAACCCAGAATGCGCTCAGGGTTGTGGGCCATGGTGGGTTGTGCTATACTACGGCCTACAACCGATTACAGGGGGGGGGCAACGTGCAGCAAAGAGTCACGGACGTTGAGCAGCTGAAGAAGAAGGTTCGCAAGCTGGCTGCCGGTCAGGTGCTGGCCGGCGACAGGGCCGATGTATGCCTGGACCTGATCCAGATGCGCGGCTGCGGAGTGCGTGTCGCTGCGGGATATGGCGCATTGAGCAAGGCACCCCAGGTGGTTGCCCGGGACTGCCTGATCTGGATCTTGGATGGATACGTCGAAGTGCACGATGCCTCGGGTCAGGTCACTCACGTCCGCCAGGGAGAGAGTACAGTCCTGGCCGGTGGAGCAGCGTACCGCCTCATATTCCCACAGCTCTCCATCTATCTCCGTGTCGAAGGGGAACGATGACCACTATGCTGGTGGCCGGTCTTGACATCGGTTCGCGGACCATTGCCCTGGTGGAATGGGACGGCACACAGATCGTCCGGTCGGAGGTGGTGGACACCGGCACCGATCCCTTGAACAACGCACGTGCGCTTATGGCAGGCCGCACCTTTGACCGGTTGGTGGCTACAGGCTATGGTCGCCATCTGGCCATTGAACGGGCGCTGGCCAACGAGGTGATCTCGGAGATCAAGGCCTACGGCCTGGGATCCTACCACCTCTACGCCGACGTCGGCACTGTGCTAGACATCGGCGGGCAGGACAGCAAGGTCATCCGGGTAGGTCCAGGGGGACGGGTACTCCGCTTCGAGATGAACGACCGCTGTGCCGCCGGGACCGGGCGCTTTCTGGAGAATATGGCCCGCACCCTTGGCATGGACGTAGAGGAATTCGGTCCCCATGCCCTGGCTGCGGGCAACGGTGCGGTGCGTATCTCCAGCATGTGTACCGTCTTTGCCGAGTCGGAGGTGGTGTCTCTTATCGCCCGGGGTGCAGATAGCCACCGGGTGGCTCTGGGGCTGCACCAGGCCATCGTCGATCGAGTGGGAGGCATGGTCCGGCGTGTCGGCGTGCAAGAGCGCTTTGTGTTTGCCGGCGGCGTGGCCTGCAATCCCTGCCTGCAGGAGCTCTTTGCCGTTTCCCTGGGTGTGCCCCTCACTGTACCCGATGATCCACAGATCGTGGGGGCCCTGGGTGCCGCACTCCACGCAGGGACTGTGCTTCGAAATCCGTGAAGCAACGTTGAAGGACGGATAACGCTGATCTTGATGCTATCCACCAACTGGCTACTTGAAATCGACCATGATCTACTTGAACAACGCCGCCACTTCCTGGCCCAATCCACCGGAGGCAACCCAGGCGATGACGCGCTTTCTAAACCATGACAACGCCAACCCAGGACTGTCCGGGCACCGGCAGCCTGCCGAGGAGGAAAAGCAACAGATGGAGGGCTTTAGGAAGCGCTTCTACACGCCCCGTACCATGCTCCGCGACCTCAGAGACATCCTGGCTCACCTGTCCGAGTTCAGGGAGACTGCTCGCAGTGGTCGGGTGAGCCGGGCCTTTGCTGAAAAGGTGATGATGGCCGTGACTCAGGTCAACGGCTGCCGCTACTGCGCCTATTTTCACACTCGAATGGCACTCAGAGAGGGTGTTCCCCTCGAAGAGATCGAAAGGATTGTCGCCGCCGACATTGACGAGTTTCCCCCAGATGAAGCACTTGCCCTGGCTTTTGCCCAACATTGGGCAGAGACCGGGGGCCACCCTGATCCCGAAGCGGAGCGTCGCTTCCGCGATCACTATGGGCCCCAGGCCAGCGCCGACATCCTGAACTGGATGCGGATGATCAATTTTGGGAACCTGGCTGGCAACACTTGGGATGCCATCCTCTGGAAGCTGGGGATAGGGCGCTCGCAACCATAGAAGAAAGTCAAAAAGCAGCAGATGTACGGTTGCAAAAAAATGCAAAATCAAGTATAATGAGATTGCTCGCCCGCGGCGGGGTCTGGAAGGCGGCTTGACCCTCAGGCGCTCTTCCCCGGTCTTGCAGCCAGCACGCCGCCGCGATGCGCCGCGGTCTTTGATAACAAGACGGCGTCATTCGTTTGCGTACCCTCAAAAGGCTTGGACCGGATCACTTTCACCGGGATAGAGACTGATGGGCCTCAGGATTCTACTGGTCGAGAAGGACGTAACCACAACCGATCTACTGGTCCCCAGCCTGGAGCGCAAAGGGCATCAGGTCTCTGTGGCACGCACGCAGCGCCAAGCCATGAGCCGCATCCGCGCACTCTGTCCAGACGTTCTCGTCGTAGATGTGGCCTCATTCGGCGCCAAGGGCTACAAAATCAGCGAGACGATCCGCGCCCGACTCGACGGAGTTCCCACCATCCTGCTCCTGGAACATGGCCATGCTGGTGCGGGCAGCAGCGCGGAAGCGTTCATGACTCCCCCCTTCACTTCGCGCAAGCTGCTCTACCGGGTCAGAAAGTTGGCCGAGACACTCACGAACCGCGAGATCCGCGTAGGTCCTCTGGCTCTTGATCCCGACACACGAACTTTGCGAAAAGCCAGCGAGACACTCTACCTACGTCCCAAAGAAGCAGCACTGCTGGCACTCTTTATGCGCAATCCAGGCAAGGTGCTCAGCCGCCAGGAAATCATGAAACAGGTCTGGGAAACAGACTATATCGGGGACACCCGCACACTCAGCGTACATGTGCGCTGGCTGCGCATCAAGATCGAAGAAGATCCGAACGCACCTCGCTTTCTACGTACGGTGCGGGGGGTTGGCTATCGATTCGAAGTGCCGGCCACCCTCGAGAGACGAAGTTCGTTCGGAAACGAGGGCTAGAGCATTTTCGGCTAGGTCCTAGACCAAATACAAGAGAACGGGACAGGGGTTTCCCTGTCCCGCTTGTTGTTGAAAAAGCACCCTACCTCTGAAATGGCGGCATCCTGCCGGTAAATGTACTCCTCAGCACATGCAGGAAGCAGCGCTAATCCTTGGCTCGCAGGTGAGGGAAAAGAATCACCTCGCGCAGCGAATCTTTGCCAGTCATGAGCATCGTCAAGCGGTCGATGCCCATACCAAAACCGCCGGTGGGTGGCATGCCGTAACTCAAAGCATGGATATAGTCCTCATCCAGGGGATGGGCTTCCTCGTCCCCGGCAGCCAGGGCCTCACTGGATGCCAGGAATCGCTTCCGCTGGTCCAGAGGATCGTTGATCTCACTGAAGGCATTGCCCAACTCGTAACCACCGATAAAGAATTCAAACCGCTCTACCAGGTTGGGCTCGTCTGCCTTTTGTTTGGCTAATGGCGAAACCTCCAGGGGATAGTCATAGAGGAAGGTGGGCTGGATCAGGTGCGGTTCCACGTAATTGATCAAGGTGGGATCGACCAGCTTGCCCCAACTGGATTTGCGCTCCGGCGTCCCTCCCATGTCGACGATAGCCCTGTAGAGATCACCCGCGTCGGGATAGTCTTCATAGTCAATGCCGGTGACTTTGCGGATCGCATCGCGCAAGCGCCAGCGACGCCACGGCGGCGACAGGTCAATGTCCTGGCCGTTCACCGTAATCCGGGTGCTGCCCAATGCCTCCTGAGCCGCGTAGGCCACCATCTCTTCGGTCATGGCCATCACATCATGATAGTCAGCGTAGGCCATATAGAACTCGATCTGGGTAAATTCGGGATTGTGCTTGAACGATACGCCTTCGTTGCGAAAGTCACGACCGATTTCATACACTCTTTCAAAGCCGCCCACGATGAGGCGCTTCAGGTACAACTCGTCGGAAATTCGCAGATAGAGCTGTTGCTTGAGCTGGTTATGGTAAGTCAAAAACGGTCGAGCTGCCGCCCCGCCATAGATCGGCTGGAGGACAGGCGTCTCAACCTCGAGAAAACCCCGCTCGTCCAAGAAGCGGCGCAATGCAGAGACAATGCGCGCCCGGACACAAAAGACCTCTCGGACCTCTGGATTGACCGCAAGGTCGACGTAACGCTGTCGATAGCGCTGCCCCTTGTCAGCAAAGGCATCAAAGACTTGCCCATCCTTTTCCTTGACCACCGGCAGAGGGCGCAAGGCCTTGGCCAACACTCGAAGCTCTTCCGTTCGCACGGTGGCTTCTCCGGTGCGGGTATGGAACAGTTGACCAGTGGCTTGCACAAAGTCGCCCAGATCCAGATCCCTCCGGAACATCTCGTAGGCTTCCTCGCCCAACACGTCCACACGCAGGTAGAGTTGGATCCGGCCCAGGCCGTCTTCCACGTGGGCAAAAGAGGACTTGCCCATTACCCGGACACCCACCAGCCGACCAACGACGGTCACTACCAGGGGTTCATTGGGATCCGCACCCGCTTCCAAAGCGGCAATTGCCTCGGCCGTGGTGTGGGTGCGTCGTGACTGCGCAGGATAGGGATCGATGCCTGCTTGGCGCAGGCGATCCAACTTGATCCTGCGCTGCTGCTCCTGGTCACCTAGCTGTTCTTCCGACATAAAGGTCTCCCAACCTGCTGGCACATTCTCAGCAGTGCCACCCCTGCATGGCGTTTCTATTCGACGTCTAGGATTTCCATTTCGATCCGGCCGCTTGGTGCCTCATAGGCTACTCGATCCCCGGCACACCGGCCCATGAGCGCCTTGCCCAAGGGCGATTCGTTGGAAATGCGACCTCCGGTAGGATCTGCCTCCACCGAACCGACAATGACATAGGTTTCCGGCTCAAAACCCTCTTCGCGAACGGTGACTTTGGAGCCGAGGAGCACCGTATCGCTCGGACCGTTCGACTCGATGATGACGGCATTCTCCAGCATCCCTTGAATGGTCATGATCCGACCTTCCAGGAAGGCCTGCTGCCGCTTCGCCTCCTCGTATCCGGCATTCTCGGAAACATCGCCGTCCATCTTGGCTTCATGGATGGCCTTGGCGACCTCGGGTCGCCGCACCGTCGTCAGATAGCGGAGCTCTTCCTCCAGCTTCTTATGGCCTTCAGGGGTTAGAAATGTCTCTTGGTTCGCCATGACTACCTCTCGACTCTACCGATCAAATGATAACATCTTGTGCTGCCCCAGACTGAAGCCTAGCCCAGTTTGTAGTGCGAGATCGCTCCCAGGTTCGCCCTCAGGACTGAATCGACCCCCGACGACGGGGGCTCAAGCCAGTTTCTCAATCGAAACTAGTCTGGCTGGACAGCAAAAAGAGCACCTGAGGCATGATGCCTCAGGGCCCAGTAGGAACAAAAGACTGAGAGAGGCTCTCAGTCCATCATTCGACAAAGCCTATTGTACCCCAAAACGCGGTTTTTGTAAAGTCTAGGGGGACAGAGAACTCAAGCCAGAGCAGGAACCCTGAGCCACAGGACCTGCGGGACGGGCTCAGGGTCTCTCTGGTACGCATCCAGCCCAGGCCAAGCTTCCGAAGCGGAAGCTTGGTGCAGCCGGATGACGCTACGCGGGTTGAGCAGGTGGAATCCGGCTGTTTTCCAGGTACTCGTTCAGCATATCCAAGCTATAGCGACGGTGCCCACCCGGAGTCCGGTAAGGCACGATCAACCCTTGCTGCTCGATCTTGCGCAGCGTGAACAAGCTGATTCGCAGATATGCTGAAGCTTCTTTTGCAGTGAGAAGACCCTTCTCCTGTACCATTGTCAAGCACCTCCTATTAATGTAGATTGCGCATCCTAAGGTGAAATCAAGTGATAATCGATTCAAGTTGCTGGAACTAGTCTAACATATCGCGTCGCGGTCTGCAATAGACCGTAGGGAGTATTTTAGGGCTGATTCCAACCGCACTAAGGGTGTATAGCCCTTTTTCGGAGGAGATCACCCACAATCGTCAATTCAGTGGTATGACCCCGCTTTTCCAAATGTGAGTTCTCCATTCTATATGTTTGCTGTTGATTTACTTATGCTTCATATGATTGAGCCCTCATTATACCACGGAACCTCGAGAATGCGGTAGTTCCACTTGCGCCATGGTCCCTACAGTCTAGTCCCTATGGGACTTGACCATTCATCCATCGTCGTGTACAATCTCAATGGGGGTGAGACGATGAGCAGCAATCACCAACGACTTCGGTCCAAGACCACTCAGATCCATAGGCGCCTCCTGGAAGCGTATGGAGAACCATCCTGGCGTCCCCATCTCGACGCTGTATCCGAACTGGTGAGCACAATCCTGAGCCAGAACACCAACGACGTCAACCGCGACGTTGCCTTCGAACGACTCCGAGACCGCCTGCCCACTTGGGAAGAGGTACGCGACGCCGAGACCGAGGTTGTCATCGAGGCCATCCGTCCCGCTGGTCTCGCCAATCAGAAGGGACCGCGCATCCAGGAAGCGCTACGCTTTATCACAGAAGAACAAGGGGAGCTGAGCCTGAACTTTCTGGCTGACCTTCCCGTGGAGGACGCAAAGCGCTGGCTAACGTCCATGAACGGCGTGGGACCCAAGACCGCCGCCATCGTGCTGCTCTTCGCCCTGGGCCGGCCTTCCTTTCCGGTGGACACGCATGTGCACCGAGTCACCAAAAGGTTGGGCCTCATCGGACCACGGGTGTCGCGAGAAAAGGCTCACGACGAACTGGAGCAACTCGTAGCCGAGGAGGACTACTATGCCTTCCATCTCAACCTCATCCGGCACGGGCGCCAGATATGCGTCAGCCGCAAACCGAAATGCGATATCTGCCTATTGCGCGACCTCTGTGAATACGCCCAGGAGCAGGAGCGACAGTCCAATGCAACATGATCCACGGGAAACAGGTGTAGCCAGGATGAGGGTAACCACCGGAGCAGCGGATCTGAGCCTCCAATGCTCAGCGGAGCGGCACTCAAAAACGGATCATAGGTCCAAGACACTACAGCAAAAGGCGACAAGGGCCTGATCGCCAACAACGATCGCCACCAGCTCGCCGGGAGGGACTATCATGCACAGCACTGAATCAAAAGCCCATCCCATCAAGCCAGGGCAGCGTCACCCACTGCTGCTCCAACAGAGAATGAGCGAGCAGCTATTCTGGCCGTGCCTTCTGATCATAGCCGTTTCCGTTGCCCTGCTCGTATGGAACCCAGAAGCCTTCGCACCCTACCGGCACCTCTTGATGGTGGTCCTGCTGGGCACCGGCATGATTCTGATCCTCACCTTCATCTACCAATTGCGTGCCTACGCCCAGTGTCGCGAACACGAGCTATGTCTGAGATTGCCCCTTAGCCAGCTTGTGATCCCTTACACAGAGATCCGCACAACCCGCCCTACAGAGCTGCACCATATGTTCCCGCCCGAGAAGCAGCGTTGGACACAGCGCAATTTCCTGGGCCCTCTCTTGGGACGGACGGTTGTGGTAGTGGAAATGGAGCGAATGCCCCTGCCTCCATCTCAGTTGCGCCGTCGAACGGGCAAGTACATGGTCTCCCCGGACGGCCTGGGCATCGTTGTACCGGTGAGGGACTGGATGCGCTTCCGCACCGAGCTGGACGAGGCCATTGCCCGATCCCAAAGAACCTCCAGACTCGCCATAAGTTAGTTTAAAATTTCCGCAAAATCCCCAGATCCTCTTGACGGCGAACAAATGTTCTGGTATAATACGAGAACATCTGTTCTGATCTTGATGTCAAGAAGAGAAGGGGATGCATACATGCGAGAACTCAACCTGGCCCAACGGCTTACGAGCCCGCTTCAAAGCCTGAGCTCCTGCGAGCACCGCACTGTCTCCAAAGATGGCCTTATCATCTGCAAAAAGATCACGGAAGGAAGCAGCGAGGTATCGCCCAACATCTGCCGTGCCTGCCCTTTCAGGGCCATCAACTGCGCGCATCTGCGCTTTTCGCTCCGCCAAGTCACACCTTCCCCGCTGATCGTTCGCTTCAACGGCCGCACCGAGGTATGGGACGACGATCCGCCCGAGATCCTTCTGGAGCGGGCGGCCTGTGCTGCCAGGGTCGCTCCGATCGACCATCCTCGGTCCTGCGCAGGCTGTTCTCTCCGACAGCCACTGCATGCGTCCCCGGAACGGGCGACGCGCCAGGCGCCACGGTCCGGGGTCGCCGGCAAGGTGGTACCCTTTCCTGGCCGTGGAGTGACGGCGGCTGCGGGCTGAGGCCGGAGGACCCATGGATCGTGTGCTCAACTACCAGGCGGACCGGATCGAAATGGTCCTGTCCAGCCACAAGATTCCATCGCGAGTCACTGGCGGGACGGTCACGCCGAGGCTCGTACGCTACCAGATCACTACCCCCCTGGGCGTGAGGGTCAAGCAGTTGTCCAATCTATCTGAGGAGATCGCGCTCAGTCTGGGTTCACGGAGCTGCAGAGTGTTTAGACAGGATGGCCAGGTGCAAGTCGAGGTACCCAGGAACGATGGCCAGATCGTCAGCCTCTTGGCGCTGTGCCGACGTCTGGCACTCGAAGGTCCGAGGCGCGCAGAGACTGTACCGCCCGCCACGGCGGTGCTGGGGCTTGACCATGACGGCGTACCCTTGCTGCTCAGACTGCCAAGTCCAAACGTAGCCCACGTACTGATCGCTGGAACAACAGGCTCGGGGAAGACGGCACTGGCTCGCTCTATCATCGCCTCGCTGGCGCTGCACAACAGCCAGCGCGCGTTGCAGCTTGTGCTGATCGATCCGAAAGGAAGAGGGTTCACTGCCTACGAGGGACTGCCTCACCTGCTGAGGCCGGTGGTCACCCGGACAGAAGACGCCCTCTCCGTAATGCAGCAGCTCATTGAGGAGATGGAGCGGCGTGACGCTGAGGCACGCAGCGATCCGCGGCTGGTGGTGGTATTGGACGAACTCGCCGACCTTGTGCAGGTCGGAGGCCGCGAGGCTGAAGGGCTGCTGACGCGATTGACCCAGCGCGGAAGGGAGGCAGGCATCCACCTGGTCGCCTGTACCCAGAAGCCAGCGGCAGCGGTCATCGGCAGCATGGTGAAGAGCAATTTCCCGGTCCGGCTGGTCGGCAGTGTGGCGAGCCCCGAGGATGCCAAGGTGGCAACAGGCATCGCCGGCACCGGGGCCGATCGTCTGCTGGGGCAGGGGGACTTTATCGTTGTGGCCAAGGGCCAGGTGACCCGTATGCAGGCTGCCTACATTGGGCCCGACGAGATCCAGCTTCTTGTCGCGCGGCTGGCCCGGGGCAGCCACGGCGCCAGACAGATGTTGGTGGCGACGGGCAGCGACGGCCGTCCCAGCGCAGAAGTGAGCTTCTCGGCCAGACTCCGGTCCCGGCTGCAGCGAGTGAAGTAGCGGGTTGACGTCGGGACGATGGCACTTGACGTGTGGTTCCAGCGAGATGTGATGCGCATTCTGGCAGCAGCCCAGGAGACGATGAGGGCTTGCTCTGAGATTGCGTCCCCAGACACCTCTGAAGTCGTTGATGCCTACCAGCGCGGCTTCGTGGATGCGTTGCGATCGGTTGGGGTGGCCTTTGGCGTCTCCGCTCCCGGCTGGTCCACCGACCGACGCATTGAGGCTGCGGCGTATGGCCGGAATCCGAGATACCTGCCTCCAGGTGTGAGGCCGTTGGAGACTGACGACGACGGGTGTGTGTCCCATTGGTTCGAGTTGCCGGGTTCGTGAGCGGCCTCTGCCGCATCGCCGGATCTGCTTTCGTGCGATGGTGCGGTGTGGGGGGTGATTCGCTTCCTTGGCTGCGGGCCCATGGACGGCAGATAGGCTGTGGGTGGCTATGAGCAATCTCGAATCGGTGCGCGCTGCGGAAGCGTTTGGGTGTAGGGAAGGGATCTGAAATGGCAGAGACTGTTGGGAGGGGCGTAAAGTTGGAATCTGATGGACTCAGTGCCAGGCAGGTCTTGGTGCTGACAATGCTGGCATTCACGATCACGCTGGCGATTGTGGTGGGTAACAGGATGAGCGCCGAGGCGATGGCCGTGGTTGTCGGGATGGTGTGCGGAGTGGCTGGAGGCATTCCGACTGGCTTGCTCCTCCTTTTGGCACTCTGCCGCCACGACCGACGGCGGCAGGAGTGGGAGCAAGGACAGGCAGTGGGGAACGGCTACCCTCCGATGGTTGTTTTCCAGGGAGGTACGCCACAGGTGCTGCCTGCCGGTCCTCAGGCTGGCTATTGGCTCGCACAGGCACCGGGTCCGCCCGTGCAGCGCGTGTTCCACTTGGTCGGCGGGGACGACATGCTCTTGCAGGATGGAAGTATCTGGTAGATCGGTGGATTCCAGGGAGGCAGGGCCATGGGCTGGAGGATTTTCGACGAGGCAGTGGAGATAGCAGAACTACGGCATCGGTATTTGCCCCACATCTTCCACTGGCGAGGCCAGCGCTTCAAGGTGGAGGCGGTAGAGAGTGTGCAGACGGTCTTACGTCGGGGCTGGCGAGGCCGCCCAGATAGGCGGCTCTTCAGGGTTCAATGCAGCGAGGGTACCTTTGAGCTCTGTCACGATCTGGAGGCCAATGCCTGGCACCTACGGCGAGCCAAATTGGCAGGGGTTCGGCCGGTCGTCGCCCGGCAGGTTGCGCCTGCTTGGCCGTGAGAGGGGCAGGTCAAGGGGAGGGAGACAGGCGTATGAAGTATGGCCTATTATGGTACGATAACGATCCGCGGCGCCCCCTAGAGGACAAGATCGGGAGGGCTGCCCGGCGATACCACGACAAGTACGGCAGCTGGCCCAACACCTGCTTTGTGCACCCAGAGGCAGTGGCCGGCCTTGAGGAGCAGGAGCTGAAGGTGCGCTCTCCTGCCAGGAAGCAAGACACTATCCAGGTGGTGTCGGCGTCCAACGTGCTCCTTCACCACTTCTGGCTGGGGGAGAATCAATATCCTATCCATCGCAAGGGGGCGAAGGCCGCCAATTGACCCAAGATCGGCCCGATGCGCCTCGCTGGTGAGTCGCCTGGCACGCTGCCGGGAATCAGCCTACCGGCTCTTCTGGTTGGTGAACCCTCTAGATTCGGGTGAGTGCCACGACCAACATATCCAGGGCAACCAGGTCTTCGACCTCGCCTGTTTTGATGGCCCAGTCGGTTTGTAGCAGGCGCCGGTGTGCAGCCTCCAGTTGAGCCATCGTGAAATTTCGCGCCTGAGCTTCCCCCTTCTCCACAACGAAGGGATGGAGTTTGAGGCGGCGGGCCATCTCCTGTCGCGTGAGCCCCTGTGCACCCAACTCTTTTACCTGAATCAGAATCCGAATCTGGCGGGCCAGCATGGCCAAGATATAGAGTGGCACTGCTTCGTCTTCCAGCATCCGGTGGAGAAGCCGCAGAGCCCGATCGGTTTGGCGCCGTCCCACACAATCCACCAGGTCGAATATGCTCTCCTGGCGGGCGCGGCTCACCAAGGCGCGTACGTCCTGGGTCGTGATCTGGCGCTCGCCGGCGTAGAGCAGTAGTTTCTCGAGTTCTTGGTCGAGCAGGCGCAGATCGGTGCCTACCAGGGCAGCCAGCATCGACGTAGCTTCGCTGCTGAGCGTACCGCCTTTGGCCTTGACCTGCCTCTGGATCAAACCCGGCAGTTCGCCCTGCTTGGGCAGATCATAAAGCTTGACGTGCCCGCAGGGTTCCCGTCCCGCCACCTTGAGGACTGGGTGGGAGGCATCCAGTTTCTTGCGTTCTACAAAAACGAGCCGGGTCGTCGGCGGTAGATGTGGCAGGTATTCGGCAAGCTCCTTGAGGTACTGGCGCTTCCAGGTGGGTGTCTCCTCTTGAGTGGCCTCTCCCTCCCTTCCCTTGCGACTGGATGATAGCATCCCCAACAGCCCGTGGACGATGACCATCCGGCGATCCGTCAGGAACGGGATGGTGTCGCAGGTGTGGCGCAATTCGCCAAAGGTGAGTTTGCCGCCCTCCAGCACCGTTGTGTTGAGTTCAGCCATGGCCGGATCCCCGCTAGCCATCTCACTGCGGAACGTCGCCAACTCTTCGGCCTGCCCAAACTCATTTTCCCCGTGCAGAACGTAGAACATCGATTACTTTCGCCCCACAGCCACCTTGTGGATGACGAACCTGCCCCGATCCTGACGCGTGACCGCCGCGATGTATAGACCGTCCACGTACGGCGTGGTAGTGACATACTCTTGGATCCGGTTGGCCAAGGGCTGCGAGGCAAGAGCTGCCAGCGTTGATGCCATCAGCGCCAGAGGCAGCCGATCCCACTTGGAGCGTGGGCGCCCCAGGGTCGCACCAAACGCAGCCAGTCCGGCCATTGTGCTGGTCACCGCGAGGTTTGTGCCGCAGCGGGGATGAACCGCCAACTGGGCCTCCCCCTGCTGCAGGCGTGCCAGCGCCTCCGCAGCCGCGTTGGCAACCTCCTGGGTCTCCACCTGACCATAGACAACAAAGCCAGATAGCGTACTACGCCCCACAAAGCTTGAATAAGGATTCCGGCGACTCAGGACATGTATCGTAGCATGCTCCAGCGCATGGTTCTGCCGGACAACGTTTACAGTCTCGGGAACTTTCATGGATTTCCTCGCATAATAGGTGGGGCCATTATAGCACAGGAAAGGTTGGGGAGCAATTCTGTGGCCAGCTACACACTCGAGTGCGGCTCTGGGAATCGAGTATTCGCGCACTTGGGTGAAGCACAAACCGCACGAACTTGACGAATTACACTGTTGGGGGTATGATCCATGGCGGAAAGGTAGGCAGGAAGCAATTGAGCAAAAGACCACCGGGCAAAAGCTCGCTGATAATCGGGCTCTTTGGTGCCGCCGTACTACTCGGTGTTGTTCTTGTCGTGCTGATGACGCCGGGCACAGCTGGCGATGCCCCCACCCTGCTGCCTCCGACGAGCAATTCGCCGAGTGCCGTCAAGCCGACGCGGACGCCACGCCCCAGCCGCACACCATTCCCCACACCAGTCCCCACTCCCACCGCAACTCCTACAGCCCTCCCCCCAAAGGTGGGCATCGTAGCCGGTCACTGGCAGAGTGATTCCGGTGCAATCTGCGATGATGGGTTGCAGGAAGTGACCATCAACCTGGATGTTGCAGCCGGTGTGGTGGCCATCCTGCAGTCTGAGGGATACAACGTCGACCTCCTGGCCGAATACTCGGACAGGCTCCCTGGTTACGAGGCGGATGCTTTGGTATCGATCCACACCGACGCATGCAATGTGCCCGAGGCTACCGGCTTCAAGGTGGCCCGCGTGGCAGCCAGCGCCATCCCCGAGGAGGAGGACCGGCTGGTAGCCTGCCTGATCCAAGAGTATGCCGAGGCGACAGGTCTCTCCTATCACCCTCAGAGCATCACCTACGATATGACCGTGTACCACGCCTTCAACGAGATCGATCCTCAGACCCCGGGGGCCATCATCGAGCTCGGCTTCATGGCCGCTGATCGCGATCTACTGACGGGAGACTCCTACAAGGTGGCCCAAGGTGTGGCAAAAGGCATCATCTGTTTCCTGGAGGGCGAGTAGTTCCTTTTGCCAGGCATCACGGCTCAACGGTGATGTGACCTGTGCCCTCGCCGGTGACCTCCCCAATGAGGCTAGCGTCTCCAACCCCCCGTTCCCGGAGCGCTGCCAGCAGTGCCCCAGCTCGATCGGCAGGCAGGCTGATCAGCAGCCCGCCTGAGGTTTGGGCATCGGCCAGGACAAGCTGAGCTACTCGCGATACCCCTGGCGAAAAGGTCACATGCCCTTCCACAAAGGCCAAGTTGTTGAGCGTGCCGCCAGGCACAATGTCGGCCCCAGCGAAGGTCCAGGCAGCTTGCAGGGTGGGCACCGTACCAGCGCGGATGAGCACGTCCACACCGCTGCCAGCGGCCATTTCCCGCAGGTGGCCTAGCAGTCCAAATCCGGTGATGTCGGTGCAAGCGTTGGCCCCTATCTGGAGCATGGCCTCGGCGGCCGTGCGGTTCAGAGCCGCCATCAACTCCGCGGCATGCTGGGCCGTAGCTTCGTCGACCAGGCCACGCTTGACGGCTGTCGAGACGATGCCAGTGCCCAGCGCCTTGGTCAGCAGCAGGACATCGCCGGGACGGGCAGTGCTGTTGCGCAGTACCTTTTCGGGAGCCACCACCCCGGTGACTGCCAGCCCAAACTTGGGCTCCGTGTCGTCCACCGTGTGTCCGCCGATGATACTGATGCCCGCTTCTGCGGCTTTGTCCAGCGCTCCCTGCAAGATTTGCTCCAGGACGCGCATGGGCAGCCGGTTGGATGGGAATCCAACGATATTCAGGGCAAAAAGGGGCCTGGCACCCATGGCATAGATGTCACTCAGCGAGTTGGCAGCCGAGATCGCCCCAAACATGTAGGCATCATCCACGATAGGCGTGAAAAAGTCCACCGTCTGCACGATGGCGATCTCATCGTTCAGACGATACACGGCTGCATCGTCGGCCGTTTCGGTGCCAACCAGGATCGCGGCATCTTCTGGGAGCGGAAAACGGCTCAGCACCTCTTCCAATGCCTGGGGCCGGAGCTTGCAGGCGCAGCCCAAGCCGTGGGTATAGTGGGTCAGCTTGTACTCACCCTCGTCCCGCAACAGCACAGGCGGCACCGCTGCTCCCAGCGGCTGAAGCCGACGCACCGCCTCAGCCACAACGCTTACCGTGCGATCCACCATCTCGGCGGTAGTGTCCCGGCCCACGGAAAAGCGGACGGTGCCCATGGCCCATTCCACCGGCACCCGCATAGCCTCCAGTACCGCCGAGACATCGACCTGGTCGGCATGGCAGGCCGCGCCGGCGGAGGCGGCTACCTCGTCACCGACTTCTGACAGTAGTGTGTTGGCTTCGACGCCGCGGAAGCTAAGGCTGAGGGTGTTGGGCAGTCGCAGATCCGGGTGTCCGTTGAGTTGTACCGCCTCGGCACCCAGCTCGCGGAGCAGGCCTTGGTGAAGGCGGTCGCGCATCTCCCGGAAGTGGACCCTATTGCGCTCCAGGTCACGCCGGGCCACCTGGCATGCCTTGCCCAGGCCGGCGATCTCGAGCACGTTCTCTGTGCCGGGCCGGCGTCCGCCTTCGTGACTTGCGCCGTGGATCAACTGCGCCAACTCGACCCCCGTGCGGATGTAGAGCGCGCCGATCCCCTTGGGTGCGTACACCTTGTGCCCTGCCACCGACAACAGGTCCACGCCCAGGTCATCCACATTCACCGGGATCTTGCCGATTGACTGGGCAGCGTCAGTATGCATTAGCGCGCCGTGGCGATGGGCAATGTCGGCCAGTTCGGCAATGGGCTCCACCGTACCCACCTCGTTGTTGGCGTGCATGACCGTCACCAGCAGCGTGTCGGGGGTGATGACCTCTTCCAGGCCAGCGGGATCCACCAGTCCGTAGGTATCCACTGGTAGCACCGTTACCCGAAACCCCTGCGCTTCAAGCCAACCGCATACCTCGACGATGGCCGGATGTTCCACCGCCGAGGTAATGACATGATTTCCCCTGTTGCGGTGAGCAAGGGCCACGCCCTTGACAGCATAGTTGTTGCTTTCGGTGCCACCGCTGGTGAAAATCACCTCGCTGGGCTGGCAACCAAGCAAGTCAGCCACCTGGGCGCGGGCCACCTCGACGGCACGCTTGGTGGCAACGCCATAGGGATGGCTGCTGGAGGGATTGCCAAAGTGCTCATATAGGTACGGCACCATCGCTTCAGCCACTTCGCGGGCAATGGGTGTCGTGGCATTATAATCAAGATAGATCGGATTCATCAAGTAGCTTTACCCCCACTTCTTTGGCATTCGGCCGAATACATACTGGCCTCAGCTCCAACTGTGACAAGATGGGTGGCCTAGCGGCAGATCAACACTGGCTGCCTGCTAGCGCGCAGCACCGAGTCCACAGTGCTTCCCAGCATGACTTCCACCACCGGGCTGTGGCCATATCCGCCCATCAGGAGCACGTCACTGTCGTGCTCATCAGCCACCTGCAGAATGGTCTCAGCAACCGGGCCGCTCTCCTGGAGGTATGTGGCCTGCACTCCGCGCAGATCGAGGTAGGCCTGAGCTTCAGCAAGCGTCCCCGGGACCACCGGCTTGCCCTCCAAAACGGTCACAACGGTAAGTGGTACCTGCCCACGAGCCGCAAGGTAAGTAGCGAGATAGAGCGCCTCTTTGGCCTTGGGGCTGCCATCATAGGCCAATAGCGGGTGGCTCATCGGAGAAGTGGCCAGAGGCACAGCTAGCACCGGCGTGGAACAGCGTCTGATCAAGGTGCCAAAGCCGGAACTCAGCCGAGAAACTGGCTGGGGCTCGGGCGGGTGCGCCAGTTCCAGAACCACGAGGTCGGCCCAACGGCTGCGCTCGCGGATCGTGTGCGTTACAGACCCGGTCTCGATGGCCAGTCTGCCCTGGACGCCAAGGGCCTCGCACTGCCGGGCAAACTCGGCTTGAACTGCCTGCACACGCTCACTCTCCTGCTCGCTTGCGGAGCGGACCACATGGAGGCCCAGCAATCGAGCGCTCTCACGCTGGGCGAGTTCCACCGCCTGGGCCACGGCTGGCCACCCACTCTCCCGGCCGCTGATTGGCACCAGGATCTCGGAAAACATAAAGGTGTCCCGCTGACGGGCCAGCCGCTTGCGCCTCCACGTACCTGGAGACGGACCCCCCTCCAGGCTGTCGGGGGTCAGGGCATCCAGGAGCCGTCCAGTCACCCGGGTGAAGCGACGTTCCGATCTAGCGCTGAACTGTTCCACCAGATCAGCAGCCGCCGCCTCGGTCTCTATCTCCCAGCCCAACGAGTCTTCCAACTCAGCTCGATGCTCAGAGACCCACAGATAGAGGTCGGTCTCGGTCCGACCCGGGAACTCTGCCAGGATGCCCTGCTCGCGGACCACCTCGATAACCGGCAAGTAGGTGGCATCGTACCAGTGTCCGACCGCCTCCTCGTAGGCAATCTCTCGCTGCTGTTCAATTCCCATAAAATAGCGATGGACGCTGATATGCTCCAAGAGCACCGGATACTGACCAGGTACCGTTACGCTCAGATCGGCACCCGGGCGGACTTTATCCAGGCCAGTTTGCTCCAGGAAGTCGGCGTATTCCGCCTTCAGAATCAGATCGTCAGGCTGCACATCAGGTGTCAGAGGTACCCTGGTCCCAATCTTGGTCACGTAGGCCTCGATGTGGGTCGCTCCCATCTGCCGGGCAACCGATACCCGATGGTTTCCGTCGCGCACAAAGTAAGCATCACCGATTTGGTAGACCTCGATGGGAGGCAGACCTTGAAGACCGTTGAACTTGGTTTGGATCCTGGCCCAGCGCTCCTGATTCTTGTCGACAAGAGGCAGAAAACTGCGGGTGAAGTCGGTATAACGCCCGACGCTACCCACGATGGCATCCAGCGGAATCTCCTTCAAGCCGAGCCCATGGCTGCCCCGAGCCCTGAGCTTCTGGCGGACCTCCTCATAAGAGAGGAGATCGACTGACTTACCCTGCAGACGGGCCAGGAACTGCTCCCTCACAGCCTGGCGCCTCGCTCGGCTGAAATCCTGCACGGCCGAAAAATAGTCCACGTATCGCCCCCTGTAGTCCACCAATACTAGCGTCAATGGCGCTACATTCGGCCACAATCATACCACATCCCATAGCCCGCGCAAAATGGTGGCAGGGTTTTGCTCCGGACAGGTTGTTGACCTTTCTTTTCGATCATAGTATAATCAGCCAGCTATTCCCGGACGGCAATCCTTCGCCGAAGCAGGGGGACATATTCTGAGGGAACACGTACGCATGGACGTTGGTAAGTTGATGGTGGTCATTCCCACCTACAACGAGGCCGATAATCTGCCCGCCATGGCCGGCGAGTTGCTGACCCTGGATCTGCCCGGCCTGGAGATCCTCGTCGTGGACGACAATTCGCCCGATGGAACAGGGCAGATCGCCGATCACCTGGCCCAAGAGCATCCAGACCGGGTACACGTCATCCACCGTACTGGCAAGTTGGGACTGGGAACAGCTTACATCACCGGCTTCAAATATGCGCTTGAGCACGGAGCCGATCTTGTCGTCCAGATGGACGCCGATTTTTCCCATTCTCCCAGCTACATCCCCAAGCTCGTGGAAGCGATCGAGGGGTACGACGTGGTGGTTGGATCCCGTTACGTGCCCGGTGGCAGCACCGACGAGCGATGGAGCTGGTGGCGCTATCTACTGAGCTGGTGGGCCAACAGCATCTACACGCGCCTTATCCTGGGCATCAGAGTCAAGGACGCCACAGCGGGATTCAAGTGCTGGCGACAGGCTACGTTGGAAGGTATTGGTCTGGATCGAGTGCACTCCAACGGCTACGTCTTTCAGGTGGAGATGGCCTATCTTACGGAAAAGTGCGGTTTCCGATTTCTCGAGATCCCTATCTATTTCGAAGACCGGCGCATCGGACAGTCCAAGATGACGGTGCCGGTCAAGATCGAAGCAGCGCTGCGGACCTTTGAGATTCGCTGGCGACATCGTGGCGCCAAGCGCGTAGGTAAATGACCAGAGAATCCTTGGCCAAGAGACCCGCGAACTGCTGGTCGGTCGTTGGTACTTGATCACTGGTCATCGGGCACCGGTCACTATGGCACGATCCAGAAAGTGGCTCAAGGATCTGGGAGTCCTGCTCATCCTCCTGATCCTGCCCCTGATTTTGTTTTGGCCAGTGACGGTTGGCTCCAAGACCCTTCTCCCGGCCGACAATCTCTATCAGTGGGAGCCCTACCGCAGCTTTGCCGAACAGCAAGGGGTCTCACTCCCTCCGCACAACGAACTCCTCAGCGACCTGGTGCTGGAAAATCTGGTCTGGAAGCAATTCATCGTCCAGTCGCTCCAGGCTGGTGAGCTGCCACTGTGGAACCCGCACCTCTTTGCCGGCGCACCCTTCCTGGCGGCGGGACAGCACTCGGCACTGTACCCTTTCAGCGCACTGTTCTACGTCCTCCCCCTAACGCGGGCCTACGGCCTGTTCACCGTGCTGCAACTGTGGATGGCCGGAGCATTCATGTATGTCCTGTGCCGAACGTTGCGCATGGGACGCTTTCCGGCCCTCATTGCCGGCATCACCTACCAACTGAGTGCTTTCTTCCTGGTCAGTGTTGTGTTCACCATGATCATCGCCGCCGCTGCCTGGCTGCCGTTACTGTTGGCCATCATCGAGATCATGGTTCGCAAGCAGGAAGAAAAAGGGACTGGCCCCTTTGTACCCATCGTCTACGTCGTGATCGGCGCCGTGGCCCTGGGGATCCACATCCTTGCCGGCCATCCGGAGATCCTGGTCTACACCCTGATGGTCATGGCTTTCTATGCGTTGGTCCGCTTGCTCCTGCTCTGGCGGCGTGTGGGTTCATGGCGGCCTGCTTTGCGCCTGGCTTTCTGGCTGGTTCTGACGACCGGCTTGGGAATAGGCCTGGGCTCGGTGCAACTAATTCCCCTTTTCGAGCTGGTCACCCGCAACTTTCGCGAGGGTTCCGTCACGTACTCTGACGTGGTGGGTTGGGCCTATCCTACCCGCCAGGTGCTGACCTTCCTACTACCTGACTTTTTTGGGAATCCGGCTCACCACGGCTACTGGGACCTGGTCAGCCGCCAATGGGAGTCGGTCGACCGCATCTTTTGGGGGATCAAGAACTATGTCGAGGCCGGTAGCTACTTGGGCATTCTGCCCCTGCTCCTGGCCATCGTCGGGGTCATCGGTTCCTTTCAATCCCGGGAGGGCCGGCGCCACATCTGGGTCTTTGCCGCGCTGGCCGTGATCTCGCTGCTGCTCATCTTTGGGACTCCCTTATACGCGATACTGTACTACGGCCTGCCCGGCATCAAGCAACTCCACTCACCCTTTCGCTGGGTCTTTCCCTACACGCTCAGCATCGCCGTCCTGGCCGGATTCGGCGCCAAGCGACTGATGGCGCTGCGGCGCGCGTATAGGATGGACGATGGCAAAGAGGCGGTGCGCCCGGAAGTCTATCGCCCCTGGGTTTCCCTCCTTACGTGGGGCTCTATCTGGGGCGGACTGATCCTGCTGGTGGGATTGGCCATCGTATACCTCGTGCCAGGCCCCTTCATCCCGCTGGCCGACCGCTTTGTGGCATCCCTAGACAAGGCCCAGGAAGCATTCAGCAGCGGCCAGATGTTCCTCTCCTACCAGTGGCGCAATCTCCTGGTCTTTTCCATCATGCTGGTCGCCAGCGGCATTGTCCTGCGCATCAGCCGCTGCCCCATCTATCTGCCAATTCGCAGATCCGCAAATGTGCAGATACCCATCTGGCAGCCACTGACCGTGATCGTGGTCGCTGTGGACCTGTTGTTGTTTGGCTGGGGGTTCAACCCCGCCGCCAATCCGACCTGGCTAGAGTTCACACCACCATCCATCGAGTTTCTTAAGGAGCAAGCTGCCGAGGGTGATCCCTGGCGGATCACAACCTACCGGCCTGAGGGAAGCACCAAGACGCTAAACCCCAACATTCCCTGGTTCCAGGGGTTGCAGGACGTCCGGGGCTACGACTCGATCATACCCGCTCAATATGTGGCGTACATGCGGGCCATCGAAAGCCAGGGAGAGCTGCTCTACAACCAGATTGCGGCGATCTATGGCGTGGAGAACCTTAGCTCCCCGCTGCTCGACCTGCTCACCGTCCGCTATGTGATAACCGAGGGCGAGATCTCGAACCCTGATTACGAGCTGGTTTACGACGGCAAAGTGCGCATTTACCAAAACACAGACGTCCTGCCCCGTGCTTTTGCCCTGCCTCGCGTCGAAATTGTGCACGAGGCCGAGCCTTCAGCCAGTGGTTCAGGGCAGATCCCGCCAGAGCTTCAGGCCTCCTTCGATCCGAGAGAGGTGATCCTCCTCGATGGCACCACCCTGTCCGCCGCCCAGGGCACCAGCTACCCGATCACCGACGCCAGTTGGTCCCTCACGCCAGCCAACGTCGTCGCCTACGGGCAAAACACGGTCTTTGTAGATGTCGAGATGCCGGGCGCCGGCTGGCTGGTCCTGGCCGACAGCTACTTCCCGGGCTGGAAGGCCTACCGCTCGGATCTCTACCGGACTGCGGAGGACGGCCAGGACTTGGGCCCTGAGCCCCAAATCCCAGATCCCAAATTTGAACCCGAAGACGAGACCGAGCTGTCGATCGTCCGCGCCGACGGCAATTTCCGGGCTGTCTATCTCGAGGAAGGAGCGCACCGGGTCCGCTTCAAATACACGCCCATGAGCTTCAAACTGGGATTGTATGGCAGCTTTATGGCGGCGGTCGTACTGTTCCTCCTCGCACTCCTCTGGTTGTGGGGGCGCTTCTACCGGGAGAGCGCCGACGACCCAACCGTCAAGCGGGTGGCCAAGAACAGCCTGGTGCCCATGGGCCTGCAACTGCTCAACCGGCTGATCGACTTTGCCTTCGCCATGCTGATGCTCCGCATTCTGGCCCCCGAGTTGGCAGGCCGCTACACTTTTGCGGTGGCGTTCATCACCTATTTTGACATCCTGGTGCGGTTTGGACTGGGCACACTCCTCACCCGTGAGGTGGCCAAGGACCGGCAAAAAGGCAACAAATATCTGAGCACAGTCTTTGTCCTGCGAGCGCTGCTTTGGGTCGTCTCGTTGCCGCTGATGACTATCGTCATCCTGATCTACGCATTGTATGGCCAGATGACGCCCGACATTGTGGCTGCCATCGCCTTCTTTGCCATCGGCTTGATTTTCAGCATGCTGGCCGACGGATTTAGTGCCGTCTTCTATGCGTACGAAAAGATGGAATACCCGGCCGCCATTTCAACCGTGACAGCCGTGACGCGGGTCAGTCTGGGGGCACTGGTCTTGCTCGCAGGCTGGGGATTTGTGGGCTTGGCGGCTGTGTCTGTGATTGCCAACATCGTAAGTGCCGCCATTCTGGGCGTGTTGATGGTCCGCCACTGCTTCCGGCCCCATCGTGAGTGGGATCCACAGACGGGCAGGTGGATGATGGGCACCTCCTTCCCACTGATGATCAACCTACTGCTGGCGACCATCTTTTTCCGTATCGACGTCATGCTGCTCAAGCTGCTACAGGGCGATACTGTCGTAGGTTACTATAGCGCGGCGCTCAAGTACGTGGATGGCCTGCTTATCATCCCCCAGTACTTTACCCTGGCGATCTTTCCCCTGATGAGTCGCTATGCCGCTACGTCCCGCGATTCACTGATGCGGGCTTATGTGCTCTCCCTTAGACTGCTGCTCATCATCGCCCTACCCATTGCCGCGGGGATGCCCTTTGTTGCTGAGGGCCTCATCCTGGTGCTGGGTGGTGCCGAGTATTTGCCCGACTCGATGATCGCTCTGCAGATCATCATGTGGTTCCTGCCTCTCAGCTTTGTCAACAGCGTGACCCAGTACGTGCTCATCGCCATTGACCAGCAGCGCTTTCTGACCAGGGCCTTTATCATTGGGGCGTCCTTCAACGTGATCGCCAATCTGATCGTCATTCCTACCTTCAGCTACCAGGGCGCAGCAGTGGTCACAATCCTGTCAGAACTGGCGCTGTTGGTTCCCTTCTACTATGCGATACGCAAGCATCTGGGGACATTGCCCTGGTTTTCCCTCGTCTGGCAGCCGGTGGTCGCGTCGGCAGCTATGGCCGTGGTGCTCTGGCTGTTGCGAGGGCTTTTCTGGCCAGTTCTGATCCCAATTGGCGGCATCGTCTATCTGATCGTACTGATCCTCGTCGGCGGCCTTCGCCAGCCGGACATGGATCTCCTGGGGCGATTGATCCCCTTGGACCGCTTGCGGGCCGGGCTGCCCCTCATAGGCAAAACCCGCTCCTAGCTCCTCGCACGCCCCTCTGGTGCTGCCGGTTCGCTGGACTCCACTTTGCACTTCTCCAAAGACGCCCTATTGCAGGCTGCGAGTGCCCTGCTACATACCTGGCCCATCGTTGTCCAAATGAAAAGAGCTGGTCGCGATGACCAGCTCTTGTGGATCCAGTAGCCAGGCTATCTGGCCCTGCGACGCTGGATCACGACGACAAAGGTCGTCACCAGCAGCAGGACAAAAACAGCCAACAACACGGCCTCAGCCAGACCGAACCAGGGGTCAAGGGCGTTCCACTCCTGAGTGCTCTCCTCCGCCGGTGCCTCCCTGGGGACCATGGCGACATCAGTGGGCACACTCTCGGTGGACACCTCTGTCGGTGGCATGCTAGGGGCAAGGGGAGGCAGCGGTGTCGGCGTTGGCGTTGGAACGATGATGGTCGCAGTAGTCACGATCGGCTCTGGAGGCGGCTCAGCAGGCGCCTCGACCCGCATCTCGGCGCCTTCCTCGGCGTCAGCAGCTTCTCCGACCTCCTCGGTCACGGCAAATCGTGGAGAAGTCAGGGCGCTGAACTCCTGCGTGGGTGTGGGGACTGCGCCCGCGGCCTGCGGTGGCTCGGAAACCAGCAGCGTTTGCTGCGGCGCTGGGGAGGGCAGCGGTTCAGGCGTGGTCGCTTCCACCGCAGCAGCTTCAGGTAGCGCCTCCGCCTCCATCTCGACCACCACTGTTTCCACAACAGTGGACACTTCTGCTTCAACCACTCGGGTTGTTTCGACCTCAACCTTCTGAGAGGCAATGTCGGCCGGTGCCTCCTCGAACCTGGCTCCTCGTTGAGATACGCCAATCGGCAGCGTCCCGGTCAGCACCAGATCACCTGCAACGACAAAAAAGAGGAGCAGGGCTGCCAGGACAGTCGCCCCTTGTAGCACAGGCGCCGTCCAACGCCACCGGGGCGCACGCACCGGCTTTGCAGGCACAGGGACCGTAAAGACACGGGGCATAGGCACAGAGGGCAACTCCCTGGTCCACTGAACCGTCTGCCGCAGCGTCTCCAAGTTCCACTGGCAGGCCTGGCAGCCAGCCACATGTCGCTCGACGGCAGCCCGTTCCTGGGCCGTAAGCTCCCCGTCCAGATAAGCCGACAGTCGTTCCTCGGCGTATCGATGCTCAGTTGTCCCGTTCTCTTTTCTACGCCCAGACATTATCTAGGGCTCCCCATAGAATGTGCCAATTGTACCTACCCGGCATCCCTTAGACGGTAACGGGAGGGCAAAAGTTCCCGTTGCTGCATTAAATGGTCCCGGATCTTGGCTCGGCCCCGGCTCAGCCGAGACTTGACGGTGCCCAGCGAGAGACCTGTGACCTCTGATATCTCCTGGTAGCTCAGTCCCTGGACATCAGACAGCACGACGATGACCCGCTGCTCAGGCGGAAGGATCTCGATACCCCTTTGGATCGTTTGGTTCAGCTCCTGTCGCTCGACATACTCATCCGGTTGCTCGGCCGGATCGTGCAGGTAGCGGACATGGTCCTGCTCCACCGGCAGGTCATCCAGCGAGTCAGTGGGACGCCGCTGTTTGCTACGCAGTTGATCGTAGCAGGCATTGGTCACGATGCGCAGGATCCAGGACTTGAAGGACCCTCCACGGAACTTGCGCATCGCTTTGAACGCTGAGATGAAGGCGTCTTGCGTTGCGTCGGCCGCGGCATCGGGGTCGCCGAGGATGCGATAAGCTACATTGTAGGCCATGCTCTGGTAGAGCAGGACCAACTGGTTAAAAGCGCGTGCATCTCCCTTGCGGGCAGACGCGATCAGCGCTTGTTCATCCATTGACCCGCTCCCAGAATGGCACACGCCACCCGCACTGCAATCGAACGGCCCCCTCCCTGAATCTCTCCAATCTCCCAGATCGTGCCGAGATGTCCATCGTGATACCAGATCGCCCTCTGTCCACCAGATGACACTGGCGCCAAACTTGACGAAACCGGCATTCTCCTCTATACTTATAGAGGTGAGCCGGAGTGGCGGAACAGGCAGACGCGCGCGACTCAAACTCGCGTGAGGGCGACCTCTTGTGGGTTCGATTCCCACCTCCGGCACCTATGTACATTATACCAGGTTTTGGCCTCTCATGCCAACAGGGAGAGCTGGCAAGCCAGATAACTTCCGACCGATTTCCCAGCCGCACGAGTTCTGCGGCTGAATTTACGTTAGGGAGCAATGGGACACGATGCGCCCGCTACAGAAAAAATCCACAGCAGCCATCCGGGCGATACTCATCATCTCGAGCCTGGCCATTGGCCTGGGCTTGGGGATTTTGCTTAGCAGAGCCTTCAGGCAGATGGGGGTTCCTGGCGCCGACATTGCCGACCTGGGCGTAGCATATCAAGAAGAGTACATCGTCCTGGTGGGCGCTGCCTATTCTGTGGATCACGATTTGGAGAAGGCCGAGGCACAACTGGCACAGTTGAATGCACCTAACATCCAACTGTGGGTCGCCAACCTGGCCGAGCGGTACATCACCGAAGGAGCGGACACGGCGGACATTCTGGTGCTGGTGGAACTGGCACAAGCCATGGGTGTGGATTCGGCGCGAATGGCAGCCTATCGGGTCGAGCCAACACCTGTAGGTGAAGCGATCCCAACTGGCACTCTGGCGCCGACGCCGCTCCCTACCGACGAGCCGACGAGCACTCGCGTCCTGCCGAGTGACACGCCCGTTCAGCCCTCGAACACGCCGGTGCTGCCAACCGACACGCCCACGGCAAGATCGACACCTACCGCCAGCGCTGTACCACCCACCGATGGGCCATTGCCGCCACCTACCAGCACCCCCAGGCCGACAAACCCTCCCCAACCCACCGAGCGTTCCTCGCCAACCTGGACCTGGACGGCGCGGCTGGTTGGGCCTGGTCAGGAAGGCCAGGAGTGCAGTGGCTACGGCACAAAGATGATCCGCGTGACTGTGCTGGATGCGGCCGGCAATCAGGTGCCCGGCGTATGGGTCCACGAAAGCTTCTCTGGCCTGTACCAGGTTTCGGGCCACAAACAGGATGATCCCTATTGGGGAACCGGGGAGGTGGAGTTCAGTGCACTCGATGGCGGCCGGGTGTGCATCGCCGCCGGGGATGGTGGGGGCTGCGTGAGTGACTTCACCCGTGATCTGCCTTGCCACGACCCGCCCCCGATTGACGATCTATGGGCAGCGGGCTACTGCGACTGTTGCGAGGCAGGCATCACCAAAGAGCGCTGCCAGGAGCTTTTGGAGTCAGGTAGCTGCCTGGGCGCTGGCTGGTATTACTGGCGCGTCGAGTTCAAACGCTCGCCCTGACCTCGATCAGCCGGGAACCCATATTGTCATATCGTTTAGGCAAAGGAGTCAAGAGTAATCATGGACGAACCGCAAAGAAGCCGGACAGGACTGATCGTGATCACACTGGTGATCGTGGCCACGCTCGTGGGGGTGGGCCTCGGGCTCCTCATCGGTTGGGTGGTACTGCCAGTGAAATATGTGGACACCAGCATCGCCGACCTCCAAGTTGACCACCAAGAGGAGTATATCGTCCTGGTCGCGTCGGCCTATGCCCTGGATCGGGACGTGGAAAAGGCCCGAGCCCGGCTCGATCAATTGGGGGCAGCCAACGTGCACCAATGGATCGCTGGACTGGCCGACCGGTACATTGCCGAAGGGCAGGAGGAAGCCGATATCCGCGCGCTGGCCGAGTTGGCAAAGGGACTGGGTGTGGACACGACTCACCTGGCGGCCTACCTGGCCACCCCAACGCCACTGCCGACCGACACACCGTTGCCAACACCAACACCGGCCCCAACCGACACCCCGACGGCGACGCCCGTCTTGCCCACAGCAACTCCCGTGCCGCCCACCGAGACCCTGGCCCCGCCCACGGATACCGCTCCCCCGGCGACCGACACACCCGTCCCGCCCACCGACACGCCGGCCCTGCCGACCAACACCCCAGCCCCGCCGACCAACACACCCATACCCAAGCCGACCAATACGCCTGCGCCGCCGCCACCGACCAATACGCCCAAGCCACCAGCGGTCAAGTGGACCATCATCGAGCAGCGACTGGTTGGGCCCGGTGAAGATGCCCAGACTTGCGAGGGCGGCAATCTGCAAATCCGGGCAACTGTCATCGATGCAGCCGGCGGCCAGATCGGCGGTGTATGGCTCCACGACCATTACTCGGGATATAACCGGGCCACTGGCCACAAAGGGGACGATCCATTCTGGGGACCGGGCGAGGCCCAGTTTGACTACTATAGCGGCGGTGGTGGCATGCTCTGCATCACAACAGGGGAAGGTGGGCCCTGCGAGAGCCCAAACACTCGCGGCATGCCCTGTTGGGACGCTCCTCCCATCGATGATCTATACGCCGCGGGTTACTGTGAGTGCTGCGAAGCTGGCGCCACCAAGGAGAGGTGTCAGCAGCTGATGAATGAAGGCAAGTGCTTGGGGCCAGGGCACTATTCGTGGAAAGTCGTGTTCCGACGCTCGTGGTAGTTGAAGGCGATGAAGTGGAAAATCCTGGGCGCGATCGCCGTCGGCTTGACTGGGGCAATCGGCCTGGCGGTTGGATTGACCTATACCTGGGTTCTCGATGTACCCGAGGACTATGACGCAGCGCCAGATTCCTTGCGCGTCGAGGACAAGTCCATCTACCTGGCCCTCATCGGCGACTTGTACGCCTACGAGCAGGACCTGGACCTGG
>Ga0180437_10000993_pt1 | contig 50287 bp, 50 predicted proteins | sample SS_ome_4_FD_132410 | JGI IMG/M metagenome (GOLD analysis project Ga0180437, IMG submission 132410) | Hypersaline lake sediment archaeal communities from the Salton Sea, California, USA - SS_3_D_1 metaG | ecosystem: Environmental > Aquatic > Non-marine Saline and Alkaline > Hypersaline >... | reverse complement strand
CTTCTTCCACTCAACACTGCAGCCACACCTCTTTGCCTTCTATCTCTATCAAAACCTCTTTTCCCCCGGAAGCACTCCCAAGATTATTCCGCTTATCTCCATTCTCATCATATACCCAAAACTCACATTCAATCCCATTACCCCTAAACTCTTCCAAAATCGAATCTACCAAAGGATTCACACCGCTATAATCTCCCGCCTTCACCAAATCACCAACACCTTCATCCAAAACAGCAAACAACATTTGCTGAGTCCCCGCCCCCGAATCTCTCGCCGAAATAAAATCAATCTTGAAACCAACCCCCTTGATCGCAGCCAACGAATTAGTAAACACAAGAAACACCACAGAAATAACAATGATTATCACAGTAGCAACCATCCAAGTCATCGTCTGTCCAACCTGCCCCTTCCTAAGCATTTTGCTCCACCTTCCTTACAGATGATAAAACATCAAAAACCGCAAAATCCCCTGCTTCGTTCAACACCATCAACCTCCTCCTAGCACAAGTAGGAACATTCGGTTCTGCTTCCTCCGTACAAATACTCTTCCATCTATCATCTCCAGCCCCAACTACATTCCCTAAAGAACTAACTTCAACATAATACTGAACATCTCCTTTATAACCTTCAAAACTATCACCAAACACCAAACCACATCTCTCCTCAAAATTCTCTGAGCTTATCTCCCCCAACAGCTCCTCATTTAGTCTTCCTCTTTCAACAAAACAATCTATAACTCTGTCTGCCAACATGCTAACTTCTACCTCTCTAACATCTATAGGATGTGAAAAAAACAAATACGTTCCCCCCGTGACTGCCGCAGCAATAATTATGAATATAACAAACCAATACAAACTCAAAACCCTCTCATCTCCTTTCCTATTCATCTTATCACTAACTTCAAATAATTCCTTCCTTCTTCTAACTCAACTATTTCCTCCTCTACCTCAACATCGTTAAAGAAACCATACGAATATCCTCCCTTCTCGCTCAGTCTCACAGTCACTATATTTCCTTCAATATCTATCACTTCCTTTATCTCCACATCTTCTCTATTTTCCAAAATATCCCCAACATAAAGAAAAACCTGCGTCTGCGGTCTCGCAGAATCAATAACCAAAGCAACTTTCTTCGCCGTCTTCTCTTCTAACAATGCTCCTCCAGAACTCAACCTCCCCACAAAAATAAAAAGTACCGCCATAAATAAAATAACAATAACTATGTAAATCACGTTCCCTGTCAGAATATTTCCCTTTCTTTTCATAAGACCCATTTTAAGCTAATGAACTAAAATCACTGCACTCCAGATCTTTCATCACATCCGCATCATTAATCATAATCGCGGGAGGCATAAGTTTTGTATCATCAGGACCCTCAACAATAATTCCTGTTCCGCCTGTGGCCTGTTCAGAGCCCCCAAAAAGCTCTTGAACACCATAACCTGCTACTGCACCAGCAGCCTCAACAGCACCTATAACCAAAATACCTGCTCCACCAGTAACTCCAACAAAACCCACTATGGCCACACCGGCCACGCCACCAACAAGAGCACCAACAATAGTTCCACCCCATCCTTTTTTGGTTATAGAAGTCACAAGAGCGTACCCATTATCACCACGAGCAAAATTATAATTCAAACCATAAATATCAACAACTCCTTCAGTATTCTCTAAAAACGAATCTCTTACTCCCTCTAAAGTATTTGTTTTATAAAACTCAAACAAAAGATTATTTTCACCATCAGGCGTACTCTTGCCCCTCATATACCCATAAAGATCCCTAAAAGGCAAGACAGACAACTCTGTATCTTCCTTAAAATTATCACTGAAATAAATTCTGTCACAAATAGCACAATACTTATCTGTAAAATCAGCACGAGGAAGATAATCTATTTCCCCTTCTCCCATCTGCCACCAGCAGCCATACATTAAATCAGTCAGCTCATCCAAAAATTCCTCTTTATTCTGAATCTTTATGGTTTCATCAATCGGCCTGGCACCGCAATCATCTCCTTTTGCTATGCAAACATCCTGGGTTTCACAGTTCAACCTTACAACCTGCTTCCCAAGAGTACTTCCTCTCAACACAACAGAATTTCTGCACGCCTCCCTCGCCGTCTCCGCCTTAGGACTCAAATAAAAATAAAACATCAAAATAATGCTAAAGCTAAGAACCAAAATTATAATCGTTATCAACGTTTTAGCTTCCACACCTCTTTTGTTCATACTACCCAGTAAACCTCCTGATTAAAAAAATTAACGCTATCAATATAATCGCAAGAAAAGCGATCCACCCTATTATTTTCACTAACTCCTCCATATCTGCTTTTCTATTCATAGTTTAACTAAAAGATATCTTTCCTCCTCTTTGATTATCTCTATATTGATAGGCCCATCAATCTCAAATTTATCAGTATCAACCCCCCCAGCCATTCCATCAACTTCCTTTACCTCATTTAACTGAATATTCTGATTAACAACTTCACACTTTCCTTTCAAATCACACTCTTCCCTCTCACCAGGATCAACGCAGATACATAAACACTTTTTCCCAGCACAAGAACCAGGACCAACGGAATAATACGTAACAAACCAATTCTCTGGGCTATTTATATCAAAAACAATATTTTCCCCAGAAGAAACAACAGCGTTAAGATTCTCCACAATCCTATTCAAGCTCGCCTCTGCCTGCCTCTTCTCATCAGACTCGACGAAAGAACTATACAAAAGCCAAAGCAATCCCGCCAAAATAACAATAGAAACGACAGCAACAACTACTTTCAACGTAAATTCCGCCAACAAAAACCCTTTTTTATTTTTCACCATTTCATGCCCTTGCTCTTATCTTATATATTTCATTACCTATCTTCTCTCCCCCATCAATATTCTTCAACAACATGTCTTTATCCAACCATTCATCAAAGATTTTTATCTTTCCGCTACTTTTATCAATTTCTCCTATCTCCTCATCAAACCCAAAATACTCGCCCTCCGCAATATAAATACTTCCATCGTCCAGATAATAACTTGTTCCAAAAGTAGCCCCTCCCTCCTTTACACTAAAGTAAAGATAGCCTTCCTTTAAAACCGTGACCCCTGCCAAATTCTCCTCCCGCATTAAATCCTGATAATAAGGTGTTGACAAGTCAAGCTCTCTCTCAGAAGGGCCTAAATCCTCAAAATAAGGAATTACATAGTTCCTAAAACCCAAATAAGCACCAGTGATCACTACAACAATCACTGCAACAAAAAGAAGCATTTTTATCAACTGACTTATCGTTAACTCCGCCATGTTTATTTATAATAAACCCTCCTCTTTATTAAACTCTCCAAAAGTTTATTTGTCATTTTATCCTCTCAACAACTGCTTGATATAATCGCCAAAACTAAACAATTTATCTCTTAACAAAAACGCCGAAACACCTATGATTGCTAAAACCGCAATTCCAATCAACCACGGCGCCAACCTCTCCCAAACCTGCCCTCTTTTATCCATGACTTCTAAAACTAAACAGACTATAAAAAACTTCTTCTATAAGCAAAGTAAATCTTTATACCTGAAGATTTATACTCGAAGTTTTATACTTTAAACGAGAGTTAAAGATTATGAAATAATCTTTATACTTCAATCGAAGGTTAAAGATTCGCAAGGCGAATCTTTATAACATAATCCTTCCTTAAAATTAAGTAGCAAAAATAATCAAAAGAAGAACAAATGCCAGCACCAACAACAAAAGAAATTCTGGAAAAATACAGCAAAAAAATAGAAACCGAACTAGGCGGAACTACAACAGCAGGAGCATCAGGCGTAGCCGCAGTTTCACGTGAATATGCAGAATTCAAAAAAGAAATGGTTCCAGAAATAGGCAGATATGAAAGATGGGCAAAATCCTTGGGAAACATCCTAAAAATAAAAGTATCACCAAAAGACGAGGTAAGAATTAAAAAATACCTTGATACCGCACACCTTGACACAACACCCAGCCAAGCACTAACTCTTGCAATAATGGCCCTCCTAACAACTTTCTTCGCAACAATACTAATAGCAATAGCCGTCTTTTTGATTACAGAATCTTTTCCCCTACTATTCATATTCCTCGGCGTCATCCTCAGTATGTTCATATTCTACTACGCATACGGAATGCCTCAAAGACTCGCAAACATATGGAGATTGAGAGCGTCATCTCAAATGGTTCCCGCTGTTCTTTACATAGTAGTTTACATGAAACACACCTCAAACCTAGAAAAAGCAGTAGAATTTGCATCACAGCATCTCGAAGGACCACTCGCACTCGACTTCAAAAAAATATTCTACGACGTTCAGATAGGAAAATTCTCAACAATAAAACAATCCCTTGACAACTATCTAGAACAATGGCGCGATTACGCGCCCGAATTTGTAGAATCCATTCACTTGGTTGAATCCTCACTTTACGAACCATCAGAATCAAGAAGAGTCCAGATCCTTGAAAAATCACTCCAGGTAATCCTCGACGGCGTTTACGAAAAAATGTTAAAATACTCAAGAGAAATCCGTTCGCCTTTAACAAACATTTACATGCTTGGCATAATCCTCCCAACACTTGCTCTTGCTCTTCTCCCTCTTGCATCCACACTGCTTGGAGGAATACTAAGATGGCAGCACGTACTGATAATATTCAATCTCATAATGCCCTTCCTTGTCTACTACTTAACATCAGAAGTCCTTCTAAAAAGGCCAGGAGGATACGGAGAAACCTCCGTCCTAGAGCTAAACCCAGAATATCATAAATTCACATCAAGAAAGCCATGGATAACTGCCTCAATAATCGCAATCCCTCTTCTAATCATCGGCCTGCTTCCGTTCCTCTTCAACGCAGGCCTATTCTCAATATTTGGATTCCAAACAGATTACACTTTCTCAGAGATAGGACTTGGATTCATAGGAGAAATTGACATATTCGACTTCAAAACAATAGCAACCGGCACTGTCGGTCCATTTGGCCCATTAGCAATAATTCTAAGCTTATTTGTACCATTAGCAATAGCAATGCTCTTCTCAACAGCATACAAACAAAAAACCTCAGACCTGGTAAAATCAAGAGACAAAACAAAACAACTTGAAGAAGAATTCACCAACTCCTTATTCCAACTGGGAAACAGACTAGGAGACGGCACCCCTGCAGAAATAGCATTCGGAAAAGTAGCTGAATCAACCAAGGGACAAATAACTCACGATTTCTTCTCCACCGTCAACCAAAACATCCAGCAGTCGGGAATGTCTCTAGAAAAAGCAGTATTCGATAAAAAAAGAGGAGCAATAATTTACTTCCCATCAGCCCTAATCTCAACATCAATGAGAATACTTGTTGAATCAGTCAAAAAAGGACTTGAAGTAGCAGCTAAATCCTTAATGTCCATTTCAGAGTACATCAAAAACATAGACAAAATAAATCAAAGACTTCGTGACCTCCTTGCAGAAGTTGTCTCAGACATGAAATCAAACATGACCTTCCTTGCTCCTCTTCTCGCAGGAATTGTTGTCGGCCTTTCAGGAATGATAACAACAATCTTAAACAAACTCCAGGCAATTCAAGTCGCAGCACCAGGCGGAGGAGAAGCGCTAGGCCTTGGCAACTTAGCAAACATACTAGAAATATTCAACGTTAGCCAAATGATACCCCCATACTTCCTACAAATTATAATAGGAATCTATATCATAGAGGTTTCATTTATCCTCACCTCTGCCCTAATAACAGTAGACTCAGGAAAAGACGACCTAAAAGAAAAGAGCGAGCTCGCAAAGAACCTAAGAAGAGGAATAACACTCTACATCGCCACCGCTCTCATCGCAACACTCGCATTAACAATACTAGCAGGAGTCGCCATCGGCGGCCTCACATAATCACAATAATTCTTAAAAACCATTTCTTCCAATAAAGAACCATGATAGTCCTCACACCAGGAAGAGTTTACGAAATTACTGGCCCAAATAAATCATTAAGTCAAAACCCTCCTAGAGGAGGAGATTACTCAGGAGAAGCAATGTTTGTTAGAAGAGAAAAAATACGAAGCAGTGATTGGTACGTTTTTGCAACAACAGATGAGCAAGGCGATTTAGAAAGAGTAAGAGTTCCTTCTGGAAGCGTTGAACTTGAAGGAGATAAGATTAAGGCTAAAGAAGTAATTCAAAAGGTGATATTATGGAGAAGATGGGATCCTGGAAGAAGACAAAGCGTTAACGATTTCATTGACGAAGCAAAAAGAATAGCGGACGAAACCCCAGATATAGAAATTCCAGGTTTACAAAAAGCTATAGTAGAAGCATCTACATCCTAAAAAATCTTTGCCTTCTTAATCAACCACTCTTTCCATTCAGGAAATACCCTATCACTCGAAGGAATTCCTACTTCGGCTGTCACTTTATTCCCTATTTTATGAAAAGCAGCGTTAACTAAAGCGTTAAATTCCGCCTCCATCAACTGAGGCTTATTCATCTTCTTCGCAACCTCAACAACTTCTTGCTTCATCTTCCCTCTCAAAATAATATTATCATAAACAGCGTCCCAATTTCCTGCCCATCCTTTAACACTCCCAGCAATATTCTTTATAACCTGTGACTCTCCATTAATCAACTCAGGAGTAGGTTCTAAAAGATCTTTTTCAACATTATACTGCAACAAATCAACAAACCCTCCCTCAACCAAAGGATCTTTAGTCCAATGCTTCCTAACTTCGGTCAAGCCCACAAGCCTCTTCATAGACTTCAAACCATCAGCGCTCTTCACAGGATTCGCAATCAAAACCACATCAGTAGCCTTAAAACTCGTAGCAGGCACTCCAAGATCATTAACAACCCTGTCAAAAACACCATAAGGGCTGTCACCATGAATAGTACCAGCAACAACATTTGCCAAAGCACCAACCCTCATAGCTTCATAAAGAGCCTTTGCTTCCTCACTTCTAACTTCCCCAACAATCAAAGCACTATCCCCCAATCTCAAACTTGTCCTTATACCCTCTGAGGCCTCAACTTCCGTCGTCCCAGCAGTCAGCGCGCTCCTAACCTTCATCCTTAAAATATCATACCCTATTCTCCTCAAAGCATCGACAGGTAATTCCAAAGTATCCTCTACCGTAACCACCCTAAACTTTGGCATGATCTCCAGCATCAAACTCCCCAGCAAAGAAGTTTTACCAGAACTTCTCGTCCCAGCAACCAACAAAGTCCTGTTTCCATCAATCAAAAAACTCAGCAAGCCAGCAGCAAAAGAATTCAGCATTTTATTCTCGACAAACAAAGGCAAAGTCCAAGGCCTATCCCTATGTCTTCTCAAAGCATACGATAACCCATAAGGACTCAACGGCTCCTGAATAGCAGCAACTCTCGCTCTAATTTCCCCAAAAACCAAATCAGTATCCAAAATAGGATTGGCCTCATCAAGTGGCCTTCCACTCTGAAGTCTCAACTTGGCAGCCCACGAACTGGCATCCTCACTGCTCGGAATTATATTTGTAACACATTCATCATACTTCTGGTGCCTGACAAAAATAGGGTTCTGCGCTATAGGGGCGTTCAAAACAACATCCTGCAGTTTATTGTCCATTAACAATATCTCAATCAAGCCAAACCCAATAGTATATCTAACAAGAATCCTCGACAACTTGCTCAAGTCCCTATGATTCAAAGGTATTCCTTTACTCTTTGACAGCTCAGACAACAAACCCTTCGAAACGTTGAAAAAAACCTGCCTTGTCCTCTCAGGATCCAAAAATTCCTCTGTCTGAGGCCTATGTTCAACCAAAACATTCCGGGCAAGATTAAGCAAAACATGGTGCTCTTCACTTAAGGTATACTCAGGAGGCATAACATGATAAAAATACTTTGGATCTCCTTCTCTACTAAGTATAGTTATCGTTACTGTCTCAAACTCTCCTTCTATATCGTACTGATCAACAAAATCAGAATCTTTCGGAAACTGTGAAACCAGCCGGGTAAACGTAAAATTAGGCAGAACATCCGGCCTAAAAATAGAAGAATAAACTTCCCTGTCCCCCGCCCCATACTCAGACAATAAAGGCATAACTTCTTTAATCAGCTTCGTCTTCTCAAGCATATTATAAAACCTGTCAAGAACCATAATATAGCTTGAAGCAGCAGACCTATTTGTCACCTGTCCCGACTCAAGCTGCATCCGCAATGTTTTCAACCTCTTCTTCAGCTCAAGATAACAACTAACAGGATCCTGCTTCAACAAGGTCAACAAATATCTTATCTCTCCATGGACTTCTGGCACGTTCCCAAACAAACTCAGCTTCTCAGGAGACAAAATCGCTTCTTGCTTAACCAAATAATTATAAACAGTCCCTATCTCAACCAACATCATAATCTGCTCAGAAGGATAATTATAATTCCTCTGTTGAACAAAAATTATTCTTGAAATATTTGGATTCTCCAGTAAAGAATCAACAGTTCTTGCCATAACGCTAGCATCATCAGCTATCGAAGGGACAAAAGGAGCCTTAAGATAATTAACATACATAACATTCTCTCCATGAACCCTTTCAATCTCCGTTGAATACAAGGGGCTGTCTTCTTTGAACGTCACCATTTTCTTTTTCTATAAACAAACAACAAACACCTTATTAAATAAATTTCTATACATTACATACAAACTATTTTAAACCCCAATAGCCTTAAAAAATAATGGTTAACGGAATTCCGGCAGAAGCCAGACCTATACCAGCAGAATCAGGCACAAGAATTAGGGACATAGAAGAAAAACAAAGGCTTCTTAAAGACAGATTGTTATTATTAGGAGAGAGCCTAGTTGAAGAAAGAGACAAAATATTCACAGATGTGCAAGACATGAAGAAAGAATTTATCAAACTAAAAGAAGAAAACCAAAGAATGCAGGAATTATTACAAAGAATAACAGAACAACTGTCCAACACATCAAGAAAAGAAGAACTGTTGATACTCCAAAGACAATTTGATTTATTCAGAAAAGGGTGAAAAATGGGAACACTGGAAGACATAAAAACAATGCAGCAGCAAGGAATGTCAGAACAAGACATCGTAGCAGAGCTGCAAACAAGGGGCGTCCCCCAAGACGAAATCTATAATTCCATGGCCCAAGCAAAAATTAAAGAAGCCGTTACAGACCAAGAACCAAAAGGCCTGCCTCCCGCACCCCCCACGCCCACTCCAGAAACAGCGGGAGCACCACCCACAGGACTTCCTCCAGAAGGACCAGTCACACAAGAAGCTGGAATGCCCCCAGGAGCACCAGCGGGAGCACCACCCACAGCCCCGCCAGAAGCGGGAGCGCCTCCAACAGAAGCGCCGGCAGACATATACGCAGCAGCACCAGGCGGAGCAACAGAATACGCATACGCACCGCCAACGGGCGGACTAAGCACAGATACAATAACAGAGATAGCAGAACAGGTCATAACAGAAAGACTAACTCCAATAAGAGACCAACTAGAAAGCATACTCGACCTTAGAACAACAATAGAATCAAAAGTAGAATCCCTCAGCGAAAGACTAAAGAGAATTGAAAAAACAATAGACAGGCTCCAGCTCTCTCTTCTTCAAAAAGTCGGTGAATACGTTACAAACGTAGAAGACATCAAAAGAGAAATGGTAGAAACACAAAAATCCTTCAAAACCCTTCTCCCAAGACACAAAAAAGCAGAACATCCGGCCAAAAAACCCAAACACAAAAAATCTTAACTGCCAGACTTAACCAAGATCCAACTGACAAACGCGCTGGCAATTACTAACACAATAGCACCGACAACTCTATCCGAATACAACCAATCCGTAAACTGTAGAATATCCTCACTGCCCCCTGCAACACTGCTCCCAGGCAAATAAGGAGCTAAAACATTAGAGAAAACAACAATTCCTGAAATCAAAAAGACCAAAACCAGCAATATCAAAAACGTGACACCAAGTCCTTTAGTCAACCCAGCCGAAACCTTTCCCGCAAGCCCCAGCATGGCTAAAATAAAGAACAAACTAATCAACAAAACAGCAAACCAGGGAGCGATAGTTAAAACATATTCCTTAACGCCCCCTAAAGCAATAAAAATAGTAGCGATCAAAAACGAAACAAATATCTGAACAAACTTGCCATCCCCTAGCAACTTTGTTTTATTCAAAACAGCAAACAAAACAACCCATACTAACAAGAAAGCAAAGATAGGACCAAAATACACTATCCCAGACACATCAACAGTCATTTTACTCCGCCCCCTCTGGCTGAGGAGACCACATCTGCCTTACAAACTCACCAAAATTAGGTTTTGGCGTCTTTGGTCTTGTTGAAACAGATATAGCAATAATTAGCCCAACAAGAATTATCGCTCCTATAATAAAACTGGCATAACTTTCAGCCCATATCCAAACTCCTCCGCCCCAAGTGTCTCCTAAAACAATGAACAGCCATATAACAAACGCAACAGCAGAAATTCCCCACGCCCAATATCTTGCCTCTTTCTTATGCACAAACAACCCAATCAGGATTACCAAAGAAACAATGGCAATCAAGGCAATTCCCAAATCAGGAACAATCTGGGCAAAGAAACTTTGCACATAACCAGATCTTAAAGCTAAAGCTGCTATAACAAAAGCAACAACGATATGAACCCCTTTCTTTCCTCCAATAATGTTAGTAGAAGACAATATGCCAAAGACAACAGCAAATATAAACAAGAAGGGCAGCAAAAAATCAAACACGCCTATTGCTTCCCATTGCGCAAGTATCTGGCCGATGCTAATCACCATATTTTATCTACCCCAATTTTGTTTAAATACTTTTGTATTCCTTGTTCCTCAAGTTTACTCTTTCCTTTCCCTTTTCTTTCCTGCTTCTTCTCCCTAACACAAATATACCATAATATCAAAAGCAACACAATAGAAATGATTATTAAAATAAGATTTGTAACACTCATTCTTCTTATTCTTTCCCCAAACGCTACTTTCTTAAAACCAACTATGACAAAATCAGAAAATCCATCAGTCACCGCATAATACTTTATTATATTTTCTTCTTCTGATTCAACAAAAGTAGGCAGTCTCTTCCACTCCTCATCAAACTTATACAAATAAACTGCTCTCTCGTCTATCTCATTTGTCTCTATCCATACTCTATCTACACTAAATCTTATTGTTGCTTCATCAAAAATCAAACCTTCCGAATTAACATCACATCCATAATACACTTTTCCTCCAAGAATATCAGCCATGGCCTTCTGGATCAAGCTCAACCTTCCTCCAACTGTTTTTTCACTTTGGACAAAAGAAACCATATCAAAACATCCAGATCTTCCTATACTAATATTAATCTCTTTGCCAATATCCAAAACATCCCATAAAAACGTATCTCTTACCACAACCAACTTTTCCACAAACTCTCCGCCCCCTCCTCTCCTTCTTACCTCTTCTTCCTCCTCAATTACTTCCTCATCCTCTTGTCTAATAGCAAAAGCACTAAATCCAGAAACATTTAGCTCAAATTTATCATTATTCACATTCTGCACCGCACTAGTTAACGCAAAGCTTCCCAAACAACTCCTTCCGATAAAATCCCAATTATCACAAACATAAACTCTCAACAAATCCTCATCGCTAAACCCAGTTCTGCTGTAATCGATAATCAAATTAGCATTTGAAATACCATAGCTGCTATTTACAGCATAAACAACCAAAAACCCAGACAACTTCGTTCTGTCAAACCCTATCGTTCCATTGTTATCAATACTTAAATTAACATCGTTCAGTCTCACACTAATGTTGCCCCCAAGACCCTCAAACAGCAGGTCATAAAGAATATTGGTATAGTTATCCAAATAGATTCCATTAAACTTGTGTAAATGAATCTCTTTATCGCTACCACTAAAGTACAAAGTTAAGTTAACAGGTATTCCAGCAAGGTTCTTATCGACAGCATTAAACTGTACTTCTTCTCTTGTAGAGCCCGCCACAAAATAATCCTCAAGCGCAGCCACATTTCCTGCGGTATCGTTAGCAAAAAATGTCACGTTATGCCTTCCTGTCAAACCAGCATTATACTCGGCAGACAAAGGCAACACAACAGCACTGCCATTAGGAAGAACTATCTCCGCAAATTTTCCACTTAAAGCGCCGGCATTAGGCACGGCACTCATATTCAAAAACACATTCTGACCAACATAAGGATCATAAGGATCAATGGTAGTAGAAGTTATGTTCGGGCTTATTGTATCAACACTAAACACAACGCTGCTTGAATTAATGTTCCCAACTATATCTCTCGCATAAACAACAATCGTATTCGTGCCCTCTATACCAATAATACTCAAATTAGGCACAAAACTAACGTTGTCTCCGCCATTGAGAGAATACTTCCATTCTTCAATATACTCATCTGCCGAAACATTCAGATCGATGCTCTTAATCTTATATGTTTTGTTCAAAGGAGAATCAATGACTATCACGGGAGATGTCCTATCCACATTAAACGTTCTAGTTTCACTCACTCCAGTATTGTTTGCATCATCAACACAGGTCACATTCCAATAATGTGTCCCTTCCGCAAACCCTCCTATACTATAATTAATTGCACTCCCATTCGCGCTCACAACACCGCTAACATTGATAGCACCATCAATAGTTAAATTACATTCCAAAACAACATCAAAACTGTCGATAGCAGTCCAATTGAAATTAATATTTCCAAAGCTCAGATTAAACCCTTCTTCAGGATAATTCAACGTTACAGAAGGTGCAACAGCATCTATAAACAACACCTCAAACCAGCTTGTTTCCGTGTTATTGACATTCCCGCTCGTATCGTTAGCAAAAATTGTCAAATTGTATATTCCTAAAAGTACAGTATTACCAAACAAAAATTCAAATCTCTGTGTATTTCCTACCTCAGTCAAACTATGATTGGTATAACCTCCATCAGGAGACCTCACATCAACAATAACACTATCAACAGAATCATAATAAGCATCAGTCACATTTACCGTTATATTCACTTCCTGCCCAATACCAAAGACACTGCCCCTAGTAGGAGTAATGTTCCTCACACTTGGGTTTGTAACATCATTCACACTAAAGTTACTATAACTCACATTAGAATTCCCTACGTTATCTGTAGCATTGGCAACAATAAAATAATCTCCCGGAAAGAAAGTATTCACAAATGTATCATTAAAATACCACGTTGTACCATTATAATCTAAACTAACCACCTCCGACACCACATCCCAACTAACATTCACAAGCACTGATGCATTTTCATTCAAGCTTACAACCAAATCCACAGCATCTGCTTGATTAAACTGGCTTCCCGGTTGGGGCCGCCCCTCACTTTCATTGAATATAGGCTCCGAATTATCAATATTAAACACAACACTTTCGCTATCATTCAAGTTCCCAAGAGTATCGTTACAATAGAATCTCACCACATGACTTCCCTCTGTCACGCTAGTATTTACATCAAAGAAATTCAAATTATCGATTGTGCTCATACTATTATTCGGCCCCCCATCCAAGGAATAAACACAAAAACCATACTCATTCAAGCTAACATTGAACTCTATAACATTGATACCATAATCAATATTCAAAGGAGAATTAATGTTTACATTCGGAGCAGTAGTATCCAAAAATATCTCTCTTGTCTCTGTATAATTCTCGTTTCCGCTTGTATCGTTTGCGCTAGCGTTCAAATAATAAGTCCCATCAATTAAATTGTTGAAGTTAACATATAATGGTGACGTCGAGGATGTATTTTGTTGCACAAGTCCAGACAAATTAAACAATCTTACACTAATCGTATCCAAAAAGTCATCGCTCGCTGTAACATTTGCCAATATAAAGTTTCTATTCAAAAAGCTTCCATTCGAATCTGTCGGAGCAACAAACTGAACCAACGGCAAAGTGTTGTCCAAAACCGTATAGTCAATTCTCAATTCAACAGTATCAACATACCATGTCACAGCATCACCCCCTCCAGATTTACCGGCGCCTGCTATCCTTACCTGAGCTGCATTAATTTTTGTTAAAGTATTTAATATAGCTGAAACATCCCAGTTGTTAGTTGTGTCTGTTGTTGGAGGAGAAACACCATCATAACTTTGCACTGTATTCCAAGTTGTGCCATCATAAACATCTATATTATAGTTATCATCAACATGACCTCCTTGATAATGCTTCAAATAAAGCGTAACTGAATTGATTGTCTCAGTTCCCAAACTAGAATCATCCATAACAAAATACCAATATCTACTATCTTGTGCCCATTTGTTGTCCGCAGCTGTAGCGCTCGCAAAATTGCCCGTTGTAGGCCCGTTTGCGTTCGCAGAATTAGTTATAGTTAATCCTCCAGACTGAGCATTGCTCCCAGAATATAAACTTTCTAAAGGATCAACAATCCAATCAAACTCAACACTCCCCCCAACAATCTTCAAATCAAACACATCTTGCTCTCCAACCAAACCATCCAACAAGACTTTATACTCCTCATCCGCACCAATCGCTCCAAAATCAGCAATCTTCTCTATACCATCCTTCTCATAAACCTCAACACCCCCTCCATTGCTGCTCCTTGCATAAATTGTAATATCTTTAGAAAAATCAAGCTTCCTCTCAAACATAACACGGACATAATGTCCATCCAAAATCTCCTCGCTCCAAACACCGTCTCTTCCCTTAACCTCCCCATATATATCTCCGATCAAATCCCTGTTCTCATTCAAATGTTCGGCCTTGGTTATAAAAATGATTTCGAACGTTTGATTGCTAAGATGCGGAGTGATCCACTCAACATAATCCAACATATCATTTCCATCTTTATCATAAGCATCAAACCTAACATAAACCCCTTCATCAACCCAAAGAACCTTAATCAAATTCTCTTGACCAACTTCAAATACTTCAGGAACATCAGTAAAACTAATAACATCTGTATAGTCCAACTCATCAGGCCCCGAAATAACAATTCTCTTTCCGAAATCAGTTTCTTCTTCAAAAGCTTCTGGCGCATCAGTCTCATACTCAACAACATATTCTACAGAATCCCTGTCTAAAACGACTTCAATAACTTTCTCCATATCATTCTCAATTTCACCGTCGACCGCCCTGCCGCTAATTCCAAACAATTTCTTAAACCATTTCACAAACCACGGCTCCTTTTCCAAATCAACCTCTAACATCAACTGGCCCGTAATCTTGCTTCTCACCGCGGTCCTAACAGTAGCAGAAAAACTCTCTAAATTCCCTCCTTCCTTCTTCTTCACCACAACGTTTTTTGCCTTCCCCGGTAGCAAAATAGTAACATCATCAGAAGCATCCAAAGAAACTTCTTTTACCCATCTAACTTTCTCCCCAATCTTTATTTGAGACCTCGTAGTGCTAATATCAACAGAAACATTGCTGCTTAATGCTTCTTCCATTGTTGCGTTTTCTGTAATCACATTACTCTCAATAGACTGCTGCTCCATCTCACTCTGAGGCTCTTCAATAGGGGCTGTCTTGCCCTCAACCATTATCTCCTCCTCATAAAAAACAAGAACCTCCTCGTCATAAACAACCTCAAAACTCAACACCCCAGAACTGGCAGGCACATCAAACTTGGAGATATCAACAACCAAAGACAAAGCAACATCCCCAAGGTACTCCTTGCCAAAACCTTTCTCCTCAACAGAATAATCAGTAGAAACAATTACCTCGCTTCCAACAACATCAAACGAAATCTCACTATCACTCACTAATTCTCCGTTCACTTTGACACTTCCTGAAACAACTTCAGCATCTTGCTCTTCTTCAAGCAAATAAACAAAATCTTCTCCAGACTTAACGCTCCCTAAAATGACCATCCCTCCCTCAGAAACAGACAAACCAGTCACAGAACCCAACTCATCACTAGATTCCTCAGAATCAGATTCGCTCGATTCCTCCACTACAGGCCCGCTCTCTTCTTCCACCACACCAGATTGTTGTTCACTCTCTCCCTCCGTTGTCTCAAAAACATCTTCTCCTGCCCCTCCAACATCTTCAACAACTTCTTCTCCAGAATCACTACTATCATCTTCCTCCTCTTCACTTTCTTCCAAACTACTAGAATCTTCAGAATCTGCCCCTTCTCCATATACCAACAGCTCAAACTCAACTTCAGGATAAACAGTTTTATGCCCAACAACACCAAAACCACCCCCCCTACCACTCAAACCCTTTCCTTCAACATAAAAATCACCATCCACGGTATTTTCATTCACAACACTAAACAAATCAAACTCATTAACAACACCCCCAGAATTTATGACAATCTTACTCTCTATAGGGACCAACTCCCCTTCCTTAACATTCAACTTAAAGGTCCCATCCAAAACTTCTCCCTCCTGGTACTGGGTTTTAACATCCAACGCAACAGTGCCAGAAATAAAAACTTTAGAAAAAACGCCCAGCACAATCAAAGCCACAATCAAAATAAAAATGCCCAGCACAAATAATTTTCTCCTACTAATTGCCCCAGTTTCTCTTACATCTCCCTTACCCACATACCTCGTAACAACTTTTCCATCAACTCTTTTTGACTCATACAAATAAGGACCATACAGTTTTCCGTTTCTTTTAGTATATTTTTTATGCACCACTTTTTTTAATAAAGCAAAAGCTACTTTTTATAACGATAAATCAAGAGTAAAAAGACTATATAAACCTTGTTCTCCTACAGGAAATACATTAAAAAAACAAGTTCTCTTACAAAAATTACACAAAAAGACTCAAAACTATCCCTCAGCGGACTTTGTAGCAGGTTTCTTTCCCCCACCAAACCCAACAACTACAGCAATAGCAGCAATAATTAAAACAATAAATATCACATTCGTAAGTAACTCAGGACCAATTCCTCCAAACAGATCAACCAAATAGTTCCACACGCCACTCACTGCAAGAACAGCAACAACCACAATTATAGCAGCTATAATGCCCCAAGCAATCTTTATACCCCTTGGAATAGCAAACATTCCTTCCTTATACACAACCCCAAACAAAATCATGAAAACAACTATGACCACAATACTTACAGCCAAAACAGGCATCAAACTAGTAATTATACCTACAGCATTGCCAAAAGCAATCACCATAAGACCAACTACAAGAGCAACAATAGCATCCGTCTGCCTCTTCCCCGCACCCAGTAGCTCAGACTTCTGCAAAATAGCAAAAACCAACGTAAACACCAACAAGAAAGGCAATATAACCTCAACAAAAAGGGGACTCGATAATATTGTTTCAACCATATTTATAACTTAACTCTAAATTATTTAAATCTTCTCCTCACACTAAATTAAATCTTCTGACTCCTCAGACAAAGTAATTGTCTCAGCCTGTGGCTCTTCCTCTTCCCTTAAAGGCAAAGACGCTCTATTAACAATAAACACATCCCCTATAGCCTTAACAAACTGATGAGGAATCACAACACCTCTTGCACCTCCTAACAAGTTCATTAAACCACTTCCGACTTTTATTTTCCATCCATCAATCTTATTATCCACTAAATTTACCTCCTGTATCTCTCCAAAATGGTCTCCATCCGAAGTATATACCATCTTTCCAACAACATCACCAAGTCTTTTTATTCTTAACATACTAAAATTTAGCAAAAACCCTATATATACTTTATGTTTTTTCAAAAGATATATTAATTCCCCACAAAATATCTATTTCTACCTATAACAATATTTATATAAATTCAAAAACCCATAAGAAACAATGAAAACTCCTGAAATTTCCAACATCATCGCGGCAATTTTGGTCCTCACAGCCGTTATCGGATTCTCCTCAGCACTTTCAGGGAACTGGCCCGCGGTAGGAATCGCACTCGTCTTCTCAATAATAATCATAGGAGTTAACATCACAGCAAAAAAACTAATGGCGTATTCCCTAGACTCAAACGTAGAGCATAGAGTATGGTCATTCCAAAGATACGGCTTCAAACCGCACTGGAAACTCAAGAAACCAGTTCCAGGAGGAATCATTTTTCCCCTTTTCCTTTCCTTAATCACTCTCGGAACCTTCAAATTCATGTCGATTCTATCCTACGAAACAAAAGCCCTAAAAAGAAGAGCCGCAAAACGCTTCGGAACTTACAGTTTCACAGAAATGACAGAATGGCACAACGCCCTGATAGGAGCATCAGGCGCAGTCGCCCTCCTCCTATTGTCCCTGATAATATATTTCATTCCCGCGTCAGGCTTAGAACAGCTTTCAAAATTCGCCGCTTACTATGTATTCTTCAACATGCTCCCCCTGTGGGACTTCGACGGGACTCAGATATACTTCGGCTCCCGGATCCTTTATTCCATACTCGCAACAATCACAATAATATTTACAGCAGTCTCATTAGCAATTATTTAATCACAGAAAAGCTTAAACATCCCCATATCTCTCAACTAACATGATAGACCTCAAACCAAGAGAATACCAAAAATCAATTTTTGAAACAACAAAAAACAAAAACACCCTTGTAGTGCTCCCAACAGGACTGGGAAAAACATTAATCGCCCTTCTTTTAACCATAGAAAGATTAAAAAAATTCCCAGGATCAAAGATTCTCTTCCTTGCCCCAACAAGGCCCCTTGTAGAACAACACTTTCAAACGTACAAAAAACAGCTCCCGGAACTTTTTGCCGACCTGCAGCTCTTCACAGGCGCAATCCTCTCAAAACAAAGAAAAAAAATATTCCAAACAGCAGAAATAATCTTCTCGACACCCCAATGTATAGCAAACGACATTAAAAAAGAACTTTACTCCCTTCATGAAATCTCCCTTCTCATAATAGACGAAGCCCACAGATGCCTAAAAAACTACTCATACACTCAAGTCGTCAACCGTTACAAAAACCAAGCTCTAAACCAAAGAATACTCGGATTAACCGCCTCCCCTGGCTCAAACACAGAAACAGTCAGAGAAATCTGCAAGCATCTGGACATCCAAGAAATAGAATCAAGGACTAGAGAATCAGAAGACGTCAAACCCTACATCCAAGATCTCGACTTCAATAAGATAGAAGTCCATTTTCCCCAAGAATTCATAGAGATCCGTGTCCTTCTCAAAAAAATTTATGACAACTGCGTAGAAAAACTAAGAAAAGCCAACTTACTTTACGGCCCAGCAAACAAAATAACTCTCTTAAAACTCCAAAACAACCTGGCAAGACAAGCCTCACAAGGATACGGTCCCGCAATGATGGGAATGTCGGTCACAGCACAAGCAATCAAGATCTCCCACGCTCTCGAACTCCTCGAAACACAAACACTATCAGGACTAAACGAATATCTTCGCTCTCTCATCAAGCAAGCAGAACAAAAAAAGAGCAGAGCAGTCCAAAACATAACAAAATCCCCCGAATTCAACGCAGCCCTCATCTCCCTTTCATCTCTCATAACAAAAAAGATAGAGCACCCAAAAATATCAAAAACCCTTGAACTCATTCAATCCCAGCTAAAAGAAAACAAAAACTCAAAAACAATAATATTCACACAATTCAGAGAAACAGCTTCTTCCCTAAACAGCCAACTCAACAAAATACCACAAATAAACTCCTCCGTTTTCGTCGGCCAGGCAAAAAAAGGAAACACCGGCCTCTCCCAAAAAGAACAAAAGAAAATAATAGAAAAATTCCGCAAAGGTGAAATAAACGTCATTTGTTCTACATCAATAGGAGAAGAAGGACTTGACATCCCAGAAGTTTCATCCGTAATTTTTTACGAACCCATCCCTTCAGCAATAAGAAAAATCCAAAGAGCAGGAAGAACCGCCCGTCTCGACCCCGGAAAGCTCTTTATCCTCATAACAAAAGACACAAGAGACGTCGCACACCACTACGCCTCATCAGCAAGAGAGAGAAAAATGCACAGAACCCTCTCCCTCATCAAAGATGAAATTAAAAACAAGCCCAAAACCCTCAACGATTTCAAAAATGACATTCTTTAACATCTTCTCAAAGAAAAAACCAAAACTCTCGAGACCCATACCAACTATAATCATAGATTATCGCGAAAAAAACTCCCTCGTCCCCTCAAAACTATCAAAACTAAACATAAAAACAGAATTCAAGCAGCTTCCAGTAGCAGACTACCTCATCAACGACACAGCAATAGAAAGAAAAACAATCTCAGACTTCAAATCGTCTATAATAAACAAGAGAATAATCTCTCAACTATTAGAACTAAAACAATTCCCATCATATCTGCTCATCTTAGAAGGAAACCTAAAAGAAATAGAAACAGAAAACGGAATTCACCCCAACGCTTTCAGAGGATTCCTTCTTTCCGCGGCCCTAGAGTACCAAGTCCCAATAATTTTCACACAAAACGAGGAAGAAACAGCAAAATATCTCTCTGTTCTGTCAAAAAAGTCCAAAAAACCAGAACCCTCAATAAGAGCATCAAAAATCTTTAGAACAAAACCCCAGCAGCTTCAATTCATACTCGAAGGATTCCCAAACATAGGTCCAACAACAGCAAAAAAACTTCTAAAACACTTCAAAACCCTAAAAAACGTAATCAATGCCCCAGACTCTGAACTCAAAGAACTAATAGGCAAAAAAGCAGAGTCAATAATTAAATTCATCAACTAAAAAACTAAATCTCAAATTGTGTCAAAAGCTCAGCCGCCTTTCTCTCAACCTCTTCCTCATCCCAATCCATTTTTCCATCCAAAAAATCCAAAAAATGCAAATACTCATGAAAAAATGTTCGCTGTTCCAATCTCGAAAAATCATCCTTCTCATAATCTTTTAAAGCAATACATCTTTCTTCCACATCATAAAATCCACTTGACTTTTCCCTCAAATGACTTCCTCTCTCCAAAACACAGTAATCCCTTCCAGACAACATTATTATCTTCAAAGGTGTCCCGTTTCTCCTGATTCCTTCATACTTCTCAACAAAATCCATCAACTCAGGAATCTTTTCTTTTACCTCAGAAATATAATCTCTGCTGCCCCATAAAGTATGATATGTTATATTTCTTTTCTTGTCTATCCAAATAAAATAAGGAGAAGACCATACATTTGCATATTCATTAGGCATCATCAAATGAGGCCTATAACACCCTCCAGATCCAACTACGACAGCAAAAAACAAGCCTAACAACCTTTTTAATATCATAAAACTAATTCCCTGATTTATATTCCTCTATAACAGAATAGACAGGCCCCAGTTTCTTTAGCTCACTCTTCATCAACCTAAAACTTCCAACATTGAACTTAACACCCTTCAAACCAATCTCTTCAACATAATCAACAAACTCCTTCTTGTCCTTAACAAACTTCACTCTTGCAATAGTCATATGTGACATAAACCTCTTCTCACGCTCAAAAAAACCCTCCAAAGCATCATCAATCTTCCCCTGTAACTCAAAAATTCCCTTTCCTCCAACTTTCACCCAAACAATCCTAGGCCTTCCCTTATAACTAAAAGTTCCAATATCACTCAAATTTAGATCCATCTCCTCAAAATTTACTTCCCTCAGCTTCTTCCTAACATTTTCTAACGTCCCTTCTTCCACTCTGCCCAAAAACTTCAAAGTCAAATGCAAATTCTCCAGCTCAGTCATCTTTCCTTCGAATTTCTTCTTCCTCAAAATCTTCTGAACTCTGGCAACTTCCTTAATCACAACGTCTGGAAAATCCACAGCAACAAATGCCCTCATTTTTTCGCTTTCAGCCATGTCCCCTTTAAAAACAAACTCTTAATAAACCTTATTGTATTTGTCTTTATATGCCAATCAACGCAGGCCCAGAGTATTTTGCAGCGCAAAAGAAATACCTTTCGGCGCAAACTCTGCAAGAAAAGATTTTCTACACAGAAGAACTAATCAGAACCGCTCCAAAACACAAAGGTTCAGAAAATCTTCTCAAAGAACTAAAAACTCGTCTAAAAAAACTAAAACAACAATCAAAAAAATCCAAAAAATCAGGAGTAGCAAAAAAAGGAATAAGAAAAGAGGGCTTTCAATGTGCCCTTATCGGCCCCCCAAACTCAGGAAAATCCTCTCTCCTAGCCAAACTAACCAACGCAAAACCAGAAATCCAACCCTACCCATTCACAACAACAGAACCAGAAATAGGAACATTAGACTACGGCGGAGTAAAAGCACAAATAATAGACCTCCCAAGCATCGGCTCAGAAAACTTCGAAAGCAGTATAGTACACACAGCAGACTGTCTCCTAATAGTCCTTGAAAACATCCAGCAACTCGAAGAAGCTTATTCCCACATCAAAAACCCAAAGGCATCAAAAATCATAACAATAAACAAAACAGATCTCCTCTCAGATAACGACTTAAGAAAATTAAACGCGACACTAAAATCCAAAAAAATAAACGGCCTCGCTATTTCCTGCACAACAAATCACAACATAGAACAATTAAAAGAAAAAATATTCCGGCAAATGCACGTCATAAGAGTCTACACAAAAGAACCGGGAAAGCCAAAAACTTCCCTCCCCATAACTCTACCAGAAAACTCAACAGTGAAAGATGCAGCTGAATCAATAAGAAAATCCTTCTCCCATCAAATCAAGGAAACTCGTCTCACGGGCCCATCATCAAAATTCCCAAACCAGCGTATTGGCCTCACCCACAAACTCAAAGACCTTGATACAGTCGAGTTTCATACAAAATAATCAACCGTCTCTCTTAACCTTTTCAGCAATAGCTCTCAAGGCCTCCTTCAAACTCTCCTCATCAGATCTTAAATAAGGCCTCCCATTTACCGTCGCTGTTGCTGCAGTCAATTGCTGTACACTAACCCCTTCTATACTTGCCCATCCACACCAATTCCTCATAACATACCATCTTTGATCATCCCCGCCAACCACTCTACACGACCCATCCTTCATATAATTATCACAAATACCGCAGAACCTTCTCATCGCATCTCTAATTTCTTCGGGAACTGTCTCAACCTCAACCATAAAAATTAAGGCCCCCAATTATTTTTAAGGATTATTATACTCCGCTACTTCTTAAAATTCTTCCTTATTGGTGCAATAATTCTCTCCAAATAGTTCACAATCGCCGTCTTCAAATCCATGGGATGCAGATTTCCAGAAACATACAACTTCTCCAGCTCGGAATAACTCTTAACTTTCAGATCCCCCCCAAACTTAGTAGGCCTCTTTATTCTCATCTCTTCAATTCTCGGAAAAATAATCAATTTCGCGATCTGCATAACAGGGTTATCCTCAACGACTTTCTCAGGACAATAAGCATTGCCAATGGTCCTTTTTATCTCCTTCCCAGAATCCGTAACAGCAATACCACTCCCAGGAACTGACTTAGACATTTTCTGCCCGGGCCCCTTCAACGAAGTAATAAGAGGTGTATGCATAGCAACAAAGTCATAATCCAACACCTTACTCATATCCTTGGCAATCATATGAACCTTCCTTTGCTCTAAACCGCCAAGAGCAACATCAACACCAAGCGCCTTTATATCCGCCGCCTGCATCAAAGGATACCATAATTGAGAAATCGTAGCGTTCTTAACGTCACGCGCTATTTCCTGCATGCTTCTGAGACCCCTACTAATAGTAGAACGCTGTGCCAATCTCATAACATTAAACTGATACTCCTTCTTAAACTGAAAACTACTTCCCAAAACAACCTCTGCTTTTATCCCAATAGCTTTAATAGTCTTCCTCCACGCCAAAACCTCCCTCATTATCTCTTTCTCCTCTCCTTTTCTGTTTAGCATAGCATGTATATCCGCAAGCAAAACCTTAACCCTAAAACCAGCAGCAGCCAAATCCATCAGCTTAGTTATCGTAACAAAATGCCCAAGGTGCATAGGCCCGCTAGGCTCATAGCCGCAATAAACAACAGGCCTCTTCTTTTTCTTCAAAACCTCCGTCAGCTCATCTTCTCTAACAAACTCAGCAACATTCCTCTTTATTAGCTTAATCCTCTCCTTCTCTTTCATTTTGACTCCTAGAACCTTTCTAAAGCTATAGCTTCCATACACTACAAAACAATAAACTTAATTTAAACCTTTCTCCCATATAATATATGCGTAGATTTGCATTCATAATATCGTTAACAGGAATCTTCATACTTCTACTAGTCTTAAATATATCTAAACCTTTGCCCGTATCTTCTACTGAGCAGATTCTTTCTCTCCAAGAAAACCAAAAACTCTTTGTCACAGGCAAAGTTATATCAGAAAAAACATACGATCAAACAAAAATCTTCACTTTAGATAACAAAATTAAAATATCCTGCAAAAATTGTCCCCTCCTCTTACATAAAAACATCTCAGCGACAGGATATCTTGAAACATACTACAAAACTCCTCAAATCAACATCCTAAAAGTCCAAACCAAAGGTTAAGATAAATTTTTAAAACACAATAACTAAACAAGAGCATCTTAAAATGAGGAAAAAAAGAAAAGCAATTACAATAATCTTAACCTCGCTTCTCGCAATCTTAATAGGATACTTCCTATTCATAAAACCATTTCCCACACAGTTTACGGATACGTCAACAGAATTAACTGAACAACAAACCCTAGACTCAATTTCTAGGAATGCCTATACAAAAGAAATCACCCGAGACATCACTCAAACAAAAGCATTCCTCATAGACGCCTCAAACTACGAATCAGCAATAAGATCAGTAAAAATATCGGGCCACGTAGTAAACAACGGCACAGTAAAAGTGTTTCTAATGAACGAAAACGGTGAAAAACTACTTGTTTACACAAACCAAAAGAAACAAACATCTTGGATAACAGCGTTCTTAAATAAAATAAAAGAGACCTTCTCCTCACAAAACGACGACAAGGACAAAGAGAAAAAAGAAGATAAAAAAGATAAAAATAACAAAGAAAAAGAAGATGATACGTCTTCGAGTTCGCCGGCCACACCGGCAACTCCTGCTACACCTGCAACACCTACCGAAACACCGGCAACTCCTGCTACACCTGCAACACCATCCTCTAATAACGAGGGAAGTAGTGGTGGAAGTAGTGGGGGCAGTGAAAGTTCAACGCCAAAAACACTACCTAATGAAACTTCTGAAACCCCATTAAATACCACAACACCAGAAATCCCTTCTAACATGACACTGCCAGAAACACTACCTAATGAAACTTCTGAAACCCCAAAAGAACCGGAAGAAACCCCCATATCAACACCATTTAGCACCACCCCCTTTCAAACAACTGAAAAAAGCGAAAAAATAATTGAACCAAATATAACAGAAGAACAAAAACAGGAGATCCAAAACATAATGGAGAAGGAAACAGTAGATTACAGCGGAGAAACCACAGACAAAATCAATGTTATAGAACTAGAAAAAGAAGAGACTGACATAATTTCCAGCATTGAAAGCATAAAAAAAGAAGAACCCGCCAATACTGAACTAATCGGAAATACCAAATTCAAAGCAGAATGTGTAGATACCTGCAACATAAAAACAAAATCGGACAAATATATAATATTAATTGAGGTCGAACCAGGCACTTACTTTAAACTAGAAGAAATAGTATACTCACTAGAATAATAGCCATGCTTTATTATATAATAGCATTAATCTTGGGAATTCTCGCCGGAACAATTACAGGCCTCTGTCTTGCCTACACTGTGTAAAAATAGCTAATTCTTTACTTTGGGTCACTAAGTAAATCCCGACTATATAAACAAGGGAAAATTAAAATGTATATGTCAAAACACAAAGGCAAAACCTTCATCAACAAGCAGATAAGAGAAAACGGCAAGAAAATCAATATCTTTGATAAGGTAAACAGGATAAGAAAGGATCTAAAATCATTACTACCTGAAGTTGAAGATGATAAAATTATCATAATGTTCTCCCATGTCAGAAATTTCTTTTATGGAAACCTTCATTATGGAAGGCGCAATGTTCCTGAAAACAAAAGAAGAAAAAGAAGTTTAACAAAAGCTGAAACAATACTTCTTGATTATATGATGAAAAACAATCTCAATCCTTCCACTACTTATCGTTGGATGATTGCGTGCAGAGTTCCTTCTGACATTAAAGAAAAACTCATCAAAGGCCAGGTATCAATTACCAAAGCTATGCAGATCTCTGCTAACAGAAAAAGAGTCAAAGAAAGTAATACAGGCTTAATGATGATTGAAGAAATAAATAATATTGTAAGGAGCTTATAATGGGAAATAAAAACAAACTTCCAGACATCCTAACTAAAGAAGAATTAACTAAATTATTTGAAGCTATGATAAGGCCAAAATGTGTTATTGCTTGCTTTGTAGCTCTTATGTGCGGTCTAAGAGTGAGAGAAGTCTGCGGCCTTCAAATCTCAGATATTAATCTTGAGAGAAGAATCCTGAAAATAAGAGATAGCAAAAACCCAAACAGGAAAAAGCAAGGTAATTATGGAAAAGACAGAATTGTCCCGATTCCTGAAGTAGCAATATCTCCAATAAAAAAATGGATAGAAGTTGTTGAAGGAGGAAAATGGTTTTTACCTTCTGCTAAATCTCCAGACATGAAGTTAAGAACTAAAACACTGCATATCTGGTTTGCTGAAGCAAGAGAAAGGGCAAAATTAGACGAAGTTGATTATGTAATAAAATACAAGAAAAAAACAAAATATAGAGAAGACACAGTAGTCTATAAATTCAGATTCCATCATCTAAGGCACTTTTATGCAACATATATCTATGAAAAAACAAGAGATCTTTATGCTGTTGCTAATCTTCTCGGCCACAACCAAGTAACAACCACTCAAATTTATGCAAAAGTTTCAGATAAACAAATGAAAGAAACAATTGACTTTGCATTTAACAGACCAATTAAAACTCAAATATTTGAAACAAATCCAATGCAAGCAAAAAACTATACAATTCCAGAAATTGCAAAAAGAGAAAAGGCTCCCCTAGAAATCCTAGAGGAAAGATTTGCAAGAGGAGAAATATCAGATATTGAATATCAAAACAAAATAAGATTAATGCGATTAGCCAAAGATCATCTAAAAAACAAACCAGAAGAAAAAGTAGGCATCCAGGTAATAACTAAACAAAATAATAAACAAAACGAAGATGGCTAGAAAGATGAACTGGGACTTTCACTTGAGACTAACAAAAGAGCAAAAAGAAAGGTTGGTCGCAATAGCAAAAAGTTCTGGTTTTAATACAATCTCTAGCTATGTAAGATTCATGATTCTAAATCCATCTCTTGATATGAAACTCAACAGGATTTTGGAGATTGTTAAGGAGTTGCAGGAGAAGGTAGATATTTTGGAGAATGAAAGAGAATAAACTTATCAAGTAAACATTCTATAAGCACCCAAGATATATTTTCTTCCAGATTTTTCAATAAATCTTGTATCTTCTAAGTTCGTAATGAAATATTCTATTTCTTCTTTAGTTAAATTTAATTCCATCTTTAATTTCTTTTTTTATAATTTCTCTTTTGATAAATTCTCTTTTGAAACCATTTTAATTATTTTTATAGAATTATTTGTCTTTTCAGATTTCAAAATATATGGAAGAAGATTCGTTGTTACAAAGTAAAAATAAACTAATGAAAATAAAAAGATAAGAAACAACCACAGATTTGAAAAGAAAATAAAAACCTCTTGGATAAAAGTTTGAGATGAAATTACTCCAATTAATGCTATAAAGAAAAAAGATAATCGATTGATTGCATAAATCTTAAACATAATCAATATATTTTCTTTCTTTTCCTCAAGCAGTAAGCTACTTCTTTCATTAATAATTCTTATGACTCCACTGATAAACCAAAAATATGCTCCGCCAATGGCCAACCAGATACTTGATTTTGCCCCAGCCCAAACAAAATAAATGGAAATCGTGATGATAATTTGTAAAAAGATAAAAGGAATTCTCCTCGTATCAAAAATAAAATATTTTTTAAGAGAAGTAAAAATAACTCCCTTATTTTTAAGTGAATAAATAAATGTCCATCCTAAAAAGCCTATCAAAGATCCAAGAATAAGGGACTTTAACACAATGGGCTCTTTCAATAGTAAAAACCCTATAAGAGAAGTAAAAACAATTCCAAGAAGATAATAAAAGATAGATTCTTTATTTTTAAAAGGGTTCTCTCTTATTTTGAAAGGATTGCCAATGAGTGTTGTGTCTATCATTTTAATAAAATGATAAAGAATAGAATTGCAGAAACTACTGAAATAAATATTGGAATAGAATCCCAACCAGAAAGTTTCTTTCTTGCAATTATTCTTAGTTTAGCCCATAAATAGACAAGTGGAAAAACTGTAGAGAGTATTAACAATTGAGCCCATCCAAGATTTTCTAAAATTGAAGGAAGAAAAAACCACAAGGCCGTTGTTATTAAAGGCAACAAGACAAATGTAAAGATTAAGAATGCCCAAAGAATTTTCCAAGATTTAGAATGAGGCCTTAACTGAGAATACCCTTTTGCTTTTTTAAATCTAAACTTCCAATCTTTAGTAAACATAAAACTTAAAGTTATTTCTACAAGTAAAAAAGTTATAAAAGTCATATTCAGATAGGATAAAAATTGCATAAATGCCATAGTAAATTAAGAAGTTTTAATTATAAAAAACTTCTTAATCCCCATTATCTTTATTCTTCTATGAAAATAAAAGATCTTCCAGAACAAAATAGGCCAAGAGAAAGATTTCTTAAACATGGCCCAGAGGTTCTTAGCGATTCTGAATTATTTGCAATAATTCTAAGAACAGGTTCTCAAAAGGAAAATGTTATTGACATGTCTAACAGACTTATTAAGGAATATGGACTAAACAATTTATTTGATTGCTCTCTTAATGAACTTCAAAAGATAAAGGGAATTGGTCCATCAAAAGCAATGCAAATCTTAGCAATAGCAGAGTTAGGCAAAAGATATTCTCAATCCAAAAATCCAATAAAAAGAATCTCTTGCTCTAAAGATGTATTTGATCTCTTCCATGAAAAATTAAAACCCAAAACTCAGGAAGAATTTTATGTCTTAATGTTAAACAGCAAAAACAATGTAATTAAAGAACATCTCATTTACAAAGGAACATTAGATACTGCAATTATAGAACCAAGAGAAGTTTTCAAAGAGGCACTTAAAAATTCTGCAGCCAAAATAATCCTTATTCATAATCATCCTTCTGGAGATCCTAAACCTTCAGACGAAGATGTAGAAGTTACAAGAAAAATAAACAATCTCGGAAGTGAATTAAACATCGCTCTTCTTGATCATATTATAATCGGAAATGGAAATTATTTTAGTCTAAAAGAAAGACTTCCAGAATTTCATTAATATTTTTTCTCTGCCCAATCCTTAGCTACAACTTGAGCTTGTGCCAATACTAAATCTGTTGCACTCTCTTGCTCATCTGGAGGATAACCATATCTTTTCAAAACAAGTTTTACTTTAAGTTTTAATCCTGCTTGAACACTTTCCCTTACAGTCCAGTCAACCTTCACACTATTCTTTACAAGATTAACAATTTCTAAAGCTAATTTCCTTAAAGTATCATCTCCTAAAACATCCATCGCACTATCATTGCTTGCAAGAGCATCATAAAATGCCTTTTCATCTTCACTTAAATTAAGCTCTTCTCCTTTTTCCTGATCCTCTTTAATTTTCTTAGCAACTTGTATTAATTCATCAATAGCCTCTGCAGCATCGATACTTCTATTAGTATATCTCTTAATTGTTTTCTCTAACATTTCCATAAAAGATTTAGAAGTAACAATATTCTTCCCCATTCTTAATCTAATTTCATCATTCAATAATTTCTTTAATGCCTCAAATGCAAGATTCTTTTCTTTAATGTCTTTGACTTCTAATAAAAACTTCTCAGATAAAACAGAAATATTTGGTTTCTCGATTCCTGCAGCCTCAAATAAATCAATTATTCTATCAGAAATAACTGCCTTTGAAATAATTTGTTTAATTGCTGAATCATATTCCTCTCCAAACTTGGCTTTTGTAGATGTTGTTTTTACAATAGCTGCTTTTATCGATTGAAAAAATCCTACTTCTTCCTTGATCTTCATGGCCTCATCACTTGGCACAGATAAAGAAAATGCCTTAACCAATAATCCTGTTTCTCTTGCAAACCTCTCTTTCTTTCCTTTCTCTTTTAGAATATGCTCTATTGCTTGAGGAAAAAAGCTTATTCTTTCTTTTTGTTCTAACCTAAAGAATTTCTTATAATTAAATCCATGAAACATCTCTTTAACAACATCATATTTTTCCTGCATCTTTCTAATTGCATCTTTTTGTTCAAAAACAGGTTTTCCTTTTCCACCACTTGCAGTATATTGTGTTAATGCTTTTTTCAACTCTGTTCCCAACCCTAAATAATCAACAATTAATCCAGCCTCTTTATCTTTATATTTTCTATTTGCTCTTGCTATCGCCTGCATAAGATTATGTCCTTGCATTGGCTTATCAATATACATTGTATGCAAACTTGGAGCATCAAAACCAGTTAACCACATATCTCTAACAATTACTAACTTCAATTCATCATCAGGATCCTTTAACCTATCTCCAATTTTAGTTCGTCTTTTTTTATTTCTAACATGTTCTTGCCAATGAACAGGATCAGACGCAGAACCAGTCATAATAACTTTAATAATTCCCTCATCATCATTCTCATTTCCCCATTCAGGCCTTAGTTTTATTATCTCATCATACAAACCAACGCAGATTCTTCTAGACATACAAACAATCATTCCTTTTCCTTCCAAAGTTCTTATTCTCTCTTCAAAATGCTCAACAATATCTTTAGCAACCTTAGCCAACCTTTCTGGACTTCCAACTAATTTCTCCATTCTCGCCCATTTTGATTTTAATTTAGTCTTAACTTCTTCATCTTCAGTAATTTCTTCAACTTTTGGATCAATCTTTCTTCTCTCTTCAGGTTTGATTCCGAGTTTAGCAAGTCTGCTTTCATAATACAATTTAACAGTAGCCCCATCATCAACAGCTTGTTTAATATCATAAGTATCAACATAACTTCCAAAAACAGCTTTTGTATTTCTATCTGATTTTTCAACAGGTGTTCCAGTAAACCCAATAAAAGAAGCATTTGGCAAGGCATCTCTAACATACTTAGCAAATCCATAGGTAAATCTTCCCTTATCCTTATCTAACTTAGCTTTAAATCCATATTGAGTTCTATGAGCCTCATCTGCAATAACAATAATATTGTCCCGATCAGAAAGCATTGGATATTTTTCCTTATCTTCATCTGGAAAGAATTTTTGCATTGTGGTAAATACAATTCCACCAGAGGCAACTTTTAGTTTTTCCTTTAAATCATTTCTACTTTCAACTTGCTTAGGCTCATTCCTTAACAAATAAGAACATCTTGCAAAAGTATCAAATAATTGCCCATCCAAATCATTTCTATCTGTTAAAACAACTATTGTAGGATTTCCCATTTCTTTTGATAAAACCAACTTTCCTGCATAGAAGACCATTGATAAACTCTTTCCACTTCCTTGCGTATGCCAAACAACTCCTGCTTTATGATTTCCCTCTTTGGCTTTAACAGTTGAATTAAATGCTTTAATTACAGCATTGTATTGGTGATACGCTGCTAACTTCTTTATGGTCTTCGTAGTGTTGTTCTTAACATCTCTTTCTTTTTCATAAACAATAAAACTCTTAATTAAATCCAAAAGAGTTTCTTTATTTAACATTCCCTTAAGTAAAACTTCTAATTCTAATCTTCCTTTTTCAATTTTTTTTCCATCAATAGATTTCCAAGGCATAAACCTATCAAAATTAGAGCTCAGTGTTCCAGCTCTTGCCTCTTGCCCATCACTTACAATACAGATCTCATTAAATCTAAAAACAGAGGGAATCTGCTCTTTGTAAGTTTGAATTTGTTTAAATGCCTCATAAACATCTGCTTTTTCATCTGCAATATTCTTTAATTCAATTAAAACAAGAGGTAACCCATTTACAAAAACCATAACATCAGGTCTTCTATCGCTTTTTTCGATTATAGTGAATTGGTTTACAACTAAAAATTCATTATTATCAACATTCTCAAAATCAATAAGCTTGACAGAATCATGCACAACTTTTCCGCTCTTTCTAAATGAAACAGGAACCCCTTCAGCAAGTAACTTGTGAAATGCTTGGTTATCCTCAATCATCTTAGGATTATTAATATTCAAGGTCTTCTTCACAGCCTCATCCAAAGCATCTTCAGGAATTTTAGGATTTATTTTCTTCAAAGCCCTTCTCAATCTCTCAACTAACACAACTTCTTTGTAATCCTTTCTTTCCTTTTTACTCCCGTCTACAGAGATATCTGGGCCATACTCATAATCATAGCCCAATCCATCTTTCAAAATATCTATTGCATGTTCTTCAACATGTGATTCTGTTATTATGTTTTTCATTTTTTATCTAAGCTTTCTGGGTTTTTAGGTTTTGGTGTTTTATCCAAAAGATTTCCAGCATTTAAGATGATATGATAAATAGGAATCTCTTTTGTTTTACTTTCATCTAAAAAACTTCTTGATTTAAAATACTCAAAAGCAGTATTACCAAAACTAATTTTTTCAAATGAATCTGGAACTATTAATTCATCCGTATCAATAATTTCTTTTTTGTATTTATCATTAATAGATTCTTTTCCTTCATTTATCATTACAATTATTCCAAAAGATTCAAAATCTGTTAAATAGGATTTTATTTGTTTAATGACCTCCTTATAATCATTTCTTGGCCATACCTTGAACTCTGAAACACCTTCTAAATTATTTCTAAAATTATCTTTACCAAATAAGATTAAATCTGTTTCCCCTTTGCATTTCATGCTTTCAGCCACTGCAATCTCTTCTATAACAACATTAGCACAAGAAAGAAAATAATCTCTAACATCTCCTTCTTGCAAATTGCCAGAAGTTTTCTTAATAACTATATTTTCTTTTTTCAAAAACTCTCTCGAAATCTTAATAAAAAGTTCTATAACATTTTTCTCAAAATCATTTAATTCTGATTTTAATTCATATAAGTAATCTTGAACTTTCGCATAAACTATCTTTTCTCCAGATTTTAATAAAAAAGGTTTAGCTGCCTCAAAACATTTTATAGCCAATTGTTCAGGCATCAGTCCTCTATTCCCCAATGAAAAAACTTCAGATATTGCAGAATCAATAAAAGATACAGATGGCGGACCATGGCTCGATAAGATGTATTTGTCTTTTAGAGATTTGTAGCATTTCATAAAAGCTAATCCTGCCCAATAAAAAATATTCCCGAACTCAAAATCATCGTACATCATCCAATCATCAATCTTTTTTCCATAAGAAATCTCCTTTACTAGCAACTCTCCAACCAGGTAATAATAAATATGAGCCATATTGTAATTATTTTTTGAGGTATAATAAACAGCTAAATCCTCATAGATAGATTCTGCTTTATTGATTAATTCCCTTACTCTGTGATATTCAGATTTTGTTGAAACAAAACTCTTAATCCCCTCTTTTTCTTCGACTAAACAATCACTTTTTACACCTTTTCCCTGTAAAAAATCAAATAACTTTCTTCCTGCAATTATAAATTTTTGAGCAGCCAGATCTTTAAAATAATTATCTTGTTCAAGAGATTTAGGCTTTAATTTCAATAAAAGTTTGCCTATATGCTGATTTATCCCAGAATACTTGCCAAGCAAATCAAGAGAGGCTTTCTTAATAACCTCTATTTGGTCTGGATACTGATACTCTAAAGAACTTATTTTAACATAAGTGTGCCATAAGGAATTTGCATAAGTTTCCATTTCTGAAATAGATTTAATCTCTAACTCTTCTGAAAATTTAGGTTCATTTCCTAGTTTGTCTAATTCCTGTTTAATCTTCTCATTAACTTGTTCTTCTTCAGAAGTCATTTTACCCTAATCTCCCCACTCATTAATTTAGGTAAAAGGATATCTCGAATTTTTGATAGTTTACTAGATTCTAATCTTAATGAAATTATTTTTTCCATAAGAGGTTCCATAACCGAATTCATTTTATCAAAAACTTTTTTATCTGGGACCAAAACTTCTGCCTCTGTAAGATGGTGTTTTTGTATATGCCCCATTGTTGTAGCTTTGCTTTTAGCTATATGCTGAAAAAAAGGAAGATGATGTTTAATCCAAAAATAATAAAACCATCTCGGATATTCTTTAGACGTAACTTTAAACAGATGTTGATTTAATGCCCCTTTACCATTTGTCCAAATAACAAGCTCTAAACTTCCAGACCATGAAAATAAAATATCGCCACCATAAATCACGTACTCCTCTGGTAAGTTAGTACCAACCTTATCTGTTTGATCAGTTATTCCATTTTTTAGTTCTCTTATCTTTATTGCGGGTAAAAATTCTTCTCCCTTCTTAGCAGGATATTTTTGTAAGGCCAATCCATTAAGAAAATTTGCAATATTATCTAACGACTCTGTTTCCCAACTTGCAGGAGTGTTTTCTAAATTAACTAATTCTTTATTGAATAATTTTTGTCCAAAAGATTCCAAATTCTCCGCCATATTTATATCAAGATTTATTTTAGTATCCAAATCTAAAAGGATTTTTGCTATTACTTTTTGTTCAGGTTTTGGAGGCATTAAAAAATTATATTTCTTTATTCGTTCAGGAGATGTATGTTTAACAGTGGACCCTGTTGAAGATCCAACGATTAGATAATTATATTTTTTCTCCCTCATAACCCAATAGAGAAAATCTTTTTCTATATCTTCATTTTTGAATGTTAATAATCCAATTCTTTGATTGTGGAGAAACTTCAATCCTGCAACCATAGGAACCTTAGCTGAATAACCGAGAGTGTCCCCTTTCTTACTTAAATCGGTCATCGTTACTATAATCTCTCCCGCCTTTAAGACATAATTTTCTGGGCATTCCTCGCTCGTATATTTCAATTTATCAAATTTAAAACCTCCGCCAATTTTAAAATTTCCTGGAGTAACCAACACATTTCCATTTGGATTATCTGTAAAAAATTTCCCCTTAAAAGCAAATCCATGTTTAATATCTACAAAATCTCCAATTTTCTTAACTTCCCAATCTTCTGGAATCTTTCCTATTTCAGTTTGCTTAAATTTATTTTTTTGTTTTGCCATCTTTATGAATAAAATCGCTTACAAGAAAAACATAATAACCTTTCCCGTCTTTTCCTTTTACTAATTTTGGTTCTCCTTCAATTGTCCCAATAGCATTCTCACAAGCAATAATCGGTTTTTGCGTCTGAAATAACATTTTCTTATAAAATATTTCTGCAATAAGAATTAATCCAATAATCAAAAGAACTTTAAAGAAAATATCTGTTCCCGCTATTAAATCTACAAATAAAACTATTGCTGCGACAAGCAAGGCAATATAAATTCCTTGATAATGGCTTGCTCTTTGTTGTCTTAAATATTTGAAACTCTCCATTTTATCCTTAAACTCTTGCATCTTTTGTTTTGGTATTTTCTTTTTACTTTCCATTTTTCATAAAATTGTGTTGAATTTTTCCTATATCTACTGAATTGAATGTTCCAGAAAGTAATTCTACCTTGTCTATTTTGTAGACACCAGTTATAGTGTGTAAAGACTCTGAACCATTAATATGTAAATCTAGCCTTAATAATAAAGGAAGTTCAGACCACTTTGTTTGAAAATCTCTTTCATCAGAAACTAAAACAGGTGTCTTGTTATAAATCCCAATAAATTTGGCCTCTCCAATTCTATCAATAGAATTAATTTCTATATTGGGAAATACAAATTTTAGATTAACTGCCTTAGAACTATTTCTAGGAATATTTATTGGAAAATCTATTGGTAAAAGAGGGGACACACTAAATCCTAAAGGAGTGCCTTTTTTCTTCTTTTTAGCATCAAATCTAATCGAAGATACTAAATCTGTTATATAGACTGGATTGTCCTTTTCATTTTTTAAATTTAATATTGCATGTACAATAAGATTTTTTTTATCCAAAAAATAATTTGCTTTGGTTGTTACAACTTTTAGCCTTGCCTTAGATTTTTTCCATAAAATATAAAGAGAAATAAATCCAGAAATCCCTCCGCCTAAGGCAATTATCAAACCAAAGACAGTTAATATGACATTAATTGTTTCATATCCCATTTTTCTTATTCAAATACTCCTTTTTAATAAATTCATTTTTCTTTTTCATATAACCTTCAATAAAATCTTTAGAAACAGGAGGTAATCCGCCAAATTGATTCTGATGAATCTCTTTAGCAGCTAATTCTTTTTTCTTCTCATAGTCTTTAAGCCCTTCTTTAATAAATTTAATTCTTGTCTTCTCATTATAAAAATGTTCTACCAATTCCTTCATAACATTATAAGCTTTGTAAGCAGTCATAGAAATAAGTAAATGATCTGTGATAGGATTTGCAGTTTTTTCAATAAAAGTTTTTCCTAACTTTTGCAACTCCTTAACTTCCTTAGGATTATAATGATATAAAGCTCTACGAATTTTATTTAATATTTTTAATTTTCTACTGAACTTAGATTTTATTTTAAGCTTAATTAAATTCTTTTCATTATCTCCTGTAAAAGAACCAAGAGTGGCTGTTTTAATAAAATCTTTAGCATCTTTTCTTTTAATCCTTCTAAGATATTCATACTTAAGGATATACTCGCAACAATTAATTGAACATGCAATACTTGCATAATAATATCCTTTCTGATAACATAAAAAAGATTGTTCTGCAAAATCCCCTATTAAAGTGTACAAAGGATACCAATCTTGAGGTTCTTCGTACCAATCCGTTATGATGATGTGAGGTTCAGGATATTGGATAAATCCTACTTCAACAGGCTCTATTTGTTTTGGTAAAAAAGTTCCATCATCATGCTCAAAAAAAGTACTGGTTATATTGTCATACTTCTGTTCTATTAATTCATCTAACTCTTTATCTCTCAACTTTAAACTTAAATAAATTTTTTTAATTAAATCTTCAAATACTTCTTCAAAATCAAAACCAGAATTATTTCTCTTATATGAATAAGCTTTGTTTAACATCTCAAATAATAAATCATCACTAATTTTAAGACCAAAAAGATAATCTAGTATAGCAATTAATTCAAAAAATTGTGCCTGTGTTGCATAATGACCATATCCCTTGAATGGACTATGTAAAAAATTATTTCTTTGTACTTGAACAAAGTCAAGAGTTTCTTTAACTCTTAATAATTGTTTTTCGTTAAGTTTTTTATTCTTTAATTTATTCAAAAGCTGGCTCTTAGCATACTCAAAATTTCTTTTGCTTTTTCCTTCCAAATAAATAGATAGATAATCTTCCCAATTCTCTTTTAGTAAACATAATTTGACTAATAATTCGAAAAAAGGGCCAAATAAGGAATAATGAACTTGAGTATCTGCAAGGTTCGGAAAATCTGTATTTAAAATTAGTTCAAGAAATTTTTCTAAGGTTAATCTTCTCTCCTTAAAGAATTGGCCTTTTTGTTTAGTATTAAATTTTTTTAGTTTTGTTAAATCTTTATAATTCTCTTGAGCCTCACTTGTAATCTCAGGAAAAGAGAGGAAACTTTCCACTTCCATTCTAAATCTCCCATCCTATTTTCTTAAGATTTAATTTAATCTCTTTCTCCAGTTTATCACTTTCCTTGAATTGTTCTTTTAGTTCTTTTGTCATCTTATCCATTTTTTCTTCAAATGGCACACCATCATCCTCTTCTTCAGGAACTCCAACATATCTTCCAGGAGTTAAAATAAAATTATGTTTTTCAATCTCCTCTAATTTTGCACCCTTACAAAATCCTGCAACATCTTCATATTTTCCAGCACCCTTTTCTCCTCTCCATGCATGATAAACATCAACAATTTTATTAATCTCTTCTTGGGTTAACTGCCTATGCCTTCTGTCGATCATCTCCCCCATATTTCTTGCATCAATAAATAAAACCTCATTATTCCTTTTTCTTTTTCCATGATCTGTTTTATCTCTTGTAACAAACCATAAACATGCAGGGATAGCAGTATTGTAAAATAGTTGTCCTGGGAGAGCAACCATACAATCCACTAAATCTGCTTTCAAAAGATTCTTTCTTATCTCACCTTCTCCAGAAGTATTTGATGACATAGAACCATTAGCTAAAACAAAACCTGCAATTCCATGAGGCGTAAGATGATGGACAAAATTTTGAACCCAGGCAAAATTAGCATTTCCTTTTGGAGGCACACCATACTTCCATCTTACATCTTCTCTTAACAACTCTCCCCCCCAATCACTCATATTAAAAGGAGGATTTGCTAAAATAAAATCAGACCTTAAATCCTTGTGTTGATCATCGTGAAAACTATCTCCTAATCTAACATCATTATCAATCCCTCTAATTGCTAAATTCATTTTACATAATTTCCATGTTGTATGATTTAGCTCTTGACCATAAACAAAAATATCTCCCTTTCTCCCACCATGACTTTCTACAAATTTTTCAGATTGAATGAACATGCCACCACTTCCACAGCAAGGATCAAACACCCTTCCTTCATAAGGCTCAATCATTCTAACAAGTAATTGAACAATGCACGCAGGAGTATAAAACTCTCCACCTTTTTTACCTTCAGCACTTGCAAACTGCCCTAAAAAATATTCATACACTTTTCCTAAAACATCTTTTCTCCTACTTTCCCTATCTCCCAAACCAATTGTTCCAATTAAATCTATCAACTCGCCAAGCCTTCTTTTATCTAAACTTGCTTTTGAATAATCCTTAGGTAAAACTCCCTTAAGAGAATCATTGTCTTTTTCCAAAACATCCATTGCCTCATCAATTATTTTTCCAATCTCAGGGCTCTTTGCATTTTCTTCTATTCTCTTCCATCTAGCCTTTTCAGGAACCCAGAAAACATTATCTTTAGTATAGGCCTCTTTTTCCTCTTTAATATAATATCTTTCAGTTGGCTCTTTAACATACCATTCGCTTTTAGGATTAGATGCCTCTTTCTCTAATTCCTTCTGATGCTCTTCAAAAGCATCTGAAATATATTTCAAAAAAATAATCCCCAATACAACATGCTTATATTCGGCAGCATCAAGATTGCCTCTAAGCTTATCAGCTGCCTGCCACATCTTCTGTTCAAAACCTAAATTTGCTCCATTATTCTTCTTTGTCATATTGATTCGCTCCTTTCTGGCTTTTTATCCTTTTTCATAACTTTGGGCTTATCTTTCTCATCCAGAGTTAATAATGAATCTCTAAATGGAATATATTTTAATTTTTTCGTGTTTCTCTCTTCCAAGATTTCTTTAATCAATTCTTTAGCTGTCTGAACATCCTTTTCATTATAAGCATAAGGCCCAAATATTCCCTTAAAACTGTCATCAAATTGAGGCTTATTAAGAAAATCAAATTGTTTTTTAATTGAGGTTTTGACTTTCTCTGCATCTCCTTTTTGTAAATGCTTTTTTAATTTCTCAATATTGCAAGGCATTAATGCAACAACATCTCTAATATCTGATAACCTTCCACTATGAAGTTTCATAGCAATAAGTAATTCTCTTTCTGGAGTTAAAAATTCTGAATTACTTAATTTTCTTTTTACAGAATGTTTTTTAATATAATCTATTCCCCATGTACCCTCTGTTGTTCTGCAAACTAAACCATTAATCAATAAATCAATATCCACAGGAAGATTCTTCATCTTTTTCCTAAATCTCTTAAAATTCTCTCCATAAAGCAAAGCTATCTCTTTTTCATAATGCAAAAAATAACCTTCTTTTTCCAAAGCCTTTTCAAATTTTTTTAAGTCATCTTCACTTACTACAATATCTAAATCAATAGAAAACCTTTTCTTATAGGTTGAAATTGCATAACCACCAACAACTACAAAATCTAATTTTTTGTCAAGAAACAAGTTTATTATTCTCATAACTTCTTGTTCTCTTTCAAGCAATCCAACCCTTGAATCTGTTTTAGACATTTGTAACAACCTCTGCATATCTTGCATTTAATTCTAACTTATAAATTCTGTCTAATTGCTCTAAAATATTTTCTAAATGCAATTCTTTTCCCCATTCTACTAATTCTCTTAAAGGCATAACCGGCAATCCATCTTTTTTCTTTATTTCAAAATCCTTATTTTCTATAATCCAAACTAAAGGCCTCTTATTAACAGCTTTTCCTTCTGTATAAGAAATTCCTTCTTTTCTCAAAGCAGTTTTTAATTTATCTGCATCTCTCTTATCAACTTCTAAAAAATAAATTCTATCATAAAAATCTCCAGTTACAAAACTTCCTTTAGTCCAAATAGTCGCGGCAGTCCCTCTTACAAACCTGACCTTTAATTTTAAAGTTTTAACTAATCTCCAAAATTTCTCGTCCTTATCAATAACAGAAACAGCATTATCTAACTCCCTAAACTTCTTATAAATCAAATTTTTATTTATTTTAATAATATTTTTGTTGCCTTTTCTAACTAAACTAATTACTCCATATCTCTCTAATTCAGAAATCCACCTATAAACTGCAGAATAAGCAAATCCTATTTTAGAGGCCAAGCTATAAATGCTTTCTCCATCTTTAGCATTTTTTACTATGTTCATTGTTATTTCATTCACTATTACCATTATCTTTCTAAAGATAATGAATTTAAATATCTTTCTATGCTGAAAATTAGTCTATTCTCCATAATATTCCATTTCCGTATCCTTTTCGTATTTCCTATTTTATATAAATATTTTTGATTTCTTAGATATGGAAAGAATACAGGAGTTATATGGATTTTTAGTATCAAGCATGAGGCGATTGAATGTTCTCAAGGCACTCAAAAACAAACCTCTTAGACCTTTTGAAATATCAAAAAAAATCAAATACAAAGCCCCAAATGTATCAAAAACTCTTTTTCAGCTAGAAAAACATAATTTAGTTGAATGTATAACTCCTGATAAAAGTTCATGGAGAGTTTATGCTATTACAGATTTAGGAAAACAAGTTCTAAAATTATTAAAAAAATATTAATTGCTCAAATTCACTGAGCGCGCCCCTGCGGGGCAAAATTTACCCGGCCGTCCCTGTTCGAATCAGCAAGATTCCAGTACCAGGCGTACAGGCCGAGACCCCTGTCACGATACAGCGCACGTAATCCAATATTATCCCCACTCGGCATATAAAGAGTTCTATCACCATTACCTATCTCACTAACTGCTGGCAATCCTCTATCTAAACCATATTCAAACTTATGATTCTCTCCTGTTCTACTCAAAATTTCATGAGGATAAACCAAAGTAACTCCTGGAACTATAACTGGTTTAACTCCATAATTCATATTTTGATCAGGAACTCCTCCCGCATTAACTATAACTAATCTTTTTTCTAAATCATCCTGGCTTAAACCTAAATCACTTCTATGTTGAATAATACCCTCTTTCAACGCTTCTGATTCTTTTTGATTCTCGCCATTAGTATCATAAAGCAACAAAGCTAAATCTTCCCAATATCTGCTCGGATCAGGAAGCTTTCCTTCTTTCAATAATGATTCATCTTGCATAGGAGTTATTGGATAAAATCCTTGACTCTGCAAACTAGGATTCCCAGCAATTGTAGAAACCAAAGCCATTCTTTTAATAGCATACATATTCTCTACTTCTCCAGAACTTCCAGTTGGAATCTCAGCTCTTGTTCCACTAAATCTTTCATTAATCTTTGAAATTAATTCCTGAAAATAATCTCCATGAGGCCCATCATAACTCATAATAAAACTTTCAGCAGGTAAATCAGGAAAACCTGTATTTTGAACAGGAGTTGGAGGTTGTGCTATTGGTCTAGTAACAGATCTTTCATCAGGAACTTCTTTATTTTTCCATCTTTCAGCTGTTTGTAAAAATCTCTTGTTTACCATTTTATTTAACTGATTTTTGCAGTTCCCCCATTGTAATTTGTTGAATATCTCTTTCACACGTTAAAGGCAAAATAGCAACATTCTCTCTATTTCCAAAACTCTGTCTTAATTTACCCACATAACTATTATTTTCTGTATAAAGCAAATGAACTCTGTGAGTTTGAGGAATCCCTAAAACAGCATTAACAAACCTATCCAGATTTCTTATATCCATATCAGAAATAATACTAATATCATATTCTCCTTCACTTTCTCTTAAAACTCCTTCTAAAAATCTTGGATTAAATGTTGTCCCGCCATCACTTGAGTATCTTCTTAATTCTCTATGAACAGCTTCTCTGTCTTTTGTTGGATTTGTTAAATGATCATTACTTCCAAAACTATAAACAGCAACTCTTGAGCCATTTAATAAGTAAGCATTTGAGATTGCAGTTGCACCGACAATATGCTGATAAATTCTTCTTGAGGGCGCAATTACTTCATTCCCTGTTGGCATAAACATACTTGGAGAATTATCAATAACTAAAAAACTATCTGGAACAGATTCATTATCTCCATAAACTTCTCCTTCTTTCTTAACCCATTTTTTTGTGATTCCAGGAAGTATTCCTGGAGTACTAAAAGCATCTACTTCTGTAATTGGATCTCCAACTTCAAAACTTGTGTGACTATAAGGATATAAAGTTCCATTTTTATGCATTGGTTTTTTTCTGATTGGAATTGCATGTTTCTCAGCTAAAGCAGTATAAAAATTGTCTGCAAGTTGGGTTATTCCTCTGCCCGAACCTGCTCTCTTTCCCATGGCATGCGTTGGTTGTCCTTGCTGTCCTGAACTTTCCTGCTCTTCTCCTTCGTTTAAAACTTGCCTAACTACTTCTTCATATTCTTGAGGATTTGAACATTCTTGGGCAAATTGCTTTAATCCTTCTCTTACCTGATTATCAGTAAATCCTTCTAATCCATTGCCACTTCCCTGACAAGGTTTTCCCTGACCATCTCCCTTTCCTTGACTCTGTCCCTCTCCTTGGCCGTCTTGACCTTCTCCTTGTTTATTATCCTGTTGAGGTGGTTGATAATCTTTTAGAACTTGTGCAAATCTTCTAAAATTATCTGTTTCCCTAGCCTTACTTGTATAATCAATATCCTTTAGTTTTTCAATCAAACTTCTTTCCTCATCACTAGGCCTTATTCCCAAAGCACCTTTAACTTTCTCGGTTAGACTTCTTTCTTTTGGTTCAACACCTAAATCCTGTCCTGAAACTTCTTGATACAACCCATACATCAATCTTCCAAAAGAATCTCCTTCAGGCAACCCATAAGCCTTCCTCATCTTTGCAGTTGCAGGGTGTTTTCTTTCATTAAGCATATAAATATTTGTCTGAGCTTCTGTAAAAGCACTTCTAAGTTCACTTACCTTATGCCCATCAGCAATTCCTTGAGCAGATTTTTGCAGTCTTAAAACATTCAAAACACTTCCAGGAAATTTCATAAAATGAGTTAATTCATGTGTTAAAACTTCATTTAAAGATTCTTCAGGAGGAATTCCATGTTCTTCAAATCCCTTAATAAAAGGTTCGCTCACAGTTACTTCTAAATTCTTAATGTCCATTGAACCATTTGATTCATCTTCAACTAACTTTGGATGTGGCAATTGAGGGTAATGAAAGCTCTTTCTAACTTTCTGCCATTCTCTTCCCATTGTTTGTCTTAAATTTTCATCTGTCATCTTAAATCTCCATTTTTACGAGGCACGCCCCTGCGGGGCAAAATTTACCCGGCCGACCCCGCCCGAATCAGCAAGATCCCTGACCCTGGCGCCCAGGTCGAGACCCCCGTCACGATACAGCGCACGTAATCCAATATCTTCTGTTTCATCAGGCATATATAACGTCCTGCTTCCACTTCCTAATTGATTAAGTAAAGGTAAACCTCCTGTTAATCCATAACCATCAAAATTTGGTTCTTCTCCAACTTTTTCTAAAACCTCATGTTGATAAACTTGAGTAATTCCAGGAATAATAATTGGTTTAACTCCCTGGGGCATGCCTGAATCAACTTCTGCACCGGGATTAACAACTATTAACCTATTCTCTAAATCACTCTCGCTCAAACCTAATTCTTGCCTATGAGATTTCAAAGAATCATAAAGAGCCTGAGCTTCCTGAGGATTTTCTCCATCTGAACTTCTATCATATAAAACCATTCCAAAATCTTCCCAATTATTTTGAGGATTTGTTAATTTACCTGCTTGAAGTAAATGCTCTGATTGTGTAGCTGTAATCGGATATAATCCAGCACTTCTTAAATTAGAATCATTTGCAATTGTGCTTATCAATCCCATTCTCTTAATTAAATGTCCTTGTATTTCTCCACTTGTGCCTGTAGGAATTTCCGCGCCCGTTCCTGGATAAACTGCATTTACCTTGGAAATCAATTCCTGAAAAAATTGTCCATGCTGAGGATGATCATAACTAAAAATAAAACTCTCTGTTGGAAGATTTGGAAAATCTGCACTTTGAATAGGAACAGGATTTTGAGGTGCTGGTCTTGTTGGTTGACTTCTTTCATCAGACAAGCTAGGATTTTTCCATCTTTCTGCTGTTTGTAAAAATCTTTTGTTTACCATTTTCCTAATTTTACGGCGACGTGCCTTCGGCACATACAACTACCCGGCCGTCCCCGTACGAATAAGCAAGAACCCCGCTCCCGGCGCCCAGGTCGAGATCCCCGTCACGACACAGCCTACAAAGTCCATTACTCTCATTCGAATACAGAGTTCTTGAACCTTCATCTTCAAAAATAGGAAGTCCTCTTTCATCTCCTTTGTTGAACTTCTTGTTATGATTTGATTCATTTAATTGTGAAGCAGTAATTATCTCACTAGAATCTGTTAATTGAAAAACTAAATTATGTGGAGAGCTCGCATCATATCTTAATTCCAAACCAGCCAAAGGAATCATTATTACATCTCCGCCAACATTATATCCTTTACTCCTTAACTGAGAAACTAAGTTACTAGCTAAATATCCATTAGGATCATTTTCACTTCTTAAAACTAATCCAGAATCTCCATAAGTTCCTCTTAAATTAATTGCATCCCTTTCTAATGCTCTCTCTAAATCAACAGGTCTTGCAACCCATTTTCCATGATCCTTTAAAACCCTATTTAGCAAAACAAAGGCAAAAGGATTACTTCCCTTAACAACATTATCATCAAAAGACAATTTTTGTAATGCAGAAGCATTTTGATATTCTCCTTGAACTAATTGATTATATTGTTCTAAAACCTGCCTTCCAAAATCTCCTTCTAAAAAACTATATGTAGCATTTACAGTCATTGGAGAACTCTGTTGAACAGGTGCCACAGGTTGAGCTCTTTCAGAAGGTACTTCTTTATTCATCCAACGTTCAGCTGTTTTAAGAAATCTCGGGTTAGGCATTTTTACCTCCCTTCCAAATCCCTTACTGCATCTTGGAATATTGGGTGCCCTCTGCCATCAGCAGAATATTCTTTTGCCTCTCTTAATGCCTCATCCATTTTACCATGACCTGCTAAATCAATAACTCTTTGATAATTTTCCTGGCTTTCTCCAAACCTTTTCTTAACACCAGGCATTTCATTAGTTCCATCTCCTAAAAGATTTTTAGTTATATGAAGATCCAAAGGATCATTCCTATCATTATCCTTGAAAGCATTTTGCGTTTCAGGAGTCCATCTAACTCTGTGCCACAAAACATAAGGCGCTACTTGTGTAACATGATCCAAGTTAACTTCATCTTGATCTTGCAACCATGCCAAAGACTTAGCATATCTAACAATAGATTTTTCTTCCCTTCTACTTCCAGATCCAACAAAAGAAGCTTGCAAATACAAACCATTTTCAGTTGTAGCAGGATCAATACTTCTTTTCTGACCATATTTTGGTGAAGTATTCATTTCAGCAACTAAAAAAGCAAAATACTGTTCTGCATCTCTATCAAAAGGAACTTCTCTAACTTCCTGTTCAATTCTTTCTTTATCTTCTCTTGACAAAACAGGAAAATCCTTTGCTACTAAACCTTTTTCATGTTCTTGAACTATTGCCTCTAATTCTTTTTGAACTTCTGCTTGAGATTTTCCAGAATTAAGAACCCCTAAAGTTTTTCTAGTTAATTCGGGATCACTAAGAATTTTATCCTTGTCATTATGATAATCTTGAGCAATATGTAATACATTAGCAACACCAGGGAATCTTGATTCAACTGCAACATCAAATCTATCTAAAATAGGAGGAATTAATCCATTATTTCCTCTATCTGCATAATTACAAGTAGCAAAAAAAGGCTGAGGTCCTGTTGAGATAAAATCATTAAGATAATTCCATTCTCCCCTATCAACACCATTTAAAACAACAGCCTGATTTGATTCAGGCATACGATTAAATTCATCAAAAATCTTTGGTCCAATTTGAACAAAATGTTGCCATACAACATCTTCCTGACCTTGATGCATTTTACCATAATGAGGCCTTCCAACCATTTTCTCTTCTGTTAATTGAGGATTTCCTCTGATTGCAACTCTCTTAACCAAATCCAAAGGCAATCCATTAAATACAGATTGAAGATATTCAGCAGAAGTTGTTTTACCTCCACCATACTCTCCAAATAAAAGCATATTTCCTCTATTCAATTCTGTCAAGGTTCCCATTAACAAAGCAGAATTAAATCTCTCTCCATTTGCTTCAAAATCATCTCTAGATAAATAAAATTCAGTTCCAATTCTATCATATAATCCTCTTACTTTATCTTGAATTTTTGCTTTTGTTTTAGGCATTTTGTTCTTTCTCCTTCAAAGTTTTATTAATGCTAAATTCAACAACATGAGATTTATTTCTAAATAAGCCTTCTTTTATAGACGCTTCTATGAGTTTAATTGTTTTTCTATCAATTGTTATGCTTAATTTTTGCTTCATTTAAGGTTCTCCTTAATACTACTAAATACGATTCTATGCCTTTATAAATCTTTCTATAATGTTGTAACTATAGAGTGATTATTAAACCCTTAAATTTCAACAAATTAAAGGATACGGAATAGATACGTAACTTTATAAAAAGAAATTTTTTGATGCAATTGTCCTAGCATATTGTTTGGAGAGTTATTCTCCCAGAATAACTTGATGAAGAGCAGTATCATGGGCTACACGCTTATCCATATGCAACATAAGGAAAAATAACAGGTTTTCTAAATTGTTGCTATGAAATTCAATGGCAATAGTTAGTAGCTATAAAAGGTGTGTGGGGAGCCCTTTCGCGAATACTAAAGCTATGGTGCCAGAAAGATTATGGGTAAGCTAGCTGGTGCGCTGTATCGTAACAGGGATCTCGACCTGAACGCCAGGAACAGGAATCTTGCTAATTCGAACAGGGACGGCCGAATAGCCCGGGTAGCTAGGACATTATAATCAAAATGAAAACATACAAAAACCTCTACCCAAAGTTATGTTCCTTTAAGAACTTAGAACTAGCATTTAGAAAAGCAAGCAAAGGCAAAAGCAAAAAGTTCTATGTAATTGAATTTAAGAAAAACCTAAAACAAAATCTCTTGGATCTTAAAAAAGAATTAGAATGGGAAACTTACAGGCCCTCAAAACTAACAAAATTTACAATAAGAGATCCAAAAACAAGATTAATAAGAAAATCTATATTCAAGGATAGAATTGTGCATCATGCTGTTGTAAATATTTTAGATCCAATTTATGAGCCAAGATTCATCGCAGACAATTTTGCAAATAGAATAAATAAAGGAACAATTGCAGCAATAAAAAGATTTGATAAGTTATTAAAAAAGGTGACTAAAAACGGATCTGAAATAAATAATGCCAAACATAAAAGCATGATAAAAGGCTATGTCTTAAAAGCAGATATAAGAAAATTCTTTGACTCTGTTGATCAGACCAAATTAATCGAAATGCTTCGGAGGAAAATAAAAGATGAAAAGGTAATCTGGCTAATTATTAAAATATTGAAAAACTTTGACAGCAAAATAAAAGGAATGCCTCTTGGAAATATGACCTCTCAGTTTTTTGCAAATGTTTATTTAAATGATCTTGACCAATTCATAAAACGCAGACTAAAAGCTAAAAACTATCTGAGATATGTTGATGACTTTGTCATCCTACATGAAAGCAAAGAAAAACTTGAAGAATACAAAGATAAGATTGAGAAATACTTAATGAATCTCAAACTTGAACTTCATCCAGACAAATCAAAAATATTTCCATTATACAAAGGTGTTGATTTCCTAGGGTTCAAAGTATTTTATTCTCATAAAAGAGCTCGAAAAAGAAATGTTAGTCATTTTAAGAGAAGACTAGAAAAACTCAAAAAGTCTTATGTTTGTGGAGATATTTCAAAATCAAAATTTATTGCAAGTGTGGAAGGATGGCTTGCTTATATAATGTGGGGCAATACCTACAACCTAAGAGAAAAGATAACAAAAGATGTTAAAAAATTTCTCAAGTCTACAATTCCAAAACCTAAAAAGATTATTCAGCCTAGGACAAAATTTAAAGAAGTGGTTCAAAAGAAACTTTTCTAAAACTAAAAGTTCCTATCCTTGTACAAAGCTTATAAACTCATTTTTCAAAGGTGCCCACAAATTCTCTAATCTTCTTTTTTGTGGTCACTTCTTTTAGAATCTTCTAAACCCTTAAATAAAATTTTCCTTATCACTTCATTTTCTTCTTTATTTAGCTTTGCAAACATTTTCTGATGTTTTTTTATGCTTTCATTCCATTCTTTAGCAGTAATCTTGACTGGCTTTTCTTTCTCTTCAATTTGAATTCTATCTGGCACAATAGGTTTCTTTCCATATTTCTCAAGAAGATTTGTAAAAGCATTTTGCAATTGAATCATAACAGAAATCGCTCTTAACTTTTCATCCACAGACCCTTCATTTAATATTCTTCTTAGTTCATTCTGAGCTTTTTGATCTGCAGTAAAAAATTCAAAGAATATCTCATCAAGAACTCTTTTTGGAATAGTTGTAAAAATTCTTCCTATATCCTTACTTATTTGTTGTTGTGAAACACCATATCTTTCTGCTAATCGTTGCTGAGAAGGTAATCTCCACAATCCAACTTCGCGAATAATCTTAACTAAATCTGCTCTTCTCTCCCTAGATGACAACCGCTTTACAACCTCCTTTTTATTATCTTTTTGATTAGGCATTTTACAATTTCTTATCTAATTTTTTAATTGATTTATTTAAAGTCTTAACTCCTTTTCCAAGAAGTTTGATACTCTTTACATGAGATTTCAAATGAACAGCATAATTATTTAAGTTCTCAGCATTCTGGGTTACTGCCTGCATCATAACTTGAGGAGTATAGTTTTCTGTTGCTTTTAATCCATTAAAGAAATTCTGAACTTTCCCATTATCATCAACAGCTGTTTTAGGATGAACTGTTTCAGCCTCATATAGATTATAAGAATTATCAATCACAAACCAAAGTCCATCTTCAGAATAAACCTGTAACTTCTTTCCATCTCTTTTATATTGCTCAGCAAGAGCATTCTTAACAAGAGAGTAATGTTGCCTAGAAACCTTAAATCTATACTTCTTATTTATCCTAAAATTAGCTCCCAGAATTGATTCTAAGCTCCTCACAAGCTCAAACAAGTCATAAATAGCATATTTCCTAGCCTCTTTTGCTGTCTTAGCCAAATAACTTGATTTCTCAAAAATTATAATTGATTTATTTGTTAGCCAGATTTTTCTTCCCTTAATTAAAATCTCCTGGCCTCTTCCAATCAAATGATCCAATTCCTTAAACTCAATTCCTTTCTTTTTAAAAATCTCTTCTCTTTTTTCCCAATTTCTCAGTTTAGGAATTTTCAATTTAAACTGAAAAGCATGTCCTCTTACAAAATCAGGCTTAATCTTGTCAGGTTGATACTTAGTTATCCGGATTGTTTCTTTTACCTTTTTCTCATCAAAATTTCCACAAATCTCCCAAACCCCATAACCAATCTTTTTAATCAGTTCTGCTCTTTTCAGCGAAGACAAATAATAATTAAGTTTTTGTTTTGAAATATTAAAATTCTTACAAATTATAGAAGGCCTGATTCCTTCTTTTATTTGATTATACACAGTTAAGTAAAAGTTTTTACCTTCCTTATTTTTTACTTCTTCAATCTTCTCCATCTTTTTCTTCTCCTAAGCTTTTCAAAATTTTAAGAATTAAATCTAACTTATAATGAACATCTGGTTTGAAAATCTGATCTCTCAAATAAGCAGCCATAGTTGTATAACCTGCAGTTTTTGTTAGCATGACAAGACGCTCTTTTTCTGATTTGCTTAACTTCAAATGAAAGTGATGGTTGCATCTCTCCCCATTTTGCTTAACAGGCCTTGCCCTTAACTGCTCATAATTCATCTT
>Ga0180437_10000992_pt1 | contig 50328 bp, 45 predicted proteins | sample SS_ome_4_FD_132410 | JGI IMG/M metagenome (GOLD analysis project Ga0180437, IMG submission 132410) | Hypersaline lake sediment archaeal communities from the Salton Sea, California, USA - SS_3_D_1 metaG | ecosystem: Environmental > Aquatic > Non-marine Saline and Alkaline > Hypersaline >... | reverse complement strand
TGCCGCGGCGCGACTGCTGGACATGCTCGGTCCGGGTGTCGTCCCGGTAAGGATCGAGGTCCTTCCCGAGATCTCGCCTGATCCCGCTTCGCAAAATTTTTCGGTCCAGGTCGGCTCGTTTGTGGTCAGGGCCAATGCTGATACCCTGAAAAACAGGCTGCAGGAGCGCTATCCTTCGGTCTACCTGACTGCCTATCGCACACCGCACCGAACCTATTACCGCGTCCGCATCCGGGCCGAGAGCAGGAATGAGGCAGAGGCCCTGGCCGAACGGCTGTATGCAGAAGGGTTCGCGGTCATCATCCTGGAGGAAGAGTAAAGGCATGAAGCGGCAGGTCCTCTTTTCCGCCTCCCTGTTTCATGCGCTCAATGACGCCGCGACCGTGACCGTGCCCATGATCCTTCCCCTCCTCTACAGCCAACAACTCATCATCACCAAGTACTCACACATCGGTATTCTGTCCAACCTCGGGCTGATCACCACCTTGGTGTTCCAAATCTTGGTCGTCAATCATGCCCAAAGGATCGCCTTTAAACATACCGTGCTGTTCAGCCTGACGGGCATCGCACTCTTCCTGTGGCTTTTAACACTGGCCCAAGGATTCTTTTCCTGGCTGATCCTCTATCTCATCCTGCGCGCTTTTATGAGTTTCTACCATCCCATCGGAATCGCAATGGTATCAAAAACCCATCCTGACCAGGGTTTGGATTTTGCCATGGGCATCCAAAGCGGATCCGGAAACCTGGGCGTGTTCATGGCATTCATCTCAGTCGGGTACATTGCCCAGCGCTTCGGCTGGAAGGTTCCGCTGTATATATGGGCGGGACTGGCCCTCGTCTTGGGCACCGTATGCTATCTGCGCGTGCGAGGCGTCGACACCCGGGAGCGACACCTGCGCAAACCGACTCGGGCGGTCTGGGGCAAAACCGCGGTGCAGGTTAAAACGCTGCTGCCGGGATTTATATTCGGAGGCGCCTGCTGGGGGACAACCGTGTATTACGCGCCTTCTCTTTTCAATCACAAATTTCAAGCCTCACTGGGAGAAACCGGTTTGATTTTGGCGCTGTGGATCGCACTGGGCGCGATCATGCCCTATCTCTTCGGCTTTCTCTGCGGGCGGTTCGGACGCTACCGGATCGCTGCCATGGGAGTGATCGGCTCCAGCCTGACCGTCGCGGTCTTGGGATCGGCCTGGACCAAAGGCCTGGCCATGGCATCATTGCTGGTTTTCGGCAGCTTCCTATTTCTGATCTACCCGGCTTTCCAGTCCTACGTAGGCGGTACGCTGGCGGAGGAAGATCAGGCGGTTGGATTCAGCCTGGTGGCCAATGTTCAGATGTTGACCGGCGCCCTGGTCAATCTCTTGGCGGGTTTCCTTTCGGATACCTTGGGGATCCATACACCGTTTCTATTTTTGGCGCTCTTGGGACTTGTTGTCATGGGCTACTATGCGCTCCGCGGTCCGGATCTCAAGTCCGGCGAGCCTGAGCGCACTCCATGGGCCCAGACCTAGGACTCTCAAATCCATGAAAAAAGGCGTCCAGAAGATTTACCAACAGGTTGCATCCAAGTACGACCTCATCAACCGCCTCATGACTTTCGGTCTGGACGCTATTTGGCGGCGCAGGGCGGCCGCAGTGGCGGCCGGTTACCTGCCGCATCGGATACTCGATCTCTGTTGCGGCACCGGAGACATGGCCCTGGAAATCTCGCGTCAGGTTCCGCATGCCCGACACATAATCGGGGCGGATTTCAGCCTTTCCATGTTGCGTCTGGCTGGTAACAAACCCTATTCCACGAAAACGTCTTTCGTGCTCTCCGATGTCGGCCGGCTCCCCTTCCCCGACGGCACTTTCGACCTTCTCTGTATCGCCTTCGCCACCCGTAACCTCAACTACGGCCCCCGGATTCTCAAGAACTTCTTCCGGGAATTCCACCGGGTACTCAGACCTGGCGGGATCTTGGTGCATCTGGAGACAAGCCAGCCACGGCTCAAGATTCTTCGTGCTCTCTTTCATCGCTACGTGAGGTCGGTAGTGAAGCCTCTGGGCGGCCGTATATCCGGCTCATCAGCCGGATATAAATACCTGGCCTTTACGGTGCCGCGGTTCTTTGATGCGGAGGAAATGTCCCGGCTGCTTCGCCTGGCCGGGTTCGATGGTATCTCCCACCGCCCTCTCCTGTTTCAGGTGGCCGCTCTCCATACCGCCCGGCGGCCCGACGCGATCCCTCGGACAACGCCTGAATAGCCGGAATGGGATTTTACCAACAGCTCGGAAAATTGTATGATGAGGGGCCTGATCCGATGAGCGAATCCACCATTTACAGAACCGCTGTGAAGATCGGCCCCTCTACGGTCGGGATCTCTTCCAACCGGAGGGAACATCTGCCTCACCAGACCGGCCGGATCGAAGTCAAATCCCTGCTGACGGATTTCCATCGGATCGACACCATCGCCCATCGGCCCGGACTAGATGGTTATATCGAAATTTGGGAGACGGATGAGCTCCCCACGTGTTCCTTCTCAGGCAACACCATGACCCTCCGTGGCCCGCTTCAAAGTCTGGAGCAGTCCGCCACGGATCCCAGATACTCTCTATGGGGGAACCTCGGGCTGCTTTACCGTTTTACGCTCTATCTCCTGGAAGCCCGGCACCGGATTTTCAATTTGCATGCCTGCGCACTCTATGCTGCGGCTTCTCGCACCCTTTATGTCGTAGCCGGTGGCGCGGGGAGCGGCAAAACCGTGTATCTGCTCGGAGGGCTGATGCGCGGACTGCGCCTGGTCTCCACCGAAACCGTGCACCTTCGGCTGTTGGAGGGCGGTTCGGCCTGGCATATCGGCTCGCTGGTGGACAATATCAGAATGTCAACCTTGAAATTCGATTTTCCTCAGTTCCTGGAGGGCACGGCTCTTCCCGCAGCTGAGGATATCTGGCAGGAAAAAATGGCTCTCGATCTCTCATCCCACCGTTGGGAGGAAGATATCATCCACCATCCCAATGCGATCGTACTCCTATTCCCCCATATCGAACAGGGGCGCCGGCAGTTCATTCTGAGGCCGTTCCGGAACCGGCATCAAGCCGCCCGGCGGCTCTTCGACAATATATCAGAAAAACTGAACGAATCGTTTATCCTGTATGACAGCATCGCAGTTCCGGGATTCGAAACCGCCTCCGGCGCACAACAGCGGCTGAACGCCGTGCAGCGGTTTGTGCAGGATCCGCATATCAAGTTAATGGCAGAGGTTCTCGCCGCGCCTCATAACTGTTGGGGAGATATCCTGCCAGATTTCAATCAAGGAGAGGAACCGTGAGTAAAGCCTGGGCGAATGTGATTACGGCACCGGTACCGAGTCGCTCCTCCAAGCCCCGTGAAACCGGTTTGACCATGGTCATCGATAAGCACATGGGGATGCACAGGATGCGTGATCTCATTCAAACCGCCGGCGACTACATCGATGTGGTCAAATTGACGTTCGGGACATCGGCATTCTATAACGAGGATTTTCTCATACAGAAGAATTCTTTGCTGACCTCGTCCGGAATCGATGTGATGCCGGGGGGAACATTCTGTGAGGTGGCCGTCTGGCAGTGCCGGCTGGAGGTGTATCTAAACCGAGCCAGGCAGCTCGGTTTCTCGGCGATCGAGGTTTCTGACGGGACCATCAACATGGACCTACAGACCAGAGGTGAAGCCATAAAAAAAGCCTTAGAAGCAGGATTCAAGGTCTACACCGAGGTGGGCAAAAAGGATCCTAGAGAAGCCCTGCCATGGGACGATATTCACCGGCTGATCAAATTCGATACGGCCTCCGGCGCCTTCAAAGTTATCATCGAGGCCCGGGAGGCAGGGAAGGGCGTGGGAATCTTCGACCAGGACGGAAAGATCAAACAGGAAGAGCTGGATTCCATTCTCGCCGGTTTGGATGATCCGGAGCGGGTCATGTGGGAAGCACCTATGAAAAATCAACAGCAGGCATTGATTATCCGGGCGGGAACCAACGTCAACCTGGGTAATATCCCGCCGGACGAGATCCTGGCTCTGGAAGCTCTACGGCAGGGCCTGCGCGGTGACACCCTCAAACAGGCCTACCTGGCCGACCAGGACTGGTCTCGCCAGGCGGGCTGATCAGGATCACTCCATGAGGTATTGAGCGATGGAAGGGATGCCGTCCTGCCGGGGGGTCTGATTCCATTTTGCGATCAGGTAATAGATCTCTTCTTCCATGATCCGGCACTCCTCCTCAAGGAAGTCTTCCGCTTCCTTGGTCCCCATGTCGCGTGTATCATTCACAAACGCCAAGGTCCGGATATAGTAGATGGGAATCAATGCGTTCAGCAACTCCGATCGCTCTATCAGCCGATCGCGATAAGCCACGATGAAATCGAAAAGGATCCTGGCCCACAGATCGGCCGATACCTTGATCTTATCCGCCGACATCTTCTGCAGCTTGTTGAGGTCATCGAGATTCAAGGGCGCGATCACTCGGGTCCAAATCTTCCAGTGCTTGATAAGGCCCTGGACAAAACTCTTCAGCAGCCGCCCGGAATCCACCCGGACCGGGGGGGGCTCTTCCCTTACGCCCAATCCGAATCCGAATATGTTGGTTGGAAGGCTTTCGGCCGAATATTTCCACAGGTATTCGAAGTCAACCGCCAGGCTGAAGATCGTACCCACCACTTGATAGAACATGGGGCCCAATTCCGCCCCCGGGTCCTTGGCCCGGTGCGACTTGGGCGCCCCCATGAAAGTCTGACAGACCTGGAATCCTCTGGAAATGGCGATGGTGGTCATCCAGATGTCGATGCCGAATTCCGAGACATTGTCATCCCAGGTCTTTTCCGTGAGATAAGCTCGAGCCAGCTTGCCGGAAAGCCCGAAATCGCCGGCAATGGGCTGACGGGTGCGCAGCCCGTAGAGCACTCGGGTCAGCGGATAGGCGATATTGTTGGTGATGGTGCCATCATACTTATGGCGGACATAGATGGGTATGACATAATCATGGCCCATATATAGCGGCTCGATCAAAAACTGCACCCACTGCGGAGTTATGCTGGTCAGGTCGGCATCCACCATCACGATAGCCTTTGCCCCCAGCTCCACAGCCGCCTCAAACAAATTGCGGATGTTGCGGCCTTTGCCTTTCACTCCCGGCGCGGTCGATATGTAGAGCTTCGGCAATCGGGTCTTCTGTCCCATAAAAGCCTGCTTGGTGTCATCGGGAGAGTTGTTATCGACATTGATGATGACACAGTCCTTGCGGTCGAAGAACTTCACCAGTCCCTCATCCACTTTGCCCGTGACATATCCAATGGAATCGCTCTCTCTATAGGAGGGAATTCCCACCACGACCTCGGCTCGTCTCACTTTATCCGGATTTTCGACGATTCGATTCATTCCAAGCTCTCCACCGCACCCTCTTCCGAGACGTGTATCCCAAAGACTTTATCCAAACGCGTCAGTTCAAATATGGAACGCACGCTGTCCTTTACGTGGAACAGTTTGACGGCACCGTTGGGCCCGGCACTCTTGTAGACGGAGACCAAAGCCCCCAAACCGGAGCTGTCGATAAAGTCAACCTCCTGGAGATTCAAAACCAAACGGCTCTCACCGGCGTTGACGATATCGATCATCTTCTTCTTAAACTCGACTGCTATGCTGGCATCGATCTTGTTAACATGGGGGATTACGACGCACACCGAACCCCTCTTGACCGTACTGATCTTCATGAAAGACTCCTGTCATGGAATGGTTTATCAAAAAATTTGATCATTTCCAAATAATTGCCCTTGTCCGCCCTCACATAACGCACTTCATCCATGATGGACTTGATGATGTAAAGCCCATAGCCCCGTTCGGGATGGGTGTTGAGATCAGGGGCCGGGACATCCTCCAGAACGAACCCTTCTCCTTCGTCGCCGATCTGGATAACGACGCGATCGATGAAAAGATGGAAATGCACCGAGGTATACGCCTCTTGTTCCAAGCCCTCGCTGTGCCTGATGGCATTGGTGCACGCTTCGCTGATGCAGAGCTCCATGTCCGCCACAAAGTCTTTCACCTTGCGTTTTTTGGGGACTTTGGCACACAACTCGCGACAGAGATTGGTAGCCAAATGCAGATAACGCATTTTGGCGGGAAAGCGTAGATAGAACTCCTCCACCTCTCAATTCCCCTTCCAACGGAAGCCTATGATTGAAATATCATCGCTGAAATCCTCGCTGCCCCGGTGTTCTCTTACGTCCGCCATGAGCGCATCAAAGGAATCACCCAGATTCTTATGACGATGCCGCTGTAATATATCTCTGACCCGGCTCAATCCATAACCGTTTTTTCCGATGCGAGAGAAGGTCTCATTGATTCCATCGGAAAATAATATAAAGGAATCTCCCATCCGGAGATCGACCGAATGCCGTTCCCTGGCGGGTGTGGAAATCCCCAATCCGATCGGCGCTCCGCCCGCTTCCCGGTATTGGGCGGACCCATCCGATCTGATCAGCAGGGGCGGATTGTGTCCGGCCCGGCTGAACGCCACCTGCCCCTTCGGCAAGTCCACGATGGCATACACCATGGTGAAATATCGGTTGCAGGTGGCCAGGGTGTCGTCCCTATCCAGAATTTCCATGACCCGCTCGGGGGGATTAATGCGGTAGAATGGCGCCGCATCAGTGGGAACCTTCAGCACTCCGCCGGGTTGCAGCCGGCTGGAGAGCCGCTGCCTGAGCTCTACGCTGAAGAGAGCGGCGGCAATCCCATGACCGGAGACATCGACGCTGAACAGGCCCACGTGCCCTTCATCGAGGCGAAAGATGTCATACAGATCACCGGAAACATAGGCGCTGGGGATGAAGCGGGCGGCGATCTCCATGTTCGGGATATCGGGAAAATGCATGGGGATCAAGCTGGCCTGAGCCTCACGGCCGGAGAGCAGGTCGCTGCGCCGGTTTTCCATGACGTCTCGAAGTTTTTCGCTGAGCCGAATGATCTTAATCCCGGTCTGGACTCGGCTACGGAACTCGCGTCGCGTGTAAGGCCGGCAGAGGCAATCATCCATGGCGCCGCCTTCGACATCCACCGTCTCTTCGCTGCCGGCCTGACCGGTTGTGATGCCGATCACATATAGAAAGCGTCCCCAATTCTTCCCTTTGATGCGCCGACAGAGCTCCCTTCCTCCCGAGGAATCGATGTCGCTTCCCAAAATGACCAAGGCGATCCGGGGTTTCTCGATCAGGTTTTGCCAAACCGCGGCTGAGCTGTCCGCGCTTATCGTAGAATGACCAGCCTCAGCGAGGTCCCGCTCCAGGTCGCGCAGCTCATCATGGTCCGTTCCCGCGATCAATATCTCCATCCCAACCGCCATCAGCTCTCGAGCCGGAAACCGGCTAGTCCTTTTTCTCGATCAGCAGGATATCCACCCGATGCGGGTCCTGAGGCACCCTTATTTCCACGGAATCTCCCTCAAATATGCGCTTCAATTGATTGTCCAAGGAATACTGGTATTTGCCCTTGCTCAAAAAGCGGATCCGTATCTTTCGTTCCTCCAAGGTCATAACCTCGAATGAGACTTCCTGCTCTTTATATAAGAAACGGCGGAAGACCGCTCCTCCGTTGGCCTTTAAGATTTCCTTCCCTTCCTCCTTAAGCTTGATTTCTTTAGGCGAGACCTTCACATCGTAGCGTCGGCCCTGGATCGCCACGCGTCTGACTTCTCCGCTCTTCTCCGGTTTGATCATCCCGAAACGGAAGCCTTCCCAAGGTGTGATATCGATATATTCCTCCAAGGCGATCAATGCCATCAAGGGCCCCCAACTCTGGTGTCTGCGCCCGGTCGCTTCTCCGGTGCGGGCATCGAAATTCTCCGGACACAGTTGAAAGTTCTCCCATGATAAAAGAAAAAGATCCGCGCTCTTGGAAGCAAATTCGTATGCCTCGGCATCCAGGCCGCATGCCTTGAGACCCTGGTAGACCAGATAGTTTAGGGGAGGCCATATGGCGCCGCGCCATCTCTGCTGCTGCTTGTATTCCTCCATTTGCCGCGAAACGCTGGGGAGTACATAATCCCCCCAGAATTCCTCTCGGTTGAGTAGATGCCTTCTCATCTGCCGGATTTTATCCTCATCGGGGATGCGGGCCAGGAGCGGCAAAAAACTCGCGGCGGTCATTTTTTCTGAAAAACGCCCATCCCAGTGGCGATCGAAATAAAAGCCTCTGCGGCTGTCCCAGAACGTATCGTTGATACGCAGCTTCAGCGCTTCGTACTCATTCCTGAAGTCTCGGTTTTCGTCCACCAACTCCAAGACACCGGCCATTTGGGACAAACACCAGGCATCCAAGGCATACAAACAATTGAGATCCAGGCAGTTCATGGTCATGGTGCCGGCCAGCCGGTCGTATCCCGCCTCATCCCAAGTGGGCAGATCCGGTTTGGCGGACTCCCATCGGGCCCGCCCCTTGTCGGTGTCGTTATTCATCTCCGGGGGAGCGTCTTCCTGCACCAATTCCGAATCCGATCCCCACTCCAACAGTCCGTCGCCATTGCCGTCGCGCCGGATGAGGCCGTTCGATCGCCTCGCCCGCCAAAAAGAATGCCAGCGAGACAGATAGGGATATGCGAAACGCAGCAGTTCCACATCCCCGGTCTTCCAGAAGAGTTTGAGCACCACATAAGATCCGATCGGTGGCTGGGACCGATCGGGGCTGCCTTCCTCCTCGGCCCTCCACTGCGGGAGGTTCCCGTTGGGAAATTGAGTTTCGAGCACGGATCGGAGGACATCTCTGGCATGCTTAGTACTTTCCACCGCCGAAACCAGGGCATTGAAGAACGCATCTCGGGACATGATCGTCCAGAGGAAAGGCGTCCCATCGGGACGGGAAAGGATGCGATCGCGTCCCCCGGGTATGTAGAATCGATGAGAATCCGGCTGGTAGAGAGCACTCCAAAAAAGGTTATTGGTCATGGCTTCGGCCGCACCCCGAAATCGGCCGCGGATTTGCACCCGGTTTTCGTCATAGATTCTCGCCTCTTCCGATAGGAACCTTTGGATCGTTTTCTCGTTTTTATAGCGGTAGATCCGATTGCCGAGAATGCGCAGATCCTCGCCCACCGCGGCCACAAAATAGACCTCTTTTTTCCCCTGGGCGGGAAACATGAGAGCCACCTCGGTTCCCGAATCCGCGCCTTGGGTCAATCCAGGACGGCTCGTCCACAGGAGATACTGAAAATTCGGCACGGCCATGCTTTCCCCGCGGACCTGGCCATCGGAGAGGATCTGGTAACGTCCTTGAGTCTTCCAAGGAAAATATGAGACCAGTTGCACCTGTATATCTTTGGGGATCTGGAGGCGCCCGATTACGGTTCTTTCATCCTGGCGGGACCATTCCAAAACCAGGGTATTCGATTTGGGGGAGGGCTTCTTGAGTATGGGAGTTTCGACCGTCCGGCCGAAAGGCAGGCTGAGATCGAACTTAACGCAGGCATAACGCCCGTCAGGGGAATGGGGGCCGATCTCGGAAACCAGGTACATGAAATCGAGCCCCTGCGCCGTCTCCTCTCCTTTGCTGACCAAAAGACGAAAAGCGAACGCGCTGTCCACATGGGGGGCCACGGCCAACCCCGCCCAATCAGCGGCATCCAAGGCCCCGATATACGTATCTTTCCAAGGATAATCGATCTCCGCGCTCCCGACCCAAACAAACGCCGGCAGGAGGACGGTCAAAAGCAGGATTCGTTTCATCATGCCGTAATCAAACCTTGATCATCCTTATTAATGTATGAGAAAAACGAGTGGAAATCAACTCGTTGCTCCGGAGACGCTTGCCATGATCCGCCTCATGTCACATGATCAATGGCCTTGGAAAAGTTCTTGAATTCGCCGCTAAGATAGACTTCATCCAGAGCCTGAAACAATAGTTCGATCTCTTCATCCCGTGTATAGAAATGCGGAGCCACCCTGACGACATCCGGTTCACCGCGCTCCCCCTTGCGGAAATCCACCAATATGTTGCGTTTATCCAAGGCCTGTTTCACCTGATAGGCATGGGGCAGGCCTATCGAGACCGCCCCCCCGCGGGACGCTGGGTGCTGGGGCGTGAACAACTCATATCCCCTCTCACCGGCTCTTTTCAGCACGATTCCTGTCTGACGGAGAGATTTGCGCCGTATGGCGGCGATTCCGATGCTGGAGATGATATCCATCCCCACTCCTGCGGTGTATAAACACGGGACGGGAGGAGTCCCCGACATGAAACGGTAAGCACCCGAGGCAAATTCCATGTCCTTGAGAAACCGAAAGGGATGCGCATGCGCCAACCAACCCGTGAGATAGGGCGGTTTTGACCGGGAATACGCGGAATCAACATACAAGAAGGCGTTTCCGGGCCCTCCGCACAGCCACTTCAGGCATCCCCCGATGTAAAAATCCACGCTTAATTGTTTCACGTCGACCGGAAGGGTGCCGGGCGCATGATACCCGTCGACTAGGCTGAATGCACCCCGCTCCCGGGCGATCCGCGCGAGCGAGCCGATGTCTTGAACATAGGCGGATTTGAAACACACATGGGATACTGCGACGCAGAGCGTTCGCGAATCGATCCGTTCCGCGATTTTACGCCACTCGACACCCGGCTGCCCTTCGCTGTTAATCAGGTCGACTTCCCATCCCATGAAATCTGCAATACGGGCCACTGCATAGATGCAGGATGGAAAATCGAGGTCCGTCATGATGATCCGGGTTCTCTCCGGATCACTCTGCTTGAAAGCCGTCGATAACGCGACCCAATGTGCGCCGGTCGCATGGCTCATCATCGTGACTTCGTCTTTTTCCGCGCCGATGATGCCGGCGACTTTATCGCCGATGATCCGTGCCAGATCCCACCATTCTTCGGACCAGGCGCTCACCCCTCGTTCTGCCCACAGGGTAAGATAGCGGTCCAGGCCGGACTTCACTCCCCGGGGCATCGCTCCGAGGGAATTGGAAATGAGATATGTGCAATTTTTGAGAACAGGAAACTCGCAGCGCAATTCATCCAGGTCCGCGTTCAGATCCCAACTTCGTGGATTGATGGGCATGGTAGGTGTCTTTCCTGTCGGCTCATCCTGCATATTGGTGTGCCTAAACATACCATATTTCAGCCTGAAGCAAAACCGGTAGCGCCGGGAGCCTCTTCGTCTCTATGACTGGCTCCGCTCCTCCCTTATTCATACTCTGAACCTTGAATGTGAAGCGGCCGTGTCATGCGGTCAAATGCTGGATCATCAATTCAAACTTGAGGCCGCCTTCCTAAGCTCAGAACGGCGGCGGGCGGGAAATGGGCCGGCGGCCGTAGAAGAGATCATCCCCCCCGATGGCCATCCTCTGGAAGGCCGAAAAACGAGCGCAGCCTCGGCGTATGAGGGCGTGCAGCTTGGTATCGGGCTTACTGTAGGGACAGACGAATATGCAGCGTGCACAATCCGATCCCACCGTGCGCCAATAGCGATAACAGGCTTCGCGCTCGATAACCCACCGCAGGACTCCATTCTCCGCTTGCTGTTCTCCCTCGGAAATGGCCTGCGCAGGGCAGTTCCGCGCGCATTTTCTGCACCGCCGGCAGAAATTCTGCACGCCGAAGGCCCGGGGCCGATCCGGGAGCAGTGGAAAGTCCGTGGTCACCAAGCCCAGGCGGATACGGGGTCCGAATCTTTCCGACAGCAGAATCCCGATGCGTCCGATCTCGCCCAGTCCTGCTTTCCAGGCCAAAGGGGGGAGCATGGCCCCGTAGTTGCTGCCTGCCATATGGGCCCGGGCAGGGTACCCAAGGCGTCGTAGCGCCGCGGCGGCGATCGAGGCGATGCGGGCCGCAGCCACATATTGTCTGCCCGTTTCTACGATCACCGGAGGCCGGGGTGCAGTGGCGATCATCGCCAAGTCCATTTCCACCGCCAAAACCACAGCGTAGGTGTGGCTCAGCGTGATCGGTTTGCCGTAAGGCTCGGGGCCACGGCCCACGTGCGTGTACACGAAATCCTGATCCAGCTCGCAAATTCCATACATATCAGCTCCCAGATAATCCAGCATGGTTTTGATCAAACGGGTGTTCGCTGCAGGATCATTCATATCCCTACGGGAATCGATCGGGCCGTCCACCCCTGTCAGCTGGTCCTCCAGAAACGCAAACTCCGCCGCGGCCAAGGCCTGCAAAAACTGCGCTTTCCCGAAATGAGGCTCAGATAGCAGGTCGGGGAGCCGGCGGATCTCGTCATCGACTCTTTGGTGCTCCGGCCGCCGGAGGTAGTAGTCACGGTAGCGTGGGGAGTCCTCAACCAAGTCGAAACGGGCGAAGATGACATCCCGTTCATCCACCCTTTCCACGGGATTCTGCGTCGTGGGGGTCTGCTGCGGCCGACCTGAAAGCAGGATCCAGACGCTGAACGCGGCCGCCAGCACAGCAAAACCTGTGAGCAGTGGATCTCGCAGCGAAGCCGGCGATGCCATAATGAGGGCGAATAGAAGTGATCCGGAGGCAAAAAGCAGTCCTCCCCGCAGTGCGGCTCGGAACTCCCCTTCCCGCCAACTGGCGGATGAAAACCAAAGCCATGCCGCCAGAAGGCAAAGCACCAGGCTAAGTCCTGAGAGCGGGCCTACAGCCATAACCTAACCAAAGACGGCAAACATACGCCCCATATGAGCCGAGTGATGGAGAAGCGAGTCGGCGCTCATTTTCCCGGGCGCGACAAAAGATTCAGCAAGGCCACGAACAGCGCCGCTCCCAATACGGCCCATAGCACGGGAAAGGGGTGTTCACCGAACCGTATCCAGGGAAAAAGGGGCAGATCGAGCTGCCGTGCGAGAAAGGTCCCGATCAGGGCTCCGATGAATCCAAGGACGATCGAGGTCAAACAGCCCATGCCCTTACGGCCTGCGATCCGTGCACCCAGCGCACCCGCGATGGAAGCGATAAACAGTAAAAATAGAAAACTGAAAAAATTCATGCCGTACCTTTCCATCCATCTTGCGGTATCCGCCCGGTTTTGTCAATCAAGGGCGGCGGATGCCTTTCCTAGAGCTGGAACAACCATTCGAGCATTCAAGATAATACCGGTCGGGCGTCGACGGCGCTCCATAACTGCCTGCCGCAGCCCCATGCCGTGGCTGCGTGGAAAGGAGACTTCACCGAGAGACCGTATTTACCCGGCTGGAAAATCATACTATAATAAATCATACTATAATACGATGTTCGTCAAGGCTGATCCGTGGTGCCGTCTCCACGGGCTCCCATTTACGGCTCGGGGCCTTTAGCATGATTAAGAAGCCATACCTCCTCACTCCCGGGCCGACGCCCGTCCCTCCCCAGGTTCTCCAGGTGGGAGGCCAGCCGCTCATCCATCACAGGAGTGCGGAATTCTCGCAGATCTATATGCGCGTGACCGAAGGATTGAAATACATCTTCCAGACTGGCCAGGATGTCTACATTCTGACTTCTTCGGGCTCGGGGGCCATGGAGGCTGCGGTCGTAAACATCCTCAGTCCCGGCGAGAAGGCCCTGGTCATCAATGCCGGGAAATTCGGCGACCGCTGGACCAAGATCTGCCGTGCCTTCGGAATCAACGTCATCGAGGTGGTCCGGCCATGGGGAGAGGATCTCCCTCGGGAAGAATTAGCCGATCAATTGGCCTCTCATCCGGATGCCCGCGCCGTGTTTACGACCTTATCCGAAACATCGACCGGAACCGTTTTCGACCTGGCGGAGTATGGCAGACTCACCCGGGAGAAGGACACACTGCTGGTGGTGGACGGAATCTCGGGAGTTGGAGCCATGCCCTGCCCGATGGACTCTTGGGGGATCGATGTCATGATCGCCGGATCTCAGAAATCCTTCATGATTCCCCCTGGATTGTCGTTCATCGCCTTCAGCCCCAAGGGCTGGGAGTCGGTCAAAAACGCCCGCCTGCCGAAATTCTATTTCGACGCCCGAGCGTCCCGCTCCAGCCTTTTGAAAAAGACCTCTCCCTGGACACCGGCCATCTCTCTCATCCGACAATTGGAGAAGGCGCTAGCCATTATGCAGGAAATCGGACTCGAGACGCTGTTCACGCACCATCGGATCATGGCGGAGGCCACTCGCGCAGGGATTTCTGCGCTGAGATTGGAACTCCTCTCCCAAAGACCCGGCAACATCCTCACCGCGGTCAAGACCCCGCAGGGGCTCGACGGGAATCGGATTGTCAAAATCATGCAGGACAAATACAAAACCCATATTGCCGGCGCCCAAGAACCCCACAAGGGAAAATTTTTCCGCATCGGGCACCTTGGATTCATCGGCGGATTTGATATAATGACGGCTCTGACCGCATTGGAGATGACTCTGGATGAGTGTGGATTCGATTTCAATCGCGGCGACGCTCTTGGCGCCGCCGAAGCCATCATAAAGGAGTATTGGCCGTGAAAAAAATACTGGTTTGTGACGCATTAGACCCTGAAGCATTTTCGGAACTGGAGGCGGTGCCGGAGTTCGAAGTCACGCTGAAGACCGGCATGGATGAACCAGCCTTGATGCAGGCCATCCCGGGACATCACGCCGCTGTGGTCAGGAGCGCCACCAAAATCACCAAGAATGTGATCGCGGCGTCCGACTCACTGGAGATTATCGTGCGGGCGGGCATCGGCTTGGACAATATCGACGTCGCGGCGGCTAAAGCCAAAGGCATTGAGGTGGCCAACACCCCTTCCGCCACCACCATATCCGTTGCCGAACACACCTTCGGATTGATGCTGGGGGCGGTGCGCCAGCACGGCCCGGCGAACCTTTCGATCAAGGCCCACAAATGGGAGAAGAAAAAGTTCAAGGGCACGGAGCTCTATGAGAAGACCCTGGGCATTATCGGCAGCGGTCGGATCGGCTTGGCGGTGGCTGAGCGGGCCCTGGCATTCGGGATGAAAGTCCTGGCCTTCGATATTGTCGCCATAGAAACCGAGTCTGAAATCCGGCAGGTTCCCATGGGCGAACTCTTGAGAGAAGCCGATATCATCTCGCTTCACCTGCCGTTGTCAGAATCCACCAGACACATGATCAGTGACGAACAGTTCGCGGAGATGAAGGACGGTGTCATTCTCGTCAATGCGGCCCGCGGCGGTGTAGTGGACGAAGACGCGCTGCTGCGGGCGTTGGAATCCGGGAAAGTCCGAGCCGCAGCCGTCGACGTGTTCGAAATCGAGCCTGCCACCAACTATGGCCTGATCGATCATCCCAAGGTTATGGCAACACCTCATATCGGGGCCGCCGCCGAAGAAGGCCAGAAAAGGGCCGGATTGGAAGTGGTACGGGTATTGAAGGAAAAATACAGCTGCTCCCTTTAGCGAAAACCGAGTAAAGACCATGATCTATCTGGATAATAACGCCACGACTCCGCTCGATCCTTCCGTGTGTGAGAAGATGGCGTGGTTCTTAAAGGAGCATTTCGGCAATCCGTCTTCTCTCTATCCCCTCGGCAGGAACGCCAAGCAGCATATCACGGAGGCGCGCGAGCTCGTGGCCAAGGCCCTGGGGGCGAGTCGATCGGAGATCGTCTTCACCGGATCAGGCACGGAGTCCGACAATTTCGCCCTGCGCGGCATTCTTCAGGCCAATCCCGATAAAAACGAGCTGATCACATGCGCCATTGAACACCCGGCAGTGATTGAGACCGCCAATTATATGGAGAAGCAAGGCAAAAAAGTGACATACGTACCGGTCGACTCCTACGGACGGATCGACCTGGAAGCCCTGCAGGAAGCCATCACTCCCCAAACCGCGCTCGTGTCGGTCATGCAGGCCAACAACGAAATCGGGACCATCCAGCCCATCACCGACATCGTGCAGATCGCCAAGCGACACGGCGTTCCCGTGCACACCGATGCGGTCCAGAGCTTCGGGAAGATTCCCGTCCGGGTTGACCGGATCGGAGTGGATCTGCTCACGGTGTCGGCCCATAAAATCTATGGCCCTAAAGGAATCGGGGCCCTTTACATCCGCAAGGGCACCAGGATCCAGCCCCTTATCTACGGCGGACACCAGGAACGCCAGCTGCGCTCGGGGACCGAGAACACCGCCGGGATCGTGGGATTCGGTGAGGCGGTCCGCATCCTTATGCTTCGTTCCGACCAAGACAACAAAAGGATCGCGAGGTTATCGGCTCGGCTCAAACAGGGAATCGAGGAACTCGTCCCCAAGGTCAAATTCAACGGACACCCGAGTGAGCGTATAAAATCGACGCTGAATTTTTCTTTTTTAGGACTCGAGGCTGAGGCACTCCTCTTGTCCTTGGCGACCAAAAACATCTATGTGTCTACAGGTTCCGCCTGCAGCGAGGATTCCGAGGAGGTCTCCCATGTGCTCGGCGCCATCGGACTGCCGCCGGAGATCGCGCGTTCATCCCTGCGCCTGTCCCTGGGTCGCTTCAACACGGAAGAAGACGTGGACACCGTACTCAAAGAACTGCCCGAGATCGTCCGCAGACTGAGAGATATCTCCGCCTTCGATCCTGATCCGGCTTAGGCCGGGCCTCGTCGGCCGTCACCCGCTTGACGTCCGGATCTGCGCGAGATAGCGGCGCCTCACCGCGAGCAGCCAATCATGATACCGGCCCGACCTGAAGTCCGGATAGGTCCAGTCCAGGCATCTCACCGCATCCTTGCCGAAGAGCAACTCCAGATGAGCGTAGATCCCGCTTTGGAGTGGAACCCGATGGGAGAAATCTTTGGCCGTGGCCATGATCAGAGAAGCGGAATTCAGGTACCCGGGATCGATGTTGACAACGCGACGAATCTCTTTGAGCTCGCTTTGAATCTCCGTTTCCAGGGCATTGGTCCGCAGCTTGATTGCGCTGAGAGATTCGGGCGCTATCAGCCGTTCGAAGCTCATGAATTTCCGGCGCAGACGAGGCCCCATCTGCTTTTCGTAATAATCGGTCGAAGTGAAGTCGAATATCGGACTCTCGCCATCTATAGGGCCGTAGATTCGAATCAGCCCGTCCCGTGCCGCGGCGAAAGCCGACGGATTGCCGGAAATGAGGCCGCAGATGAGTTTGACTGGGCTGAAAGGTTTTGCCTCGGCCATCACCGGGTCAAGCGCACGCGAGGTTTAGCTTATCCAAGGCGGCCTGAGGATCAGGGGAATAGAAATCCGCTCCGATCCGCTGGGCAAAGGCGTCGGTCACCGGCGCCCCTCCGACAATCACATGGATATCAGGGTATTTGCGCTTGATGCCCTCGACGATGGATTCCATGTTGACCATGGTGGTGGTGAGAAGCGCGCTCAACCCTACGGCACAGGGGGAATGCTCCGCAATGCTCTGCAGGAAACGCTCTTCGTTCACATCCACGCCGCAATCGATCACCTGCCATCCGCCGCCTTCAAAAAACATCCCCACGATTTTCTTCCCGATGTCATGCAGGTCTCCCGCTACGGTACCCAGGACTATCTTGCCTTTGTACTGGACATTCCCGGAGGAGAAAAACGGCTTGAGATGCTCCATGGCGGCATTCATCGCTCGGGCGGACATCAAGACATCGGGGAGATAGATTTCATTGTCACGAAACCGTTCTCCCACCACCTTCATGCCCACGATCAGCGCTTGAGACAATATGTCGTGCGGGGACATTCCGGCCGCCAAGGCCTTAACGGTCAGTTCATCCGCCCCATCCTGTCCCTGCATGTCCGGAGGATAAGGTGACCTCCCATCGATTTTCCCTTTCTGCACGCACTCCGCAATTTTACTGAGCTGTTCGTCATTCATGGCACAGAATTTATAAAACGATTCTTGCTGATTGTCAACCTCACCTTTAGGGGCGGCGACCAGCCGTGCCGTGGCGGACCGGCTGAAGCCGTGCTGCCGGCTCAGGAGCAGGCCTCCTTTCCTCTGAGCTATATTTATAGTAGGTGGGCGGCCCTTTCCTCGGCTGCAGCGGCTTGCCTGCCCCTCAAAAAAGCGCTATAATCTTGAGCATTATGGAATGGGTTTACATAGAGGACCTTCAGGCTCGAATCGACCAAGAAGTTGAAATTCGTGGATGGGTGCACAACAAACGTTCCAGCGGGAAGGTTCGTTTCTTACTGCTGCGCGACGGCACCGGCATCCTGCAGGGCACGATATACAGCCCGGATAAAGACGATCCTCTTTTCCATCAGTTCGACCGGCTGACGCTGGAGTCCTCTTGCATCATGCGGGGCCGGATCAAAGCGGAAAAGCGCGCTCCGGGTGGGCTGGAGATGAACATCTCCGAACTCCAGATTGTCCAGGTGGCCGAGGTGTATCCCATTACTCCCAAGGAACACGGCACCTCATTCCTCATGGAGCACCGCCACCTCTGGCTGCGATCCAAGAAACAGCACGCCATCCTGGAGATTCGCACCGAATTGATCAAGGCCATTCGTGAATTTTTCGACGGCCGGGGATTCCGCTGCCTGGACACCCCCATCCTCACTCCCAGTGCATGTGAAGGAACCACCACTTTGTTCGAAACGGAATATTTTGATCAGAAGGCCTATCTGAGTCAGAGTGGACAGCTTTATAACGAGGCCACGGCCATGGCATTTGGAAAGGTCTATTGTTTCGGCCCCACCTTCCGGGCTGAAAAATCCAAGACTCGAAAACACCTGATAGAATTCTGGATGGTGGAGCCGGAAGTGGCATTCGCGACCTTGAAAGACATCAAGCGTCTGGGAGAAGATCTCATCGTCTCCATCATCCAACGGATTCTGGAGAGCAAATCTCATGCGCTCGCGGTGCTGGAACGGGACCCTGTTCCGCTGCAAAATGTGCGCACGCCATTCCCGGAGATCACTTATGAGGATGCGCTGGATCTGTTGAAGCACAAAGGCCATAGCATGGATTTCGGAGATGACTTCGGAGCTCCTGAAGAAACTCTGCTGAGCGAACACTTCAACAGCCCGGTGTGTGTGACGCATTTTCCCGCTAAAATCAAGGCCTTCTATATGCAGCCGGCCGAAGGCCGCCCGGATTTGGTTTTAGGTTTGGACGTATTGGCGTCCGAGGGATACGGCGAGATTATCGGCGGAGGCCAGAGAATCCACGATCCGGAACTTCTGGAGCAGCGGATCAAGGAACACAATCTTCCGCGCGAAGCGTATGCCTGGTATGTCGATTTGCGCAGATACGGATCCGTTCCTCATTCCGGTTTTGGGCTCGGTGTGGAGCGGATGCTATCCTGGCTGTGCGGGATCAAGCACATCCGGGAGGCCATCCCGTTCCCTCGCCTGCTCTACCGGATTTATCCTTGAGTCAGGCGTTTATCCGCCTCTCGCAGATTAACCCGCTATCCAGAATTGGGCGATGAAGGAACTTGCCAAGCGCGTGGCACTGATCAGCCTCGGCTGCGCCAAAAACCTGGTGGACAGCGAGGTCATGCTGGGTTATCTGCAACATGACGGATACATCCTCGAAACCGACCTCTCCCGCGCGGGCGTGATTATCGTCAACACCTGCGGTTTCATCCACCAGGCCCGAGAGGAGGCGGAACAGCAGTTGAGAAGCGCCGTGCGGCGCAAGCGATCATCGCCAGCCATCAGGATCGTCGCAGCCGGGTGCTACGTTCAGAAGGAAGGCGAGGACCTGAAGCGTCGATATCCTGAGATCGACTACTGGACGGGAGTGAACGATTTTCATCATATTGTGCAGCTCATCGAAGACCGGACGTTCAGCCCGGAGGACCGTTGCTTCCTGTATGACCATGAATCACCCCGGCTCCTCTCCACTCCTCCGAGTTGGGCCTATCTCAAGATCTCTGAAGGCTGTTCCCACCGCTGCAGTTTCTGCACCATCCCGAAGATCAAAGGCCCTTACCGTTCGCGACCCATGGAATCCATCATCTTGGAGGCGGAAAGGCTGGCCGACGCAGGGATTAAGGAGATCAATCTCGTCTCACAGGATTCCACCTATTACGGCCGGGATCTAGGGCTGAATGAGGGCCTGGCGCGGTTGATGGAAAGGCTGCTCGACACCCCAAGGCTCGAATGGATCCGCGTGCTGTACACCTATCCGGAGGAAATCAGCGACACCCTCCTGGAGGTCATGCGGGCGGAGAAAATCTGTGCCTATATCGACAGCCCGTTTCAACATGCCGATCCCACCCTGATCCGCAGGATGAAAAGAGGGATGGATGGGCCCCGCGCCCTCAAGCTCATCGATAAGATTCGCAAGCGTCTGCCCCAAGCCGCACTCCGAACCTCGCTCATCGTCGGATTCCCGGGCGAAGGCCGTGCGGAATTCGCCCGGCTCAAAGATTTCGTGCGGACGGCAAGCTTTGACCACTTGGGAGTATTCACCTATTCCCATGAACTCGATGCACCCAGCTCCATCCTGAACGATAACATTCCTAACCGGCTAAAGAACGAACGAAGGCAGGAAATCATGGAGATCCAGGCCGAAATTTCGAAGCGAAATCTGAAACGGTGGGTGGGCGCGCGCCTCCCCGTCTTGTTGGAAGGGCGAATGCCGGAGAATCCGGGAGTGTATGTGGGCCGGACGCAATCACAAGCCCCTGAAGTCGACGGAATGGTACTGGTGCATGTTCCTCCTCAGGTTGAAATCGGACAGGCCGTAAATCAGGTTGAAATTCAGCACTCCGACGTATATGATCTATCCGGAATCCTAATTCAATGCGGACACTCATAAACGTTTTGGCCACCTTCGGCGGGGTCGGCTACTTTCCCATCGCGCCGGGGACCATCACCAGCCTGATCTTGGTTATCGCCTACAAGGTCGTCTTTTATCGGCTTTCCCCACCGGTCTACATAAGCATCGCCTTGGGGATCTATCTGGTGGGAGTCTGGTCGTCATCCGCCTATGCGGCCCGAGCGCAAAAAGAGGACCCGAGGACCGTAGTCATCGATGAGGTGCTGGGGCAATGGATCGCCCTGATGACGATGCCCCCTGTCTGGGGATACGTGCTCATGAGTTTCGTTCTCTTCCGTTTTTTCGATATCGCCAAGCCCTTGTTCATCCGCAAGGCCGAAACGTTCCGGGCGGGATGGGGAATCATGCTGGACGATATCCTGGCGGGCATCTTTGCCAACATCATCCTGAACATTTATCTCATGGTGAAATGAAGGTGAGCGGGAACTTTAAGATAGAAATCTTGGCCGTGGGCAGCGAGTTGCTCTCTCCCGACTATGCCGATACCAATTCCCTTTTCCTGACCCGCCGGCTCAACGAGCTGGGATTGCAGGTGGCCTATAAGACCGTGGTTGGAGACGACGCCGATGACCTATTGGCATGTTTCCGGACGGCGGTAAAGAGAGCGGACATGATATTCATCACGGGGGGGCTCGGACCCACGCGGGATGATTTGACGCGCGAGACCCTTGCCGCGGCCTTAGGGCGCAAGCTGGTCTTTCTGGAGCCGCTTTGGAAAAAGATTCAAGACCGTTTTGCCCGCCGGGGAATAAAGATCGCGGAGGTCAATCGCAAACAGGCCTATCTCATCGAAGGCGCAGAAGCGCTGGAAAATCCTAATGGAACGGCCCCCGGAGTCTGGCTTGAGGCCGAAGGCCGCATCTTCGCTCTTCTTCCCGGTCCCCCGCGCGAGCTCGAGCCCATGGTGACGACACAAATCCTGCCCCGCCTGGCAAAAAAACGCAAAGGATATCAGGTCCGAAAGGTGTTGAAAATCACCGGCCTGGCCGAGTCGGACACGGAAACTCTCATCTCAGACCTCTATTCCGAAAAAGAAGATTTTCAGATGACCGTCCTTTCCGCTCCCGGGCAGATCGAGATTCACTGTACGGCTCTTTCCTCACTCAGCGCTACGAACGCCGAAGAGAGTCTTCACGCCCCGGTGAGCGCTTTATTGGCTCGACTGGGCGAATACGTGTTCTCGACTTCAGGTGAAGAACTGGAAGAGGTGGTGGGTCGAATGCTCGCGCAAAACGGCAAGACCCTCGCGGTAGCCGAGTCCTGTACCGGGGGATTGCTCGGGGATCGGATCACCGATGTGCCGGGCAGCTCCGCGTACTTTCTCGAAGGGATTCAGGCTTATTCCAATGAAGCCAAGATCCGCCGGTTGGACGTACCGCCGAATCTCTTGGATAACTTCGGGGCGGTGAGCGCAGAGGTGGCGGCGTGCATGGCGGATAACATCCGGTCAGGAGCGGGAGCCGATTATGGATTGGCGATCACCGGGATCGCGGGTCCGTCGGGAGGATCGCGCGAAAAACCGGTGGGATTGGTCTATGTGGCCTTGGCCGGACCGGAGGGGACTCAGGCCGAGAAGAGCCTCTTCCTGGGTGACCGCCGAACCATAAAAAAGCGATCCAGCCAAAAGGCGTTGGATATGCTGCGCCTGCGCCTGGAAGGAAAATCCCGGAGGCCTGCCGCCGGCCGAGGATGAATCATGCGTGCCTTCGTCGCCATCGAGCTGGAAGCGTCGATAAAAGACGGCATCACGGCTTTGCTTGCTCGGTTGAGGCGCTGCGACTGTGCGGTGCGCTGGGTGAAACCGGAAGGCATCCACCTGACCTTGAAGTTTCTTGGAGACATATCTCCCGACCTGGCGTTGAAGGTGCGCTCGGAGATGGACCGTGTCGCCGGCCGTCATGACGGCATTGCCATGGAGGTCGCCGGAACCGGAACCTTCGCTCCAAGATCCCGTTCGCCCCGGGTGATCTGGGTCGGAGTCATCCAGAATTCAGCGCTGGCACGACTGCAGGCCGATCTTGATAAAAGCCTTGAAAAACTGGGCTTCAGACGCGAGAAGCGCCGGTTTCATCCCCATCTGACCGTGGGCCGGATCAAGGCGCCACGCGGACTGGAGCCCGTGCTGGAAGCCCTCTCCGAGTATTCCGAAACCTCTTTCGGCCGCATGGCGGTGAGCCGCTTGACTCTGTTTGAAAGCATCCTGAAACCGACGGGAGCCGAATACTCCCGAATCCATACCTCGGAACTGATATGAAATACCTGTTCTTGCTGGCTGCATACCTTTTGGGCTCAATTCCCACCGGATACCTCCTATTCCGGCTCAAAGAAAAACAGGACATCCGCGGCTTCGGCAGCCAAAACATCGGCGCGACCAATGTATTACGGGTGACCGGGTGGCGGCTGGCACTGTTGGTGGCGGTGGCGGATATCCTCAAAGGGGCCGTTCCGGTCTACTTGAGCTTGAAGCTCTTTCCCGAGCCCTGGGTGGCCTATGGGGCGGGATTGGCGGCGATTGTGGGACACTGCTATCCCGTCTTCATAGGATTCAGGGGAGGCAAGGGAGTGGCCACATCGATCGGGGTCTACAGCGTGCTCGCCCTCATGCCGCTTTTCCTCATCGTCGCCGTCTTCATAGGAGTCATCACTCTCACCCGATACGTATCCCTCGGCTCTTTGTCCGCCGCATTCAGCTTTCCCCTCCTGGTCCTGATTCTGAACGGCGAGCCCGGAACCGCCCTCTTGGGGGCTGCGGTGTTCATGCTGATCGCGTTTCGGCATCGTCAAAACATAGAGCGGCTGGTCAGAGGCACGGAAAGAAAATTGGGAAGCAAAAAGACATGAACGTTTGTGTCATCGGCGGAGGCAGTTGGGGAAGCGCTTTTGCGCTTCACATGGGCCGAAAGAACATTCCCACGAGACTGTGGATCCGGGAGGAGGATGTCTATCAGTTCGCGCTCAAATATCGGGAAAATCGAATTTTTCTGCCGGGCTCGATCTTTCCCACCTCGGTATCCTTTCACCATGACCTGGAAACCGCCGTACTTGACGCCGGAATCGTCTTTGTCGCCGTGCCATCCGAGTTCTGTCGTGAGATGTACGCCCGATTGCAGCCTTATGTGAGCCGAAATACGCTGCTCGTAAGTTTGACCAAAGGAATCGAACAGGAATCTCTACAGACCATGAGCCAGATAATGGAGGAAATGCTCCTTCCCTCGTATCCTCTGCGCAACGCGGCTATCTCCGGCCCCTCCTTCGCCAGAGAGGTGGCGGAATCACACCCGACGGCCGTGGTGGTCGCCTCAAAGGACCGGAAATCGGCCACTGAGATCCAGCACCTGATCTCTCATACTTATTTCCGGGCCTACACCTCTGCCGATCTGATCGGAGTGGAGCTGGCGGGGGCATTGAAAAATGTGATCGCCATTTCGGCCGGCATTTCCGACGGATTGGAGTTCGGATCCAATTCACTGGCCGCCCTGATCACCCGTGGAATTGCAGAGATCACCCGACTTGGCGTACAATTGGGAGCGAGCCGAGAGACCTTTGCCGGGCTGGCGGGAATCGGTGATTTGGTCCTGACCTGCACAGGCAAGTTGAGCCGCAACCGATATGTCGGCTATGAACTGGGAAAAGGAAAACCATTGGACGACATCGTATCCAGCATGCCGATGGTGGCCGAAGGGATTGGTACGACTCTCTCTGCCCGTCGGCTGGCCCGCCGAGAAAAGGTGGAAATGCCCATCCTGGAGCAGGTCTATCAGATTTTGTATCGGGGGAGAGATCCCCGCAGCGCGCTTCAGGACCTGATGTCCCGGAAACTCAAGAGCGAATTTGTCTCCGCTAAGGAGGTGTCATGAGAATCAAGATCACCGCAATATTTTTAGCCGGCCTGCTGCTCGGCGCCTGCACATCTTCGGAAAAAAAGATCGAGCAAGCTCGGGAAAAGAATCCCCGCTATCAATACAATATCGGAATATTCTACCTCAACAACGGGCAGCCGGATGAGGCCATCGTGTACCTGCAAAAGGCCCTTGATTTGGACTCCCGTTTTGATTTGGCGCTGGACGGAATGGGACTGGCGCATACCATGAAAGGCAATCTCAACCAAGCCGTCAAGTATTTTGAACAGTGCTTGGCCGTCAATCCCAACTTGACGGATGCCCAAAACCACTTGGGTTCGGTTTACCAAGAAATGGGACTGCTGGACAAAGCCGAGGAGCAGTTTTTGGCCGCTATCCTCGACCAGTCCTACCATTCCCGAGAACTCCCACTCTACAATCTGGCCCGGCTTTACTACCTGCAGGAAAAGAACGAACAGGCCATGGAATACGTCAACCGGGCGCTCACCGTCAACCGGCGTTTGGAGATGGCCCACAATCTCAAGGGGCTCATCTACGAGCGGTTCGAACGATTCCAGGACGCCATTGTCAGCTACCAGGATGCCCTGAAAATTCGACCCGACGATATCAACCTCACGTACAATTTGGCCGGGGCTTACTTCAAGAATCGTAACTTCCAACGGGCCAAGGACCTCTTCTCCGTTTTGGAAGATAGGGTGATCGATCCCGAAATGAAGGCCAACATCACCAAATACATGGAGATGATCGATCGAGAGATCCGGTCTTAGGTCCCCTCTTTCCAGTCCGCCAGGTATCGCTTCTGCTCGGCTGTGAGGGTGTCGATCTTGATCCCCATGGTTTCGAGCTTGTACCGGGCAATCCGCTCGTCGATCTCGATGGGAACGCCATAGACCTTTTTCTGCAGCTGCCCACCCTCCTGATAAAGGTAGACCGCGCTCAAGGCTTGATTAGCGAAACTCATGTCCATCACCATGGCCGGATGGCCCTCGGCGGCAGCCAGATTGACCAGGCGCCCATCCGCCAGGAGGTAAATCTTGCGGCCGTCAGCCATGGTGTATTCCTCCACAAAATCCCGGATCTTGCGATTCCGCTGCGACGCTTCCTTCAAGGCCGGGATATTGATCTCGACATTGAAATGGCCCGAATTCGCGACGATGGCGCCGTCTTTCATCCGGGAGAAATGGCTCGCGGTGATCACATTTTTATCCCCGGTCACGGTGACGAAGACATCCCCCGCTCCGGCGGCCTCACGCAAAGTCATGACTTGAAATCCATCCATGACCGCCTCCAGGGCTTTCAGCGGATCCACTTCGCAGACGATCACTTTTGCGCCCGCTCCCCGTGCCCGCATCGCCACGCCGCGCCCGCACCACCCATAGCCGATCACCACAAAATTCAAGCCTGCCAGCAGGATATTGGTAGCGCGCAGGATGCCGTCGATGGTGCTTTGTCCGGTGCCGTAGCGATTGTCGAAGAGATGTTTGGTCTTGGCGTCGTTGACGGCTATGATGGAATAATTCAGGACCTTGGCCTCGGCCATGCTCTTCAACCGAATCACTCCGGTCGTGGTCTCTTCGGTACCGCCTTTGATTCCTTCCAGGAGTTCCTGACGGGAGGAATGAATGGTGCTGACCAGGTCCGCCCCATCGTCCATGGTGATATGGGGCTTGAGATCCAGGGCCTGGTTGATATGCCGATAATAGGTCTTGTGATCCTCTCCCTTGATGGCAAACGCAGAAACTTTGGAATACTTGACCAGAGCCGCAGCGACGTCGTCCTGGGTGCTGAGGGGATTGGACGCTGTCAGCGCGACCTCTGCGCCTCCCGCCTTCAGGGTCTCCATGAGATTCCCCGTTTCACTGGTTACATGCAGACAAGCGGACAGCCGGACGCCCTGCAACGGTTTGTCTTTCCGGAACTGCTCCTTGATACTCTGCAGCACCGGCATGAATCGGCCCGCCCATTCCATGCGGAGCCTTCCTTGCTGCGCAAGCGAGAGATCTTTCACATCATATTCCATGGCTCGCTCCTTGATTTTCCAGACTTTGGACGACGGCAGCCCGACAACTCGAGAGCCGTTCGCCTGAATCGGGCTCAGAGCCCGGCATCACTCTTAAGCACTTCGGCCTTATCGGTGCGTTCCCAGGTGAATTCTTCTTCATGGCGACCAAAATGACCGAAGGCCGCGGTCTGCCTATAAATCGGACGCAGGAGGTTCAGATCCGCGATCATCTGTTTTGGTTTAAGACGGAAGTGCCCGCGGATCAGTTCCTTGATCCTGTCTTCCGGTATTTTTGCGGTGCCAAAGGAATCCACCATGATGGAAACAGGATCCGCCACACCGATGGCATAGGCGATCTGAACTTCGATCCGGTCAGCGATCCCCGCGGCCACCAGGTTTTTTGCCACGTATCGGGCCATATAGGAGCCGGAGCGATCCACCTTGGACGGATCCTTCCCGGAAAAACATCCTCCGCCGTGACTCCCGACTCCTCCATAGGTATCCACGATGATCTTTCGGCCGGTCACTCCGGTGTCGGCAAAGGGGCCGCCCTGGGCAAATCGGCCGGTGCGGTTGATATAGATCTTCGTGTCGCGATCCAGCATATGGTCCGGAATGACCGCTTCGATGACTTCCTCCCGAATGGCGGCACGCAGGTCCTCCATGCCGATTTCGGGATTGTGTTGAGCCGCTATGACGACGGCATCCACGCGTTTGGGACTCTGGGCTTCATATTCGATGGTAACCTGAGATTTTCCGTCGGGACGCAGGAAATCCAGTTGACCGCTTCGGCGGACTTGGCTGAGACGCCTGGTCAACCGATGGGCAAACATGATAGGAGTAGGCATCAGCTCTTCGGTTTCTCTGCATGCATAGCCGAACATCAGGCCTTGATCTCCGGCACCCTGCTCATGTTCCTCATCTTCGTTCACTCCCATGGCGATATCGACAGACTGTTCATGAATCGACGCCAATACGCTGCAGGTCTCGTAGTCAAATCCATATGCGGCCTTGACATAGCCGATCTCTTTCACGGTCTCACGCACGACTTTTTGGAATTCGCTGTATCCTTGACTGGTTATTTCTCCCGCGATAAGCACCAGGCCGGTGGTCACCAGGGTTTCACAGGCCACCCGGCTGTGCGGATCTTGAGCCAACAGATCATCCAGAATGGCATCCGAGATCTGATCGCAGACTTTATCGGGATGCCCTTCCGTCACGGATTCGGACGTGAAGAGATGCTTTCCATCTTGACTCATTGACCACCTCCATGCGACTCAGGTCAAAATTATAAAGCGCAAAAGTAGCATATTTGCCAGGGATTTGCAAGCAGACATCCGGTTCGACGGAATTATCGGATCCCATGTGGGAAAGGTTTCCCAGGTCCACAAACCGGATGCCGGATCTGGCCCCCCGCCCTGTTCGGTCCTGACTCCTCGTGCTCCTAGTTTTATGGCGGCCTTGGGAATGCTTCCTAAATTCGGTTGAATTGAAATATCAATCATGATAATAAACAAGCATCCTATTTCAATATGAAGACATTGACCGTTCGCAGCGATCTTTCCGAATTGAACAAGATCCGAACATTTCTCAAACGCAACCTGTCCGTCCTGCACCTATCGGATGAAGATTACTATATCATCGAATTATCCCTGCTGGAGATTTGTATCAACATCATCCGCTACGCTTACCCCGAGAAAGAGGGCGAGATCCATCTGAAGACTTGGGAGGATCAGGCACGCATCTATTTGGAGATAAAGGACAACGGGATTCCCTTCGATCCCCGCCAGACCAAAAAGCCGGATATCGCAGAAATCATGAAGACCGGTCAAAAGGGAGGCTTGGGAGTATTTCTGACCCGAAAACTGATGGACGGATTTGATTATCGACGCAGGGGCGATGAGAATATTTTGACCATATACAAGCAGATCGACTGACTCCACCGGAAAAATTCCGCTTGACATTTCTTCCCAGAACTGGAGAATAGCACTCTTATTGGAGTGCTACATGAGTGCAAATCGCCCTCAAGACCCACGGGTCACAATCAAGATTCCCCGAGCCCTATACAACCGTCTCACCGCGATCGTAGAGGGCACCGGATTCAATTCGGTCACAGATTTCATCATCTATGTGCTGCGCGATTTGGCGTCTCGCAGCGGAGGGATCGACATCAACGACAACCATGATGAGGAGAAGCTGAATCGGAAAGAGATCGAGGCCATCCGAAAGCGATTGAAATCTCTAGGATATCTGTGACATCAAACAAATAAGAATGCCGGCATTTTTTAACAGCATAATCTATCCCGACCTTGGGATTTGATGCCAAAACTCAGGAATGAAAAGGAGATAATATGACGTCCAAATTGGTCCCCCCCCACGGCGGTGCGCTCAAACCCCTCCTGCTGGAGGGCGAACGGCATGAACAATGGCTTCACCGATCGAGAAGCCTGCCGACCGTCCGCCTCACTTCACGCGAGACATCCGATCTCATCATGATGGCCATTGGGGCTTTCAGCCCCCTGTCGGGATACATGCAGGAGCAGGATTATCTAGGTGTGGTCGAAGAGATGCACCTGGCAGACGGCACCATGTGGCCGATCCCCATAACCTTGTCCGTCACCTCCGAACAGGCTGGAAGCCTCACGGTGGGCGATGACGTCGCCCTGGTTGATGACGAGTCGGGGGAAATCATGGGGATAATGACCATACGGGAGAAATACCGGTACGACAAACGAAAGGAAGCCAGGAAGGTATTCCGCACCGAAGACGAAGGCCATCCCGGAGTCGCCAAGATATACGCGCAAGGCGACGTTTTGTTGGGAGGTCCGGTTAAGGCTTTGAGTGAAGGGCCCTATCCCCTGATCTATGGCGATCACTATGGACGTCCAGCCGACACGAGGCGCATATTTAACGAGAGAGGCTGGTCGACCGTGGCGGCTTTCCAAACCCGCAATCCCATTCACCGCAGCCATGAATACTGCACCAAAATCGCCTTGGAAGTTTCCGACGGGATACTCATTCACCCCCTGGTGGGGAAACTCAAGGCCGATGACATCCCAGCCGAGGTGCGCATGAAGTGCTACGAAATCCTCTTGGACCTATATTATCCCCGAGACCGAGTGGTGCTCAAGGTCTATCCCATGGAAATGCGCTATGGGGGGCCTCGAGAGGCATTGCTGCATGCCATTTTCCGCCAGAACTACGGGTGCAGCCATCTGATCGTCGGCCGAGACCACGCCGGCGTCGGCGATTTTTACGGGCCCTTTGAAGCCCAAACGATCTTCGATGAAATATCGGCCGGAGATCTCCACATCGAGCCCCTCAAAATTGACTGGACATTTTGGTGTCACAAGTGCGACGGAATGGCCTCCATGAAGACATGCCCCCATGGAAAGGACGACCGCGTGCTCATCAGCGGGACCAAAGTGCGTGCCATGCTGTCCGAGGGAGTGATGCCTCCCAAAGAGTTCTCCCGTCCGGAAGTGGTACAGATCCTGATGGACTATTATCGTCATCTGAATGACGCGACATGAAATACCCGCAAATTGTGGCACTTGATAAGGAATGAACCCCGATGAGCAAACAAAAAGCGACCAATATCACCTGGCACGAAGGCCAGATTACCAGGGAAGATCGCGAACGACTGCTGCGCCAGAAGGGCGCTGTCCTGTGGTTTACCGGTTTATCCGGCTCCGGAAAATCCACCCTGGCCCGCGCGCTGGAGGAAAGGCTTTTCGAGCGCGGCCACGTATGCATGGTTCTGGATGGAGACAATATCCGGCATGGCTTGAACAAAAACCTGGGCTTTTCCCCCCAGGACCGGGAGGAAAACATCCGCCGTATCGGGGAAGTGGCAAAACTGTTCGCCGATGCGGGAATCATCGCCATGACGGCCTTTATATCGCCCTACCGTAGGGATCGGGACATGGCCCGGGAGCTGCTGGAAAAAGGAAGATTCATCGAAATATTCGTGAAAATCTCTCTGGAAGAGGCGGAACGGAGGGATCCCAAGGGTCTCTACAAAAAGGCCCGTGCCGGAGAGATTCCGGAATTCACCGGGATATCAGCTCCCTACGAGGAGCCGAACGCCGCCGAACTGGTGGTGGATACCGGTCATCTCGATCTGGAAAACAGCGTAGACCAAGTCATACGATACCTGGAAGAGCGGGCTATCGTACGCAAAGACCGAACGTCCTAGTACAGGACCTTGTCTTCTCCCATCTCTGCAATACGGTCATCCACATCTTTGAGGATGAGGTCTCGGCGCAGGAGGACGGCCTCGATCTCCTTGTCGGTCAAATACTCCCCGACGGCTTCCCGGATCTGAGCGAAATCGAGGCCCCTGAGCTGGGCCACAAAATCGGCCGGGAGCTGCTTCATCTCCTCGTTGGATTTCTTGGTATAGATGAGATTCCGGGTGTGTTTCTTGGAAGTGTGAAATGATCTCGAGTGATCGATCAGGATCATCCTGAAATCTTCGGTCACCAGGTATTGATTCTGGTGTCGGTCTTCGTTGGCGATCAAATTATCGAAGGCCCTCTGCAGATACAAGGCACGGTTCCAATGAAAAATCTTGTACGAGGGGGTCTTGATTTTCTTTTCGGTCTTCTCCTTGGCGGTGATGCACCCGTCGATCCAGAGCTGGATCGACCCTCGGTCACCTGCGAAGCGTCTCTCAACGGTCGGGGGCACCATATTTAGGCCCAGGAGCCTATCCAACCGATAGGCGGCGATCTCCCATTTCCAATTCTCGAAATAGCCTGACATGCGTCCGCTGGGATTCTTCCACAATCCTTTGCTTTTGACCTGGTCTTTTTCCAGGGTGAGGACCCAAGGGCTGGTGACCGCCGCGCGGGATTGCATCTGTTCTTGATCCACCACCTCTGCGCTGGTCAGAAACTCCTCCCACTTAGCCCTTTCCGCCAGCTCTTCCGGCATAAACTGTGCCCAAATCGATGTGACGGCTCCATAAAGGAGGACTAGCAAAATGCTGAAAAGTCCTTTTTTCATCCCTCCTCTCCTCGGCTGAACGATTTTATGTGGGGGCATGGACAGCATCCCGATTCTCGGCCATATCGTCTTCCCCACTCTCTCTAATCATAATAAGACTGAAAACCACAAAAATCAACTCCGGCCGCCGCCTCCGACAGCGGCCCCGGATAATCTTTTGTGCTCGCGGCCGATGAAGACCGCGATGATGATCCATATAATGATCAGGAAGACATTCACGGCCGCAAAACCTCCGGTCTTGAATGCGAGCAGGTTGATGCCTGAGAACACCAGGGCCGCTGACAGCACGTCTCCCGCACGATGGAAAAACGTATCGGTGGCTGCTTTTGCCTTATATTTTTCCTCCCGGCTGGTTATCAAATACAGCGCATGACGGGTTGTGTTCATCAAGGAATAATCGGTTCCGTTTTCCATGACTTTGACCCAAAAGACCAGCAGGAGGGATGCACCGGCGGCGATGAATGAATATCCTCCCAGGGCCAACAGCGGAAGGACGAACAGGGCTCCGCGCACCCCGATCCAGCGGAACAGCCGTGAGACGAGAAAGAGCTGTACAAACATCGCCAACAGGTTGAAATATTTCATGAAGTTCGCATAGAAACGTCCGATGTATTCTTCAACCGAGAGGCCGCCGGCTTTGCCCGCCGCCACCAATTCACGTGCGGTTTCTTCCACGTAATTGCCCAAGATGAATTCGCCGTTGGTATTGATGAAATTCAGCAGGAGCACAAACAGTGCGATATAGAGCAGATATCTTTTTTTAAACACGAGTTGAAATCCGCCGCTCTTATCGAGCGGGCGTTCCTTTTCAATCCGATCGATATTCGAAGGATCGGTTCCGGAAGGAGCGGGGAGGGCCGGCCTATTTATCTCGCGGGTGTGGATGACCCAAGTCAGCCCAATACACACCGCGAGGATCGCGCCGGCCAGCAACATCAGCTGATAGAGCCCCATCGGCTCCACCAGCCATCCGGCGATCGTGCTGCCCGAAAATCCGCCGAAGGTGGCCCCGAAGGCCACCAAGGGAAACAGCCGCTCTCCGGCCTCCGGCGAGTAGACATCATTGGCGAATCCCCAAAACTGCGCGACTACCATAACATTGAATATGCCCACCCAAACAAAAAATATGATCCCCATGGTGGACGAAGTCACATTCCCCAACGAAAGGATATAGAAGAACACGAGGTTGGAAATGAAGAACACCGTAACCCAGGTGATCAGCTTCTGGCGGGGAAACCGGGAGGCGACGGCGCTGAAACCCTTGACCACAAAAATCAGCAGCACGGCGATGGCGGCGGACAGATAGCTCTTGATATCCGCCCCTTGTCCTCCGATGATAAGGGCTTCACGCACCGGCTTTATGATATAATAGGCCATGAGCAGCAGATAGATGTTCAGCGTCAGCAGTCCGGCGGTGACCGCCTCTCCCGGATGGATGACGGTAAACAGACGCAGAATCTTGTGAGCGACGCTTTCACGCTTGGTCGTTTCGGTCACTCTCCCTCCCTACTCGCAGTGACATCTTTGTCAATCCGAAAAAAAATGTCAAACCATATTTCCACCGAACCTGTGTAAAACCTTGTTGAAATCTGCCCGGCTATGCACCTAAAGGCATGATATCAAATCAATTATGGTGTTCTGCCCAAATTCCGGGCATATAGAATAGACCTAAGATCTGTAGGTCTATTTGGTCGGGATTAGGTTGTCGAGAAGGAGTTGCCTGCGGATTATGACGGCTTCGATCTCCTCCTCATTAAGGAGATTCGTCAGTCTCTCCCGGACCGCGGCGGGATCGAGGGACTCCAGGGCCCGGTACAGCTTCTCCGGACAGTGCCGGACTTCGCGCGCTTCAAGGAGTTCCGGTCTGGAATCAAAGGCCTTCGAAAAATCCACCCGGCACACCTTTCCATCCGAGGGGTGGACCAATATGTCCTCGTTGATGTCATCGTCCCCAGAAAACCAGTACGTCAGGTTATCGAAGACCAACACCTCCAGCATGGAGCGGTGAAATCGATCCACATCCCCGATGTTCAGACTTTTAGAATCCGTGAGCGGGATACAACCTTCCACGAAGACCTGCAAGGCTCCCGGGGTGCCGTCGATGCGGCGCTCGACCACCGGCGGCACAATGGGCAGACGCAGCAGCTTGCTCAATTCATAGGCGGCGATCTCATATTTATAGCAGTTGGGTAGAATATGAGGACGGCAGCGGGGCGCATACTTGAACATCGCGCGTCTCTGTTGGGTGCCGTCATCCAGATGGACAATCCAAGGATCTGTGGTCCCGAGATCCATGTCCCGTTCGATTCGAACCACATCCGCGGTCCGCAGATAGGCTTCCATGGCCTCGAGATCTTCAGCCTCGGAGGGAGCGACTCCCACGCCGGTCTGACAATTCACCACCAGCCCCACCCATCCGAACGCGAGGCACAAGACACTCACCAGCAAGATCTTGTTCATTGATTCCCCCACCATGGTTCGAATCTTCCGTTTTCATATATCAAGGCGCACAACAGATTTCGGTATTTAAATGATATCCCGACGTCGATGGCCCAGACCCGCCCGTCAAAACGATCGAGCTTCCTCTCCTGGATGAATTCTTCCTCCCGCACCGTATGCCCCACCACCATATATCTGGCATCAAGGTTTTCTAAGGTCCTTGTCAGGACATCGGCATAATCCTTTTCCGAGGACTGCACCAGTCCGCGAAACCAGTAGGGGGCCATGGGCTGGGTGACGTAATTGTTGTCAAGGCGGCTGAGTTGAGACGCTTTCCCGGTCCGGAGATACTCCCGATAGGCACGGGAAAAGGCCTCGATTTCGGCCCGCATCTCATTGTTCAGCTGCTGGAGGTCCATCTTGGCCGCCGCTTCATTGAAACCTCCGTGCACAAAAACGATATCATTGATCTTGACGGCGACGTTTTTGGTTAGAAGCCACTTGCCGTAGTTGTCGAAGAAGAACTCCGCGTACTCCAAGCGGCTGGTCTCTTCTCCCGGGCGGTTCGCAAGGACTTCCTCCTCCCAAAATTCCATTATGGCCGCTTCCAAGGGACCGTCCGCATGGTCGTTATTCGCGTGCTTCTTTCGAATCTCCTCTTCCTTGCGGTTCCGGTACGCATCCGGTAAAAAGGAACGCATCTGCTCCCCGGTCACATATCCGGGGGAATCGAAGGCGATCGGGATGATATTCGCCTCTTCGTGATTCCCGATCAGGACATGGACCATCCCGCCGGCTTCGATGGCCTGTTTTTCCAGTTTCCTCAAGAGGTCAAAGATTTGCCGGGCGCCTCCCCCTCGGTCCATCACATCCCCGAGTTGTACGAAATGGGTTTTGCCCCCGATCCAATTGAGCTGCGCATCGATCAGGCCTACGCCGCGCAGTATGCGTTCGAAATTATCATAGTCCCCGTGGACATCGGCGACCGCCACGATTTTCTCCACCCCGCTCCATGTGCACTGGATGTCTTCGCCGCTTAGGGCCCCGGTCAGGACCAGAAGAAGTGCGGCTAAAACAACCGTTCTCTTGGCTAAACCACGCGTGGCATATATACACAATCGATCCCAGAATGACATCCGTCTCCGCCTCTCTCCAATTTATTATACCACAAACCAGATCCGATTTTTTCTATCGCGGTTCACGGCTTCCAAAACCGTGCTTGTTTAAGATCGGTCGAGGCAAGCTGTAGGGCAGCATCATCATCGATGGACGACATTTCCGAATCCCGGTGAGGAAACCCGCATATGACCCCGTAAAAGGGATTGACTTTGCCCGATCCTTTTGATAAAAGCATACCAGAAATGGAAATCAGCTTCAGAGAACAGGAAAACGTCACGATACTCGACATTAAAGGCGAGATCCGACGCTCCGACGTGGCTCCGGTCACACTCCATCAAGCGGTGAAAGACCAACTGGACGACGGAAAACACAACATCCTGCTCAATCTCGGAGGGGTCGAATTCATTGACAGTTTCGGCGTGGGGGAAATCCTGGCAAGCTTCATATCCACTCAAAATTTGGGAGGGAAATTCAGGCTCTGCAGCATCTCTAAAAAGCTCTACGTCATTTTCGTGGTGACCGGACTGGTCAAGGTCCTGGACATCCGCGAAGACTGCAAGGCCGCCCTCGAAAGCTTCGACTGAACCTGATTTCCCCGCCTTTCGACAGGGCCATCAATGGGGAATAGCCGGTCTCACCGCTTATTCAGGCATATCGTAGACATCAAGCCCGAAGAGCAGGCGATCGCCCTTTGGCTGTTCTTATATTTCTTTTTGATAACCGCTCCCTTCACCATCCTGAAATCCCTGCGAACGGCTGTTTTTTTAGATAAACTCGGCCCCGGCTCGCTTCCCATCGCCTATGCCACTGCGGTTTTGATGGGCTTGGTGGTCGCGTTCCATTCCAAGCTTCAGTTTTCCTTAACCAGGCGACGGCTCATCCTGTCGAGCCTGATGTTCTTCATCATCACCGGACTGTTTTTTTTCATCCTTTTTCAATTCGGCGGGAAATGGATCGCCCTGCTTTATTGGGTTTGGTTGAGTGTTTTCATCCTGGTCCTGGTGACGCAGTTTTGGATCGTCATGAACGACATATTCAATCCCCGGGAAGCCAAGCGCCTGATCGGATTCATCGGAAGCGGAGGAATATTGGGGGGTGTCCTGGGAGGGCTGTTGGTAAGAATCCTCGCCAAATCGAATGAGGACTATCATTTGATTCCGGTCGCTGTCGTATTCCTGATAATCGGCACCGTTGTGGCCAATCAGATCTTTGTTTGGAAAAAGCGACAGGATCCGTTTCCGCAAACATCCACCCCGATTTCCGATAATCCCACGCAGGAACCGTCCAAGACAGGATTCAAAACCTGTTACACGACCGTGAAGAACGACTCCTATCTAATCCTGATCGCGATGATGATCATCACCGGCGCTATGGTTTCGACCTTTATCGACTGGCAGTTCAATAAAGTCATGACATTGAATGATGCCATCAAAGAAAACATGACCGCGTTTTTCGGTCTTTTTTATGCCGCTTTATTTGTCATCCCATTCTTGTTTCAACTGCTGTTCACCAGCCATCTCATCCGGCGCTTCAAGCTGCGAGTCACCCTGTTGCTGTACCCCGTGATCCTGTTGATATGTTCGCTGGGGATAGCCGTTTGGCCGATCTTACTGTTCGGGATAATCATTAAAGGCAGTGACAAGAGCCTCGCTTTCTCCATCAATCAATCCTCCCGCGAGTTGTTGTACATCCCCGTGACACCGGGCAAAAAATATCAGGCGAAGACCTTTATCGACATGTTCCTGGTAAGATTTGCCGAAAGCTGCGCGGCGTTGATCCTGGCGCTCCTGTTGATCTTCTTCTCCCATCGAAGCCAGATCGCCCCGGTCAGTGCCGTCTCGGCCCTATTCATAGCCCTCTGGATAGGACTGAATTTAAAAGTCTATCAAGCCTACATCAACACCGTCAAAGAAAGCATCAAACCGAAATGGAAGCGGGCCGACAAGGACGTCGCCGAAAAGCTGGATATGGATTATGCCAAGCTTATTTTCGATACCATTGCGAGCAGGGACCGGAGCTCGGTGCTGTATGCCATGCACATGTACGATCTGTTGAGACAGGACAAGCTGACCCCGGAAATAAAGGCCCTGATCACTCAGAAAGCGGATGAGGTTAAAGCCGCCTCCATCAGCGACATGTTCAACGCCGAGGGAGCCATGTGGTTTCCGGACGCGGATGACGGCCTGCAGCAAGAGGACTTGAAAGCCAGCATCCAAGAGATCATTTCTTCGGACGCATATCAACAGGTGATGCAGCTCCATGCCGACCAGGTGATGGAAGAAAGCAAAAGAGCGGATATCGACAAGATGGAATTGGCCAAAGTCATAGGCATGATGGATCCCAATTCCCCCTTGGCCGAAAAGCTGGAAGCTCTGATCCACGACGACTCTCCGGAGGTGGCGCGATATGCCATCGAGAGTGCCGCCCTACTCAAAAAACCCGAACATCTCCCAGCCCTGATCCAGAAACTGAAAAATCCCCCGATCCGCGAAGACGCCATATCCGCCCTCATCAAGTACGGAAGAGAAGCGCTCGGGGCAATAGATGCCTATCTGGGCGATCACAACAAAGCCATAGAGCTGAGGAGAGCCCTGGTCACAGCACTTTCCCGCATGGGAACCCAAGAGTCCACCGACTTGCTTTTGAAGGAGCTGGAGCGCAAGGCTTCGGACCTGGATACCGAGATCATCGACGCATTGGACCGGATTCGTTCGGAAAGACCAGAGGTTTACATCTCCCCCAAAATCGTCAAGCAGGAAACCCTCGCGCTCATTAAAAAATATTGCAAAACTTTCCTCGAGCTGGAAGACTTGAAGTCCGGAAAGAAAGACGATGAGCTGCGGATTCTTCTACAGAAACGCCTGAATATTCATTTCGTGGATGTATTCAAATTGTTGGGTTTGACCTATCCCCATGAGGATATCTCCAAGGCCTATCAAAATATCGGTCGAGGGACCAAAGATTCCATGGCCAATGCCATAGAGCTTCTCGATAACACCCTTAAAAAAGATCTGCGTGACCTCATCATTCCGCTGATTGAAGACCTCACAACGAATGAGCGTGTGCGACGCTTCGGACAGATACTCAGGAATTTTCCAAAATTCTAGGGCCGGCCCATATCACATATTCAAAAATGCCATGCTGTGGGTTGAATTTTGGTGGGAGAGAGGATTATAATCAGAGAGCAGAGGAGCCATGCCAAAACTATACGTTTACCCCAAAAAAGGTGATGATTTCCATTTTAAGCTAGGCAACGCGCAGGTTTCCTTGGGCCGCGCCGCCGACAACGACATTCCCTTGCCAGATCCTTTTTGCTCCAGCCATCACGCCCTGATCATCCCCCAGGACGACCGCTATTTCGTTCACGACGACAACAGCAAAAACGGGGTATTTCTAAACGGGAAAAAGATCGAACGGAGGACCGAAATCAAGAAGGGCGATGAAATCCTCCTCGGCTCCACCCGGATCGTATTTGATCTCAAAATCGACACCAAGGTGGAAGTCACCGATGAGCCTTCCTCTTCCGCCAATATCAACACCATAATGCATTTGAAGGACGTGCTGCGCAAACCCGATCTGAGCACCACCATACGCGCGGACGCAAAGGCACTGGATATCGAAGCCATCCGGACCGAGCATAAAGAAGCTTCGGTTATCAGCGAAGTCACCAAGGCGCTCATCCTGCACAAACCCTTGGACGAACTCCAAGAACACATCATGGATCTCATCTGCGAACGCATTCCGATGGACCGCGGCATCCTCATGCTCATGGACGGAAAACCTCCCCAGCCCATGCCCAAGGTGGTCCGGATCAACAACAAACAACTTATGCATCAGAAGATCCTCGTCAGCCAGAGTATCCTTAACACGGTGGTAGAGAGGCATTCATCGATACTCATTTCCGATGTCCAATCCGACACCCGCTTCCGTGCTCAGGACAGCATCCTCAAGCTCAACATCCAGTCCGCCATGTGCGTGCCGCTCTGGAATAATCAGGAAATAATCGGGATCATCTATTGTGATCGCATTTCGACCACAGAACAGTTCACAAACGATGATCTTCGTCTTCTCACCCTACTCTCGAATGTCGCAGCCGTGAAGATCGAAAACGCCATGTTGTTCGAGAAAGCCCTGGAACAGGAAAAAATGCAGAAAGAACTAGCGCTGGCTGCACAGATCCAGAGGGATCTTTTACCGAAAGAGAGCCCGGAATGTGAAAATTACGAGATCGTAGGGACCAATATCCCCTGCTTACAAGTGGGGGGGGATTATTACGATTTCATCGAGATCGACATAGACCGCTTGGGCGTGGTTATCGCCGACGTATCCGGTAAAGGAGTTGGGTCGTCCCTCCTTATGGCGTCATTAAGAGCGGCGCTGCAGACAGAGATTCACCCCGATTATAAGATCGAACGAATGGCAGCCAAGTTGAACAATTTCGTTCACCGGAGTTCAGCCTCCAATGCTTTCATAAGCTTCTGCTATTGTGAACTCAATCATAAATCAGGCGACCTGCACTATATCAACTCGGGACACAATCCCCCGCTCATCCTCGATAAAAAGAAAAAGATTCAGCGTTTCGAGACGTGCGGCCTCTGCTTGGGTATGTTCCCGGACGAGAACTTCACTTTAAAAAGCATTCATTTGAATCCGGGGGATACGGTGCTTCTCTACACCGACGGCCTCACCGAAAGCCGCAATCCGAACAATGAAGAATTTGCCGAAGAAGGGCTGATCCGCGCCCTGAAAAAACACCAAAGACTTCCCGCCGGAGAGATGATGGCCGCCATCCTCGAGGAACTTGAGGATTTTGCCGGAGGCTCAGATCCTATGGACGACATGACCGTCGTCATTATCAAGCGGATCGCTTGAGGGCCATTTCCGACAAACCGCGTCGAATTCCATCGTCCACCACTTGGCCGTTGAAACTTCTGCAGCGGATTTTACGTTTGAGATTAAATTTGTTATCATCCAGGGGCTATCCCGTGGAATGCACGGGGTGATGTCGACATGCAAAACATTATATGTCTACGGGTAGGGAGGATTTTGACACTGGGGCTTCTCATCTGCCTCAACGTTTGGGGAGGTCAACTCGAAACCTCCTCTCCCTTCCCCGTTACATCTTTCCGGCTCGAGAACGGACTGGAAGTCATCCTTTCCGAGGATGACACCTTGCCCATTGCCACGCTCGCGGTGGCCTACCGGGCGGGTTCCCTACATGAAAGACCCGGCAAATCCGGTCTGGCCTATCTTCTCGAGAACCTGATGTTTGAGGGATCTCGCAATGTGGGGCGGATGCAGCACATCAGCTTCATTCAGCGGATCGGGGGCCGCCTGACCGCCCTGAGAGAGAGAGATAAGACCATTTTCTATCAAACCATTCCCTCGCATCATCTGGCCACGGCACTGTGGCTGGAATCCGACCGCATGATGGCGTTGACCCTCAGTTCGGAGGACATCGCGCGTGCCAAGAGCGCGCTAATCGGAGAAATCAAAAACCGCCGCCTACGCAATCCCTTCATGGAAGGACAGCGATATTTCGACGCGCTCCTGTTCCCAGATCTGGCCTACGGCCTCCCTGAACGAGGCCTGGAAGAAGACCTGAAGGCGATATCGGAACGGGATGTCAGGGAATTCTATGAAACCTATTACCGTCCCAATAACGCCGTCCTCTGCATCGTCGGCAACATCAAGCAGACACAGGCTAGGGAACTGGTCCAGAAGTACTTTGGGAGTGTCCCGCCGGGCAAATCCCTTCCCCCCGCAGCCGGATCCTCTCAAGAAACAGATCGAGATTTTGGCGTAAGCGGCGTCACGGACAGTCTGGAAAGCCCCCTGTCCACCTCCCCGGCCTTCTTCCTCGGCTTCCGGATTCCCGGCCCGCGCTCGAACGATTTCTACCCCTTGCGTATCATCGAATATATCCTGATGAAAGGGAACAGTTCCCGCCTCATCAATCGCCTGCTCAAGAAAGAATCCCTAGCCACCCGTCTCTCGGGAGGCATCGACGTGCGTGGCGATCAAGCCGCGTTCCGTATTTTTGTCGTCAGCAGCAATGAGCTTAAGGCCGAACGCTGCCAAAACGAGATCCTATCCGAGATCAACAAGTTAAAGACCACACGGATTGCCGACCAAGAGCTTCAAAAGGCGAAAAACCTGCTTCGCATGGATTCGGTATCCCGGTACGCCACCTCGGTGGAAAAGGCCAAGTTCCTCATACGGTCTCATTTGGCGGGTATCGCATGGGAGGACCTGTCCGCCGAGCAGGAGAGATATCTTGTGGTCACCCCCACTCGTATACTATTGACCATGAACAAATACTTCAATGAGGACAGGATTTTGATCCATGTGAAGACTCGATGAGAAAATATGCTTGGTTCTTCGTCATCTTTGTCTTGGCAGGTTCCTTTACCGGAGCTCAGGAAAGATTCCGACGGACCCCACCGATCCCGGATCCGCTCCCAACTCTGGAGATCCCGGAGATAAAAAGCTATAAACTGGCCAACAATCTCAGGATCTTTCTGGTCCGCAAAGAAGGGCTCCCCATGATCAATGTGCTTCTCACCATCTTGACCGGTGAAAGTTCCTCGCCGGATGCCATGCCCGGGTTGGCCGCTTTCACGGCCAACATGCTGAGCCACGGTTCGCAAAGCTATTCCGCGGAAGAGATCGAAGAAACCATCGACAGCATCGGCGGTCGTTACTTTTCCGCCACTTATCCGGATTATACCATTTTTTCCCTATCTTTTTTGGAAGAGAACATCGATCCGGCCCTCCAACTATTCGGCGACATGGTCCTGCGGCCCAGCTTTGCCCGACGAGAGATTGAGGATCTTCAGCGAACCACATTCTACGATCTGGCATTCAAGCGCCTGGATCCCGATTTTTCAGGCAAAAAATTGCTCTTCCAGCTGTTGTTCCGCGACCACGCCTATCGGAAGATCGCCTACAATGACAACATCATCCGGACCTACACGCAGGCTCTGGTGAGGGTGTTCTATGAGAATTTTTATCGTCCCAACAACGCATTCATGATCATCACCGGGAATCTAAACCTGGATAGAGCGACTCTTAAAATCAGCCACAATTTCAACACTTGGCAGGAAGGGATCCTGGAAAGAATCCACCTGTCGGATCCCGAAAACGAGGAGCAGGAGAAGATTTGTTTCCTGGAGATACCCAGGTTGAGAGATGCCACCATATTTATGGGAACACTCCTCCCTCCCAAAACCCACCAGGACTATTTTACGCTTCAGGTTCTCAATCAATCCCTGGGCGGAAGCCTCATAAGCCGCCTTTCCATGAATCTCCGCGAATCCAAGGGTTACGCTTATTGGGCTTACAGCAACATGGAATTCTTTAAGAACTGCGGGATATTTTATGTCCGGGCCCGTGTCCGGCCTGAATTCATCCAGGCCTCGGTTGAACAAATACAAAGTGAGATACGTGCCGTCTCCAGCGAGAGAATTCCCAACGATGAAATCGAAACCGCAAAGTCTTACCTGCTCGGACAGTTCCCTCTGGGTATCGAGACCTATGCGGACCTGGGATCGAAGATAGCGGAAATGCACGCCCTAGGATTGGATGATGGACACCTCACCAGATATTTTGACAGCATCAAATCCATCGATGCCCAGGGAGTTTTTGAAACCGCTCGCCGAAACTCCCTGATGCCCACCGTCATTGTCATCGTAGGGGACGGATCCGTCCTGGAAAACATGGGATTCGACAAGGTCGATGTCTATAACAACCGCGGAGAGTATATCCGCAGCATTCCCAAAGGAGAACGTCAATGAAGCTGGTCGAATGCGTGCCCAATTTCAGTGAGGGGCGTGACCTCGAAAAGATCAAGGCCATTACCAGAGAAATCGAGACCACGGAAGCCGTGAGGCTTTTAGACGTCGATCCCGGCGAATCCACCAATCGAACCGTGGTCACCTTCATCGGCACTCCCGAGGGAGTATTGGAAGCGGCCTTCAAATCGATCCGAAAAGCCGCGGAAGTCATAGATATGAGCAAACACACCGGCGCCCACAGCCGAATGGGGGCCACCGATGTGTGCCCGCTTGTACCTGTTGCGGGCGTCACCATGGAAGACTGCGTGCAGCTTGCACACACTTTGGCGGAGCGGGTCGCCCGAGAACTGGATATACCGGTGTATCTATACGAGGCTGCCGCGCAGAAGCCGGAGAGAAGCAATCTGGCCACGATCCGAGCCGGTGAATACGAAGGCCTTCCGGAAAAACTCAAAGACCCGGAATGGACGCCGGATTACGGAGCGGCCAAATTCAATCCGGCGAGCGGCGCGACCGTCATCGGGGCTCGCGAGTTCTTGATCGCTTATAACATCAACCTCAACACACGGGACCGCAAACTGGCACAACATATCGCTTTGAATCTGCGTGAGCGCGGCCGCGCGAAACGCGATGAAGCGGGAGAAATCATCCGTGACGCCCAAGGAAATGCCGTCAAAGTTTCAGGGAAATTCAAAGATGTCAAGGCCGTAGGATGGTATGTGGAAGACTACGGAATCGCCCAAATCTCCATAAATTTCACCAACTACAAGGTCTCGCCGCCCCATTTGGTTTTTGATGAAGCGATCAAGGAGGCCGAAAAGATCGGATGTCGAGTCACAGGAAGCGAACTTGTGGGCTTGATTCCCAAACAGGCCCTGCTTATGGCGGGACGGCACTACCTCAAAAGACAGGGAAAAAGCGCCGGTGTGCCCGAGGAGGAGTTGATTCGGATAGCGGCCGCTTCCCTGGGACTCAATGATGTCGCTGAGTTCGATCCCCAGAAAAAAATCATCGAATATCAGTTCCGGGAGGTGGAGCGCTCGCTGAATGACTTGACGCTGCGGGAATTTGCCGATGAGCTCTCCATGGACTCACCGGCTCCGGGAGGCGGGAGCACGGCCGCGCTGTGCGGAGCCCTCTCCGCGGCTTTATCCGCCATGGTGTCCAACCTGACCGTGGGAAAAAGCGGCTATGAGGGCGTCCAGAACGAGGTCAAAGAATTGGCGGAACAAGGCCAGCGGCTCAAAGACGAGTTCATGCGGGCCATCGATTTGGACACTCTGGCATTCAACCGCGTCATGGATTGCTTCCGCATGCCCAGGAAGACCGAACAACAACAGCGGGAACGGGACGCCGCCATAGAGGAGGCCACCAAACAGGCGACGCGCATCCCGATGGACGTGGCGGAAAAATGCGTCGAGGCCCTGCATTTGGCCAAGGATATCGCCCTCATCGGCAACCGCAACTCAATCAGCGATGCAGGAGTTTCAGCACTGGCGGCACAAGCGGGAGCGGAGGGGGCGTATTACAACGTCCTCATCAATGTGCCCTCGATTCAAGACTCCGCATTCAAGGCGGAAATGCAGGACCAGGCTGCGCGAGTCAAGAACCGGGTTTTGGTTCTTGGTGAAGAGGTCCGAGTCATCCTGGAGAAGGCTCTTCAGGATGCATTATCCTCACCGTCATGACGTAAACGGAGACAAGAGAAAGCCTATGCGGGAATGGAGTTTTGCGGATCGTCGTATCATACTCCGGGAAGGAAGTATCGTTGAGATCGAAGCGGATGCCTTGGTCAACGCGGCCAACACGTCGCTGATTCTGGGAAGCGGGGTGGCCGGCGCCATCCGCAGGTTCGGCGGTCCTTCCATTCAGGCGGAATGCAGCCGGCTCGCTCCCATCGAGGTAGGTGAAGCGGTATTGACCGGAGCGGGAAATCTAAAAGCCAGGCATGTCATTCATGCGGTCGGCCCGGTCTTTGGGGAGGGTCAGGAGGACGACAAATTGAAGCAGGCCGTCCGCAACAGCCTGAAGCTCGCCCAAAAACATGGACTGGAGAGCATCGCTTTTCCGGCCATCAGCACCGGCATCTTCGGTTTCCCCATCCAGCGCTGCAGCGAGATCATGCTGCATACCGGGATGGAATTCCTCCGGCTCCATGATACGCCCCAGGAAGTCATTTTCTGCCTTTTCGGCGCTGATGCCTTCGACATATTCCACGACACGCTCACTCGGCTTTCCGCTCCTGCGAGCGACCGCTAGCGGCTCGGCGTCTCTGCGTAGGCTGAGGCCCTCTCGATAGGGAGGAGATATTTGCATGACGGGTCGGAAGGGATGAGGTCTCTTGCCCGCTGAGCCTCCTATCCGGCCCCGGGATCTGGGAGCGCAAAGCTCAAACGGAAATTCATCAAGAATCGAGGTTCAGCTTGCACCATATGACATTTTATGTCATGATCGATCGTTGGTTTGCTGGATTAGAACACCAATCGTAACGGGAGGTATGGAATGGCGAAAAAAATTGCTGACCTCGAACCTATCGCTCTCCGGAGACACTTTGAAGAGTTTTTGAAAATACCGCATGGTTCCGGCAACGAAAAAGCCCTGGGTGATTACATCATTTCCGTTGCCCAGCGGAATGATCTCCCGTGGAAGCGGGATCAAGTGGGAAATATCGTGATCTCAAAAAGGGCTTCTTCCGGAATGGAAGACGCCCCGGGTGTCATCCTGCAAGGACATCTGGATATGGTGTGTGAGAAGAATTCCGATGTGGAGCACGATTTTTCTAAAGATCCCATCAAAGCCGAGATCCAGGGAGATTGGGTTCAAGCCCGGGGAACAACCCTTGGTGCCGACAACGGAATCGGAGGTTGTGCGGCCCTCGCCATTCTAGAGGATCCTTCATTGAAGCATCCCCCACTGGAGTGTCTTTTCACCGTAGAGGAAGAGACCGGCTTGACGGGCGCCACCTTCATCAAACCGGATTTCCTTGCCGGCACACGGCTCTTGAACCTGGACAGCGAAGATGAAGGCGAATTCACCATCGGCTGCGCCGGCGGGGCCGACTCCACGATCACTCTACCGCTACAACGGGAAGCCGCGGTGACCGGCCGGGCTCTGAGCATCAAGCTCGCCGGTCTCCAGGGCGGACATTCCGGAGTGGATATCAATCTGGGTCGCGGGAATGCCATCAAACTGCTGGCCCGCCTGCTCTGGGAATCCGGCGGGATTGTCCCCTTTGGGCTATCCGCATTCGATGGAGGAAATCTGCGCAACGCCATACCGCGAGAGGCGTGGGCCACGGTTCTGGTCGATCCCGACCGCATGGATGAACTTTCCGATGCCCTGCGAACGGCATTTGCGTCTGTCAAGGAGGAGTATCGCGTGGTGGATCCCGATGTCAATCTGGATCTCAGCCCCGCTGAGAAAATGCCGGAGACGGTCCTGAAGGACAGCGACGGAAAAACCTTGATCAATCTCCTGTTCTGCCTCCCTCACGGCGTGATCGCCATGCACCCCGAGATGGAGGGGCTGGTGGAAACTTCGACCAATCTGGCCGTGATCCATGCCCTCGACGCCAAGGCCGAGATCATCTGCAGCACACGGAGTTCAGTGGCATCGGCGCTTCGAGCCACGCGCGGTGTCCTTGCGGCTCTGAGCGAGCTGGCCGGCGCTGAGATTCACCTCGAAGAAGGATATCCCGGTTGGAAGCCGAACCTACAGTCGCCTCTTCTGCAGACCCTCAAGGATGTCTATCAAAATATGTTCAACCGGGAGGCCCATATCTCGGCCATCCATGCCGGGTTGGAATGCGGCATCATCGGCGAAAAATATCCCGGCATGGATATGATCTCATTTGGACCGACCATCAAATTCCCCCATTCTCCCTCGGAAAAGGTCCATACCCCTTCGGTGGCAAAATTTTGGAAATTCTTGCTTAAGCTGCTGGAGGAGCTGGGATAAAGGATTTTCTCAGCGTCGAGAACTCGGAGCCGGGGAGGATTCCTGGATGAACTTGTAGCCCACCCCATGGACCGTCAAGAGGTGGACGGGGTGAGCCGGATCCCGCTCGATTTTCTTTCTCAAGCTGTGGACAAATGTGTCTACGGTCCGCGTGACCGGGTACTTGTCATACCCCCATACCTCATTGAGGATGGCGTCACGGGTTACCACTCCGCCCTCATTTCGAATAAGGAGTTCAAGCAGGCCGAATTCTTTGACGGTCAAATAAAGCTCTTCTCCGGCCTTGAAGGCGGTTTGTCGTTTGAAATTCAGGCTTATGTCCCCAAAGGAATACTCGTCCAGATCCGGAAGCTCTTCTTGGGATCTCCGTAAGACGGCCTTGATGCGTGCGAGCAGCTCGCGGGTTCCGAACGGCTTGATGATATAGTCATCACCACCCAATTCAAGGCCGAGCACTTTATCGATCTCATCTTTCTTTTCTCCGGTCAAAAAGATGAGGGGCGTCATGTTTCCCATTTCCCGTAGTTTTTGGCAGACCTCAAATCCGCTTAGAGACGGCAGGACAAGATCCAGCAGCAGGAGATCGAATTCCCGCGATTCCGCCAGACGTAATGCGGCTTCACCGTCTGCAGAGTGGGTCACGGCGTAATTCTCCGCCGTCAAGGCAGCCGTTAGCGTCTCAGCCAGAGCCGCATTGTCTTCGATGATTAAAATGTGTCGACGCTTCATGATTTTGGAAAAACCAGGCGGAAGACACTCCCCTGCCCCGATCGGCTGGTCAATTCGACGGTGCCGCCGTGCGCCTGCATGATATGTTTGACGAGCTTCAAGCCGATTCCGACTCCGCTGGGGTTCTGAAGCCGTGCTTTCGCGCCGCGAAAAAAACCGTCAAAAATGTGTTTAAGCTCCCTTGTCGCGATCCCAATACCCTTGTCTTCGACCGACAATTCGACTCGCTCCTGTTTTTCTACCAGCCGCAGTCGGATCTCCTTCTGATCCGCCGAGTATTTTATAGCATTGTCGAGCAGATTCGTCAAAGCCTGCTTGACGGCGTCCGAATCCAGATTGAGCCGCACGGGATGAGCCGGCACCTCTTTGTACAGGACAAAGCCGTCCTTCGCCAATCGGTGCTCGAAAAGCTTTGCTACGTCCAGGATTAATGCGGAGAGGTCTGCCTTCTCCATGGTGTAGTGTCTGGAATCCCGCTCGATCCGCCCGGCATCCAGGATGTTTTGCAGAAAATGAGACAGCCGCGTGCATTCGTCCGCCATAAGCTTGAGCAGTTTCCCTCTTTGAGCGCTATCCTTGATTTTTCCTTCCTGCAGGATATCCGCCAAGCTGTGCAGGGTACTCATGGGTGTCCGCAGCTCATGGGACACACCGGAAATGAATTCGGTCTTGAGTCGGTTGAGTTCGTCGAGCTTTTCTTTTTCAGCCCGCTCGAAAACCACCTCTTCCTGGAGGCGGATGCGCTCCAGGTTGATGCTGAATTCCTGGGATAGGGTCGAGAGAAGCGCGAGATCATCACTCCCATAGCGCTCTCGCGACTTCCTTTTTCCCAGTGCTAGGAAACCGGACAGGTGCCGTGAGGTGAAGACAAAGGGAATCACCAGATCCAAATTGTGCGCCTCCAGCAGGTCTTCATGCGAAAAGTCAATCCCCTCCTCGGTGGAAACGGCGCGCTTCCGGCTCGAAAGACCGCTGGAATCCCGCATCTCCCGCCAAATAAGATGCAGCGGCTTCCTTTCCCCTTTCAAGATGAACGTTCGTTGGCTTCGATTCTTATGGATATAGGTCAACATGAAAAAAGCCTCGACTCCGAGCGTCTGCTGGATCCGTTGCTCGAGTATCTCGGCTAAATAGGAGGGGTCGATCTCCCGGGAGGCTGCCAGCGAAAAATCACGTATGCTTTTGCGGTAGTCATAGGATAGGCGAAAAAAAGATCGATCCACGAATTCTTGGATTCTCTTCCTGGCGGGATGGAAGACTAGAGCGGCGCCGAAAGCGGCGACGGCCGAGACGGCCGTATCCTGGATCTCGAGGATATGTGCCATCATATTCTGTAAGAATCGGACCAGCAGGATATAGACGCCTACCACCAGAACCGTCAGCATGGAATACACCAGGCTTCGATTGATAACCAATTCGATATCCAAAAATCTGTAGCGGAGGATGGCGATTCCGACCGCGATGGGGATGAATAGCGAAAAGGCCATAGCCACTTCCATGGATACGAGCTCTTCCAGCTTGAGGATCTTGGGCACTTTATACAGCAGCACAAAAGGCCCCAGGCCCAGGCAGAGACCGAAGAGGATCCATTTGATGCGGGCCTTGATTTCCTCGAAGCGGCTCTTCCGATAGAGGCGGACAAGATTTAAGATGGAAGCCAGGAAGAACACGATGACATAGAGGCTGAAAAAATAGAAGACCGATTGATAGCGCCTGCACATGGCTACGGATCCGGAAAGGCCGGCCGAGAGGAACACTCCTCCCACCACAAATATCGACAAAACAGCCGGAGCATAGATCCAGGCCCGGCTGATCTTGGGCCGGTCGGGGGAAAACTCCAAAGAAAAATGAAGCAGAATGGCGGGGGCTAGCGCATAACAGAAATAAAACAAGATAGCGGGAATAAATGAAATCCAGGAAGTGTCCAGAATATGAAATCCGCCGGTGAGGACATTTGCAGTCGAAAAAGTCAGCATGGCCCAGTAGAAAAGCCGGGCTCGCGGATCGCTGCGCCTGAGGACGAAAGCCACGACGGCGATCAGGATTGAGAAGGCGCCTATGACAAGATAAATGAGGGGAAATGGCTTTTGTTCAAAATAGCGGCTCAGGGTATAGGCCACGGCTTCACTTCCCTCGGTGGAAGCGAATTCCAGCACCATCCGGTCTCCCGCTTGTTTGCGGCTGATGCGGCGGCAGAGGATGAATTCCAGATCAGCCTTGTTTCGCACGGTTTTGCCGTCCAAGGTTAGGCTCAGGTTGGTGGATTCCAGCGTACGATCGATACGGTGAATCGCTTCCTCAGGCAGCCAGGGCATGCTGTCCAGTAGCAGATAACCGTATCCGCTGACAAGTATGAGTACCGCCCCGACCGTCAAAGAAAAGATGAAACCAAACGTCCGCAACTGCCCGCCTTTATATCCCAACTATAGCACAGGTATCCGCTTTCCCCAACTGCATCAAGGGAGCGGTATTTGGTTCAGCCTCTTTCTTATCCCTCGGGCATCGCCCACATACTTGCTCAACTCCTCCCAAAAGACCTGCCCATGTCCTTTGATTCGTGTGTGGAGGAGTTCATGCAGGATCACGTAATCCCGCAACATGTCGGGAAGACCGGCCAGCCGGATATTGAGGCTGATGTTGTTCTTGGTTGAGCAGCTGCCCCATCGTGTCCTCTGCCGGCGAATGAAATCCCGGTTGTAGGAAAAGCCGTGTAACCTCGCGAGTTCTGCGACTCTCTGGAT
>Ga0180437_10000990_pt1 | contig 50355 bp, 57 predicted proteins | sample SS_ome_4_FD_132410 | JGI IMG/M metagenome (GOLD analysis project Ga0180437, IMG submission 132410) | Hypersaline lake sediment archaeal communities from the Salton Sea, California, USA - SS_3_D_1 metaG | ecosystem: Environmental > Aquatic > Non-marine Saline and Alkaline > Hypersaline >... | reverse complement strand
AAAATAATTTCGATTTTCTGTTGACGCGCTCCTGTATTGACATTATAAAGACATAGAGACCGAAACAAAACAACGTTCCAACGGAACCAAGGAGAGCAACATGACAACCAACACCAAGACCACGAACCCTGAAGATACACTAATTCAGCATGCGCGCAGCCGAGTCATTGATTTCGCTAAGCAGCTCGCCGAGATCGAAGAGGACGACCACGGTAACCTGAGTGATCAGCTGAACCGTCTCGCATCCGCCGTGAGTAGAATCACTGGTGCTGTGCGAGACTTGCAGGAAACAGAAGAGACGATCCGAATGCGACGGCTGGAGTCTTGTCACGAAAACTTCCAGGCGAGCAAAAAGGACGGTGATCTGTACATCACTCAACTCAACCCTCAGCATATCGTGCTCGCCGTCAAGGCCATTCGCGATACTTGCAACCGAGGACTGCGTGAAGCTAAGCAGGTGTACGACGAGTGGAGGCGTGTGTTGGATAGCCAAAGCGTCCGCGTACGGGATAACCTGGACCTGTCCGACACGCAGCAGAAAGTGTTGGCCGCGCGCCTGATCGAAGCGGGTGTTGTTTTGGAGTACCGAGCGTGCCTGTAGCAACTGCTAACCACCAACTCAAACAACAGCACATCGACAGCGAAGCACAGCGGTGGGACGACATCGTTGATCGGATCAAGCAGCTGCTTCGATTCGGTTGTCCCAACGAACGTATCAGCGATGAGGCGGTACAGCAGTTGACGGCCGAGCTGATCACGATGCCTAGTTACGTGCGTTTCAATGTGCTGGGAGCAGAGCACCCGAACCTCAACGGCTATCCTGTACCACACGAGCCTATCGACATCTTGGAGTTCGTTGCTCAATTTGTTGGCTACGCGATTTTGGATGACGGCGAGCCTGGAATAGGTTATCATCGGTACGATATGATGGAGTCGTTCGTACCTTGCGGTCCAGACCACCCCGACGCACGTCCTTACTTCCACAGCTGTGTGGATGCACTGCGCGAGGACTACCCTGAAGCTGAGTGGCTGTCGGAGGTGCGGGCGCTAGAGATCGTACGGAGCGAAACCGAACGATACCACCGGCAGGAAGCCGAGTGGCGTGAGATCTTCCCGGAAGACTACGAAGACGAACCGCACGGCCCATCGAACAACGATCGTACACGTTTGCTACTTCAGCAGCTGGTCAAAGACCTGCAGAAAGAAACCGAATGAGCAACCCTAACGAACAAATGAGACAGCACGCCATCCAGAGGATTCTGGATTACGCGCAAAGGCTTCACCGGCTGGATAACGAAGGCAAAGATCCATCTCGGGCGGCTCTGGCACATCAGATCCAGGCGGTGTCGATCGTGTTGGATGGCCTGTCGGCTGCAGTACTCAGTTTGAACCAGCTCGAAGAGGAGATCAAAAGGCGCGAAGCCGAGCAGGAAACAAAGAAGGAAGACGCGCCGGATAAACAACCAGACCGGTGCTACCTGTGCGACCACAAACCCACGTGGGACGGAGATGGCTGGATCCTATGCTCACACGAGCGTAACAATGAAGCCCAGTTCTGGAAACGAGCCGCTATTTGGATGGCGGACGTCCACGCGGCCAATCTCCACGAAGCGGAGCTGAAGGTTACCTCTAAAAGCCGGCGAAAGCGCTTCCTCGACATCATGCGTTCGTGTTTGCTGTGGCTCGAAGGAACCGGCAAACCAACAATTCGGCGCAGCACTGCAGATGTGAAGGATCGACTCATCTACGGAATTACACGCATTGAGGAATTGTCAAAATGACAACCAAAGAAGAACGAACTAAGTGGGAAGAGAAGGGTGTAGTTGGTAAGTTCGATCTGTTGCGCTTGATCGCTGACTGCAATTCGCTTGAGCATCGAGTAGATCGGCTTGAGCAGTTCTTGCTTTTTCTCGGCGACCTATGCGACTCTCCAGACTCACTGCGCCGGCACCTCGCAGGTGCTTGTGAAGACGTCTACCGTGATCGCCAAGCACGTGGTCAGGAGTATCCACGGTACGAAGGGTATTGGCGGGAGTTTCTGCCTAAGAAGGAAGGCAGTGGATGAGTACCAATGGACTCATCACGGTAGTGCTGCGAGGTGCTCATCGTGTGGCCCAGTACGGGCACTGGGATCACTACCCTGCTGGTCATGGTGCCAAGGCATTGCGGTTTTGCTGCAGTCGGTTGAGTACCAAAAAGGGCCGTACGGCCTTCACGGCCGCAGTAGACGCCACGCGCTTTCTGAGCAGAGAAGAGCTGCGGCAACGCTACCAGAGTATACTAGGTGTTGATTCGATCGATTGGATCACACCCGAACAAGGAGATCTGATAGAGCACGAGATGCCCCAACTAAGCAACAGCTGCGGCGCCGACGTTTTGTCGTTGGTAGCCGACGGCACAGTGACGGAGTTGGAAGATAACTCCGAGTTCGCACGCAACTCTACGTTCTGCAGCTGGGGTTATTTGATCGACCTGGATAATAATACTTTTGCAGTCGTGTTTTGGCGGATGGGAGGCTGGAAGGAATAACCCAAAAGGAACACAAATGAATGAAAAAGCCGTGAAAAAGACAGGTCCGCACAGATGGAAGAACGAACACCGAGTCATCACCAAGCAACCTAATGGGCTGTACTGGTTGTGTCAGGATGGTGTTGTTCGTGGAGAGTTCTATACCCTCCGCGCTGCTGTAGCCGAGCCTTACTTTGATCAGTCAGACCTCCGGCAACCACAGGAGACATCATGATTCCGCCTGGGCACAAAAACAACTGCAGCTGCTTTGCCTGCAAAGCACACCAAACGAACGAAGAGAAGGAGCGTAAACAGCAACAGCTGGAGGAGCACCCAATTGGTTGTCGCTGTGATGACTGCATCAGTTGGGGCTCAGTTCTGGAGGGCCGTAAAAAACTGAAGCAGGTACAACGTGAGCTGAAGTGTACGGGCCCCGTCGACTTCAAGCCTTTGTTTGGGGGTGATCCTTCGTACTCCCCGCCCGATACCTTCGCGGGACTGCGCCGAGAAGTTACGCGACTGCACAACAGACTGATTAAAACGGAGAAGAGACTGGACGATCACCACTTTGAGGCCATGTGTAGTGGTCACGTGTTGGCGATCAAAGATATCTCTGACCTGAAAACCAAAATACAGGAGCTGCGGTTAGAAACCAGTAACCTGAAGGATCGGTCTGGCCGACCACACGGCTATCAGCACCCCAAAGGAGTTCCTCAGGATATTCCGCATCGCGTATTCGATGGGTGTGACTGCCATTTGTGTAAGCCGGACAAACCAACTATTTGCAATTTCCGCCCTAACGGCAGTCCGCACACCCCGGTAGATGGCTGCAATTGCTTCCTTTGCGGGAAAGAACGGGAAAGTCAACCCGACTTGTATGGTGAAGTACTACGCAAGCTAGCTGCAATCGAGCAGACGCTCAAAGACGACCTGAACGGTAAAAGTAGACGTCCTGGCGGCCCTAACCGTGAGTTGTGGGGTTATGTCCACATCGAAGGTTGGGCTAAACCTAAACAGGAGCCACACAACCACGACGCCGACCGGGCACCCGTACGGGGGTGCGACTGCACCGTTTGCGAAAATTACCGAGATCGCCTCAACTGCGGTCAAGGCACCGTAGCGGAGTACGTGTCAAAAGCAGCGATTCAGCTGTACTACCAAAAAGAGACTCTTCTGAAAGCCAGAAACCGGGCTAATGGTACAGACTTTCACGTCCTGGATGGTCTGCACAAACGTCTGTGTGAGTTGACTTCTGAGGTCACCGTGCTGGCACAATCGCTAAAATGAAAACTCGCGACATCATAGGACGAAAGATCGTCAAGGTGAATCAGGTACGCACGCAAACCGACTACGGAGATACCATTTACGACGTTAGATCAGTCGAGCTGGACAACGGCACCAAACTGGTTTTTACCGTAGTGGAGCTGCCTTCAGACTACGCGGTTGAGGTTATGGTGCTGAGACCAGGAACGGAGTACACCGCATAGCATAAAACCCGCCTACGTTGTTTTAGTATTGACACTGTCAAGCTCCGCTGCTACAAAACCAGGAGAGCAACAAACCAACGGAGCACACCATGACCAACTTCTCCAAAGAACTCGCCGCCAAAATGGCCAGCCGCTCAGGTGTCGTGCACATCGTAGAAGAGGACGAGTACCGCCTCGAGACCAAGTGCCATCAGACCGCCATCAGCCAAGGTTACAGCTGTTACCGTTGGACGCAGACTGACGGCTTGGTTCCGGTCTCGGACGATATCAAGCTGGACGACACCGAACGGCAGCGGCTGGCGTCTATTGTCGATCCGGTCAATGGTTTGCTGCGGGAGGTCAAAGACTGGAACCGCGGCCCTTCGGTTGTGCTGACGTACGACCTGCTGACGTTGGTCAACCGCTTGCCGACGCTGCCCATCGCGGCGCGGCTCCTCAAAGACATCACCGAGCAGATGAAAAACCGTGCCGACGAGGGTTTGGTGCAGCTGGTGCTGTGTGACGCCGAAACGCCGCAGCTGGATGTGCCGCTGCAGCGAATGCAGATGGAGCTGCCGGATCGGGAAGAGATGGGCGACGACATCTTGGACCAGATCCTTCAGCAGCTGCCAGATGGCTTTGAAGGCGCAGTGGAGAAAGCACGGCAGAGCCGTGACCGGATCCTCAACAGCTTGGCGGGGTTGCCAGCCTACCAGGCGTCCAACGCCATCAGCGAGTCGATCGTGCGAACCGGGGAGGTGGATCCCTCGGTGCTCATGCAGTATAAAAAAGAGATGGTCTCGGCTAAGGGCCTCACCTACGTCGACACCACCGGCTTTAGTTTCGATAGTGTGGGCGGTCTGAATCCCATCAAGCAGTGGGCGCGCAAACGGCAGATTGGTTTCGATGAGCGCAAACAGCGCGAGTATGGCACCCGCGCGCCTAAAGGGCTGCTGGCCGGAGGTAAGCCTGGCTGCTCTAAGAGCCACTTCGCCAAAGCGCTGGCTGCCGAGTGGGGCATGGTACTGCTTCGCTTCGACATGGCCTCTATCCGCGGGAAATACGTCGGTGACACAGAGAGTCAGCTGCAGGCAGCATTGCAGGTCGCGGAGGCCCTCAGCCCTTGCGTGCTACACATCGATGAGATCGACAAGCAGTTCGAGCAGACCAGCGGCGAGACTGACGGCGGCGTAGGCACTCGGTCCCTGGGTACGTTTCTGACCTGGATGCAAGAGAAGACGGCGCAGGTGTTTGTCTACGGAGCGGGAAACAGAATGAACGCGCTCCCCAGTGAGTTTATGCGCGCTGGTCGTTTCGACGGAAGCTTTTGGTTTGACCTCCCGACCGAGAACGAGCGTGAATCCATTGTGCAGGTGTTCGCAGACCGATACCCGAAGTCAGGCACCCTCGACCACGCCGCTATCGTAGCGGCCAGCTCCAAGTGCTCTGGCGCCGAGATCGAAGCTTGCTTCGAGGAAGCCGCTCTCACCGCCATGGCGGAGAACCGTGAGATGGCGACAGAGGACATCGTCAGCGAGCTGGCTAAGGTTACGAAGGTGGATGACACCTTCCAGGTGGACGATAATCTGGCACGGTGGCGCGATGCTGCTCAGCAAGCCAACGATCCCGAGGCAGCCGTCCAAGCCACCAAGGCGTCTGTGGTTCGCCGCCTCGGCAGCCTCAAATAAAAGGAGAAATAAAGGAGACCACCATGAGCCGACTCAACTACCTCGATAGAATCGCACGAGCCAAGGACCGCTACGAAGCGGCTGACCTCATCCGAGCGTTCGGCTGCTACGTTGTGGCGGATGCTGGCTGTATGCCACCCGAGCAACGTCTCAGTTTGCTTCAACAACACAACCTGCGAGCTGAGCAGCTTGAGGGCGATTTCTCCCACGATCCCGACGGCAACCCAATCGACGAGCAACAACACCCCTGGCGTCGGTGGGTTCGCGGCTGGGGCTACTGCTAACCAAAGATGATCGACATGAGTAAACCAAACCTTCAGCAGCAAATCGAAACACTTCTGAATGGCGGCGCTGACGACAGTCAGATTCACCGGTGGTTGTGTCATCCTGGCCAAGAGTGCACCGACGGCTGCAACTGCAACCCGATCGTAGAGCGGCTGGCTGCATTCAGCGTAGCTTACTGTCCGGAAGAACGAGACGCCGAATAGTACCGTCATTTTGTGTTGACAACATCCATACACCAGCTATAGAATCATAAGAACCAAACGAGTTCCATCGGAACCAAGGAGAGCCCAATGACCGACACCAACGAAACCATCCAGCCCAACCGCCAAGGCCTCGATTGTATGGACCTCCGTCCCTGCCTGCTGGTGGCGGTCAACGTCAGTCGTTCTGGCGGGCAGCACTACACGCGTGAGGATGAAGAGAAGCTCGATGCGACCAAGGATGGCGAAGTCCGCACCAAATGGACTACCAAGAAGATCATCGACAACGAGGAGGAGTTCAACGAGGCCGCGAGCCTGCAGAGCCGCTGCAAACGCGATGCGACCAAGCTAGGTAGGCACACGCCGGTTGGAATCGTGGTGGCGGCGGATAAGCGGGATCAGGTTCAGCAGTATCGGGACGAGTGGCGCGACATCTTCCGTGCCTTCAACAACGCTGTTGAGACGGTACGGGTGGACTTCTCTTGTATGGTGTTTCGCATCACCGGAGATAACGTGCAGGAGCTGGAGGCGGTACTGGACGAGCTGCGGGACGGGCTCGAAGAGCTGGAGCGTGCTTATCAGTCGGCCGATCCTGGTACCATCCGAGACATCGTCAAGCGGATGAACGGATTCGCCGACATTCTGCCTGAGCGCGTAGCAACCAAAATGGAGCTGGCCGTCAAAGCGGCGAAGAAGCGTGCCAACGCGATCTCGAAAGCCGAGACTCGTATGGATCGGATTCGCACCAAAATCAACAAGGAGCTGGGCGAGGAAGTGACGCCAGAGCAGCTGCAGGAGCGTCTGCAGCAGCTGTCTACTCAGGCACTCACCGACGACATCCGAGAGCGTACTCGGCGGTTTACTCGTCTCAACGCGGAAGTGATGGCGGCTGCGGACAAGCTTGAGGAAGCAAAGCAGCAAATCAATGCAGCGCCGATCCGCGTAGCTCGCTTTGCCGTGCAGCGTCCCGTCGCGCAGAGCGAGATCTCCTCTGATGAAGCCGCGAAGCTACAGGGCCTTCGGCTGGCTGGTCAGGTGGCGGGAGCCGCCAACGCAAGCAGCCCGCGGTAATGTTGACAACCACCCACCTTCGTGATATCTTCCTTATATGACCAACTGGGTAAAGAAGCAAGTCCACTGGCAAGTCCACTGGCAAGTCGAGAGGCAAGTCCTGGGGCAAGTCCTGGGGCAAGTCGATGGGCAAGTCCAAGGGCAAGTCTGGGAGCAAGTCGAGGGGCAAGTCCTGGGGCAAGTCGATTGGCAAGTCCGGGGGCAGCTACGGAGGCAGGTTCGTGACTAAAACCCGAACAGCGGAGCTATCGAACGATCGTTTTTGACTTTGTTGACCGCTTGATCTACCAGTGTTTTCTGTTTGTCCGACAGCGACGCAACCGTGGTGGGTTGTTTGGCTGAAGTAGGGCCTTGCTTGGGATTGCCTGCAGGGAACGTTCCTGGGAGGTCGCTAACGCCATCAACGTACAGATACTGAGTTAAGTTCTCCCAACCAATCTGTTCATCCTGTGCCGAGTTACTGATCCAACCTTGATAGGTTTGTATTAAACCATTAGCGGCTCTGCTGCCGTACAAGGGAGGCTCAGTACGATAAATCTGGAACGTTGCTTCCCACTGCAGACGGTTGCCGTCAGTCGACACCTCAGAGAAGTTGAAACTGTCCTCTAAGAAGTAACCTTCCATGTACAAATTTGGAAACACTCGACTGTGATGAATCAATACATGACGGTTGCCTGCCGGACCAAGCAACATCGGCTGGTCCAGTAGCTCGATGAATTTGTAGAAGTTCAATAACCCTGGAGGTACCCTAGGAGCAGCTACCGCCTGCGCGACGCGATCAGCCGTACTCAATTCGATATTGTCCTGGTAGCCCATCGCAGGCATGATGTTGCCCGACTGGAACGTGATCCCTACGGTACCCTCGTCGTAGTAGGTACCACGATAGCGGTTTCTCCAAACGTTACGTACGGTGCCGGCTGCTGTTTTGATGTTGGTTCCACGGCGCGGCATAGACCAGCGCATGTCCGAAGGATTGGCATAAAGAAAGATGCCATTCTCTGGGCTGTACCTGTTCCAAGCGGTGGTAGTCACTACCATTGAGTCGCGAGCGTGACGGATAAGCCTAGGCTTACCCAACACGTCCAATTTGTTTTTCTCCAGAGCGGCATGAGCTTTAGCTATTAGCTGTTCCAGCGACGTCTGAGTTCTCTGGTAAGGAGATCCCCGGTTGACTTTGTTCGTGTATACGTTTTTGACTTCAGGCAAGGAAGGTGTCCTTTAGGTGGGAGGGGAAGTAAGCGCTATTTACGGCGCTTACGTCTTTTGCGTGACTTGGGAGCTGCTTCTTCGATCTCCTGCTCGGCTTCGATTTCCTCAACACCATCTTCGCCTACCAAGTCGGATAGTGCTGTTTTCGCCAGCTGTACGATTTTGGGGAAGTCTCGACAGTTGCTCAGCAGGTAGCCGTAGTCAAGTGCCGTGAGGTTCTCCATTCCATCGAGGTCTAGGAATTTCTCTTCGTAGAGATCCTTATCAGACTGCAGGTCCATCACCAACTGTAGAATACGTGGGCTGACGTCTGAATCCGGGTCCGCCTCTTCGCCTTTGGTCTCCGCTACTACCAACGGCATGCTTTGCTCTTGAGGCAAACCAGAGATACCACGATCGGCGCCAGGAGGACGATGATCTGGTCGATCGCCAGTGCCTAGCAATTCGGGCGGGATGTTCCGGTTGTCACGTTTAACGGGCTGGAATTTACGAAGAGCATTCTCCTGCACCTTTTGCGCTACTGGCGACTGCATGACCTCACGAGCCTTGTCAGGATCAACCAGCTCCAGAATGCCTTTCGATAGTGCGCTATAAAACTCGGTTGAATCTGCCAGCAATTTGGCTGGAACGTGGGCAGACACCAGGAAAGGATACTTGGTCGCAGGAATGATTACCTGTGCTGCTCTTTTGTTTCCACTGTCTTTGATCTCCAGCACGTAAGGTCCTGGCTCGTTCAAATAGCGACCGGTCTTGTTCATCACGTAAATCGGTTTGTTCTGTCTAATCAGTTCCTGCAAATCTAGTCCATTCATGTGCTGCTTCTCCTTCTACGGTTGTCAGATGCCTAGGTTGCGCCACAAAGCAGCGCCACCCGGCGGTACTATGCCTCTCAGCGAGCTGTCCAGTCGGAATACTCTGTTGGTCCACCTATAGTTCTTGATTCGGGCGCCCGAGAAAGCAGCTCCCTGGGCTTTACGGAAGATGTGCATCTTGGCTTCTGCAAATCTTTCTAGCACTGCCTGTAGGCTGCTCAATACGCCCGAATAGTCGTGATTGTAGCCGAGTGTTACTGTCTGACCTGAATGATCAAACGACAGCTCGACCTCTAAAATTTGCTGTGCGTTAATGGCGTGAATAGCCGACGTGTAAATCAGCGCTGTCCTGAGGCCCCTGGAACCTGTCAAGGGGATATCGGACAACACAAAATCGGTAGGCGGGTTAAAGAAATTCAGGATGTCCAGACCGCCCTTGACGTAACTGTAGACATCAGCATCAGTGTACGCCTGAACGATATCCTGGCTCTTCTGCAGCTTATCGATCAACGTACGAAGCTCAGCGTTGTAGTGCCAGAACAGCGCTGGGGCTGCTCTAGCGATCTGTACGATCAGGTTCCTCTCCGAAACTACCGACTCCAACGTGTTCCAGTGGAATTGGTACTCACCTGCTGTTAGGGGACCTACGTCGTAGTAGTACAGATACTCGCCGCCCTGAGCTACCTCGCTGATGAGCCGATTGGGATTACAGGCGGAGCTTTCAGTATCGTTGGTAGCCTTGCCAGGAATGGTCTGCAGTGTACTACCGGTAGCAGTTTTGATCTCGAGCTGCACTTCTTCGAGTTGCCGTTCGCATCGAATCAACGCCCTGATGGTTCCGCCGTCACTAGTCAGGTAGGTATGACTACGCTCTTCTGGTGTGGCTTCGATTCTATCAACGATGGTAAACTTCTCAGCTGAAGTTCTGGTATGCCCGTTGGTAGTAACAAAGCTCCAATCAATACTCCAGGTCTGCCCGTCGGATGTAAGCGAAGCCGACGTAGGCACAAACCAGATGAACTGATACTTGCCATCGTCAATACGAGTACCTACACCGGTCGCGATAACGGTGTCGTCAGGATCTGTTATCGTAACGGCAGGCCAATTTTCTGTATCAGCCGGGACCATCGGAGAACCGTCATAGTCAAAAAAGTTGGCTGTGAAGGTTGCCTGAGTCCCACGAATGAATTCAGACATGTAATTTCCTCTACTAGAGGATAACGTGACCAACGCATAACTTCGTTAAACTCTAGTGGGAGAGGTTTATCTCTCGTACGAAAACATGGCATCTCGATTATACAGACCAAAACGTGATGATCGCGTACACGTCGGCCAAGACGTACTGCGTGAACACGCTCACAACATCGCCACTGAGCAATTGATTCCACGCATCGCGGTAGAGAATCAAATTGCGGTAGAGACTGTTGTGACGAACATCTACTTCTACAGCCGACTACCCAAAGGACGCAGCCGCCGCTGTAGCTGTTTCGATATCGAAGTAAGCCCTAACAGCGCGTGTCGTTGCTGCTGGGGAACGGGCCAAGTAGGTGGTTACCAGAAGTATGGTACACACACCGAGGTAGTGGACGTTACTCATCCGTCCATCAGAGCCATGAACGTAATCGTTGACTACGATCGCCGTAGTCGACCACGCCAATTCGTTTTGATGCCTGGAGCCACCTCAGGTTTTCTGGTGAGCCGTATGGACATCAAAACCAACGTAGGAACAATAGACCACATCTTCGCTTTGACGGACAAACCTGGAGGCACCGACATCAACGCCTTCTTGAAGGCTCCATCAGACCAAGACTACGTGGAGTTCACCGAGACTGCCTTGAAGCAGCGTCTATTCAATCCGTGGGTAGACATCAAAATCACGCTCAACCGCCCATCGGTGGCTGCTGAATCACCTCGGTTTGCGATGCTGTACATCCGCTATGATCGTTTAGAAGACTACGTAATTAAAGCCAACATCCCGCGTACGCGTAAAGCGAACATGTTACAAGAATTCGGTTCATACGATGATTGGCAGGAGCAAAACTTCTACCTCGACAATACCATTACAGCCATCACGACAGAAGACTGGATAGCTAAAGTCAACGATGGTACCAGGTGGCGTATTAACGGTGTGACTGATTTTGCGCCACAAGACCTTCTGACGTCGTGGGATATCAACACCACGATCTTTCAGAAGTACGAACCAGCCACCTATTTTCCTTTGTAGGAACCAACATGATCCGACTTATGAACGTATCCAAAGGTCGACCTAACCAAGCAATTGTGTCGACACGAACCAATTGGGGCGCCGGTACGGCAGCGTTTCCTATTCTGATTGACATGAAGCCAGGTGCTGTACTGGACATTCCAGCTCAAGCGTTCAGTCAATTTGACCCTGGTGTTAAACAATGGGTCGCTGAGTATGTGTCCAACGGTTTGTTGAAGGTGTTCACCCTCAGCTCAGTACACCACTACCAAGACAAGAACCACGACGCTGAGTACGCGCTGGACTACTTGATCGACGCCAAGTACGGAACGCTAGCACAAACCCACGCACTAGCGATGGCGGTGTCTCTCAACGAGGAGATGCAGCTTCACTTCGATAGCGTAGCCGTGCATGACTCTGCTGTGGGTAGCATTACAGCAGCAGTACCAACCAACCTAGCCACGCTGATTACCTGGATTGGTGATGCGCAAACACAGTACGCAGCACACATTGCGTCTGCTGTAGCGCACCCAGTAGCCGACACATGGAACACCATCACACCTGTGGTTGCGGGTACTTGGGCGACCAGTATTGCGGCTCTACAAGAACTATACATAGCGTACCACAGTCACAAAACCTGGCTGGATCCTACCAGCGCAGTAGAAATGAACGTAGCGACCCTATTGGGGTACTGCTAACCAAATAAGGAGATAGTCATGGGCAAGAAAGTTTTTATGAGCCGATCTGGCAAAATCAAGCAGGCCTCGCCTGGCGCTGACAAATCGGTTTCGATGAACAACCCTAAGGTCAACCTGGCCGACACGGTAGTGAGGCTTGAGCATGTCAATACAAAACTGCTCGCGCAGGTGAACGAGCTGGAGGACCAGTTGGCGGCCGAGTTAGAGCAGGCGCAGAAGCACCACAATATTGTAGAAGCTCTTCGAGAAGATCTACTTAAAGCTGCTGATGCAAAACAAGCAGCAGAAAAAGAAGCTGAGGAACTCAAAGCCAAGCTGGCAAAGGCCGAAGAGGCAGCGAAAAAGCCTGCACGTAAGCCGCGTACCAAAAAAGCAGCAGTAAAGAAGGCTGTAGCGAAAAAACCTGCCGACACTGACGAGTAATTCCCGCCTCGACTGTAAAACATCTACATGGCCCGAAAGAAACCACTTGCCTTGTCTATTCCTATCCATCGTGTTATTGGGTGGGATCCAGGTAAGCACAACTGTGCTTTAGGCATCTACGGGCCCGACGGATTGAAGGATACAGACGTAATAGATGGTATTGGTGACGGGGATGTGACGGAAGGGCTCCAACTGTTTTCGGAACACGTGGCCAAACAACTTGACTGGTACAAACCCGACCGCTGTGGAGTAGAGAGGTATCAACTTAGGGGAGGCAAAGGTTTCATTGGAAATATGGAGCGAGTCAATCTGATGATTGGCGTACTGCTGGCTTGTTGCATGGAGCGATCTATTCCATGTTACCTCGTCACACCATCAGTCCACAAAACCTGGGCAGGTCGCTATCACGGAGCAACGAAAGTCAAAGGCAAACTCTCGATGCACACGTGTCCCGAGTTTCAACACTTACCCACAGAGCATGAAGCAGACGCAGCCAACGTAGCGAAGTATTGTAGCTTGGTTGTATTTACAGAGTAAAACAAATGGGGAAACACAAAATCATAGACCACCGACAACCATCAGCTGCAGCTAAACTGCCCCGTGTGTTGAAGGGCGGCGAGAAAGTACTCGCTAATCCAATTCCAGAAGTACCTACCGATGAGGTGGTGCAGCTTCGTAAAGAAACAACGAAGCTGCGCAGTCAGATAGATGAATATGAAAGAAAACTCAGAGTAGCTGATGCTCAGGTAGCAGGGCTGAAACAGCAGCTCCAGAACGCTCGCGACGAAGCTACTAACTTACGACGGCAACAGCAACAACCAGAGATGGAAGGTTCTTTGCCTGAACTGGTTGAGTTGATCTCGGTGGATGACATACAACGTCACGGCGACACTGCAACCATTAAAGGGATGGTACAGGCGGACGATGTTTTGGGAGAATCCGAGCTGGTGATCCCAGTACAGCAATTAAAAAACATCATCAAACTCAAACAAAAGCAAAGGAAGTAACCATGTGCGACGATGAGCACAGCTGTCCTAACTGTGACGGCGAAACCAAGAAGACCTCTTTCCGTACCGGCTCTCTATCGGTACCTAAGCGCGACGAGCACCACTGCGGCAATTGCGGTTGTCATGCTCCAGCCGAAACCATCGAACCTGCCACTGAGCCTTCCGACGACTAACGATCGACTGTAAAACACAACCAGAATAACCACTACGGCGAAAGGATTTCCGCCCGATGCAGTATTGTGATCGTATCCGCTTGGACCGCTACGCCCGAAAATCCAGTGATCAACAACTTCGACAAGGTGACCTGGTAGTTGCGTCGATCGAGAGGACGTTTGACCGCGAAGCGCGCAAAGTCGAGTCGAGGGAGATTGGAACTGTAACGAAGGTGCATCCGGATCAACACTACGATGTTCGTATTGACAATGACAATAAGGAAACCATTATACGAATTCCGCGCCATCGGCTCGAGTACATCATCGAAAAAACCTACGCCGAGATCTGTCGACGGGTCGCAGATGCTGTTGCAGCAGAAGACCCTAAAGGCAAAGAATTTGCCGATACCGTATACGACTTGATGGTCAATGAAAAGTTCATCGCGGCGGGTCGTATTTTGGCTGGTTTGGGTCGACCCGACTATACGCTGACTTTGTTCAACTGCTACGTGTTCAATCCACAGGGTGACTCCAGGGCCGCCATCACGGCGCACTGGGGACGCTTGTTTGAGACGTACTCACGAGGTGGAGGCGTCGGTACCCCACTCTCGGTTCTGCGTCCCAGGGGCGCTATCGTACGTAAAGTAAACGGCCGCAGCTCGGGTAGCGTCAGTTGGGCAGAACAGTTCAGCCAGATCACGGGCGCGGTAGAGCAGGGCGGAAGTCGAAGGGGCGCAGCCATGATTTGTCAGTGGTGCTGGCACCCAGACATCTTGGAGTTCATCCAGGTCAAGGCGCTGCGTGAAGAATTCAAAACCCCCTCTGGCGAGGTGGTGAGCCGAAACCGAAACCTACTCAAAAACGCCAACATCAGCGTTATGCTGACCAACGATTTCATGAAGTTGGTTGAGCAGGACGGTGACTGGGATTTGGTTTTCCCTGACTTGGATGATCCAGATTATGACGAACTGTGGGATGGTGACCTGTGGCGGTGGCGAGATCAGCTGAACAAACCTGTTGTAGTGTATCAAACCATCAAAGCGCGGGAGCTATGGAATCAGATCATCCAAAGGGCGTGGGAGTCTGGAGAGCCTGGCATTCTCTTCATGGAACGCTGCAACGACCTGTCGAACAGTTACTACTACGCTCCCTTGGTAGGAACTAATCCATGTGCAGAACAGGTCCTGACGGATTCGGCTGTGTGTAACCTCGGTCATCTCAACCTATCTAAGTTTGTGCTGCAGGATGACCAGTTTCCGGAGCAGGAACGCACCGCCACCGTGGCGGCCAAACAGGTCGACTGGGATGGTTTGGCCGCTGCATGTCGTACTGGCGTACGCTTCCTAGACAACGTCAATGATCTAAACCAGCACCATGATAAACTGGTGGAGCAGCAGCAGAACAAAGAGCGCCGAGTTGGTTTGGGACTGCTCGGTTATGGTGAGATGCTGCTGCGGCTGGGACTACGATACGGCTCTGACGAAGCTCTCAAGTTTACTGATCGGTTGATGAAGCATTTCGCTAGCCAAAGTTATCTGGCTTCCATAGACTTAGCTGCTGAGCGCGGACCTTTCCCTGCGTTTGATGCCGAACTGTTTCCCAAGAGCGGGTTTATGAAACGACACGCCAAGGCGGTTCGGGACCGTCTAGAAGAGGCCGGCGGTATCCGTAATGTAACTGTCAATACCGTTGCACCCACAGGCAGTGTCGCTAGCCTTCTGCGCACCTCATCAGGCTGCGAACCTTTCTTCGAGTTAGAGTATACATCGACGACACGTATCGGTATCGTGACGGAACGTCCACCAGTCGGAGATGAGATCGCCAACAAGTTTGGCACTGACCGCAAGCAGTGGCCTGATTACGTAGTGACGGCACAAAAAGGCATCACACCAGAACAGCACGTGCGAACACAAGCGGCGATGCAGCGATGGATAGACAGTAGCTTGAGCAAAACCGTGAATGTGCCCAACTCGGCTACACCCGAGGATATATCGACGGCATATCGGCTGATGTGGGAACTGGGCTGTAAAGGCGGAACCGTTTATCGTGATGGCTCTCGAGACGAGCAGGTACTGTACCTGAACGAACCGGAACCGGAAGAAGTAGAAGTAGAGGTGGTTGAAGGTCGAGACGATCTCGGCGTCATCTTGGAGCGTCCTGACGTCGGTTACTCCGTTACGTTCTCGGAAGAGTCTCCCGTAGGCAACTTGCACGCCACGCTGCGGCACGATTCGCGATCAGGAGAGCCCAGAGACATCTTCCTTCTGGCCAGCAGGGGTGATGTGTCGGCTGACACTGAAGCAATTGGAAGGTTGATCAGCGTTATCTTGCGTTGGCCTAACAACCGCCACGTCAACCAGCATACCCGCCTCGAGATCATCCGGGACCAACTGATGGGTATCCTGGGTAGGGGTCAAGTTGGTTTTGGTCCCAACACCAAACATTCTCTACCGGATACCATCGCTAAAATCATCGACAGGTATTTATCAGCAGACTTCCCAATGAGCAACATCCCATTCGGGTTCGAGCAGATGCGCGACCTGCTGGACGAGTTGAGGGAAGTTAGCGGTGACCGCACCGCGTTCGATAAAATCGCCAGTTATGTCCTATATGGTGACACCAATGGTGATGCAGAAGAAGCAACAGATCAGTACCAGGAAGAACTAGAACGAACAGCTAAGCAAGCAGAAGCCGACGGCGTCAAGCTGCCGTACGATTACTGCCCTGATTGCGGCAACCATACGCTTGTAACCATTCCGGGCAAATGCCCATACTGCCGCAACTGCGGCTACAGCAGGTGTTGATAAGGAGAAACAAAGATGGATTACCGAGACACCCTCGACGCTATAGAGCGTACCGAACACCAAGCCAGGCAGTTAAACGCAGAAGCTAAAGATCTGCGTCGATTTTTTCGTCGGTATGGTTGTCACGATGAACATGCGGTCGATGAGCTTACAGAGCGACGCAATTCAGTCTACTCTGCTCTACACCAGCTGTACGCCAAACTCCCGACGGTAATTGACTAATGGCAGAGCAAACCATACGACGTAAAGTAGATGTAGAGACCTATGAAGACATTGCGTCGGGAGATAGATCTTTTGTGGTTTGTACCCAACAAGACGACATTCAACCCGACGACTGGTTCGTCATCGTAGAGGAAACTGAAGACGGTCAGCAGGGTAGAGAAGCTTATCGTAAAGTTTCGATCGTAGTAGAGGTGGAAGATACCGATGTTGTGATTGCAGGGGTGGTGCCTCCTGAGTACCAATCGCTCGAAGGACTGTTTCGTCATAACAACATCGTGATGGCGTACGGTGTGGAGAAGAGGGCAGACGAGGTTGTGCTGCTGGAACCGCCGGTATACCTACCATTGCTAGCAGCCCCGTTGATGAACCCCAACCAGATGAATGACTTTCTGGGAGTGCAAGCTTGGCCCGACGGACAGTACAGCATCATGTTGTACTGTCGATTAACACCAGTACAAGACGGCCGGCAAGACGTCACGGTGACGGAACACATGATTATGTGTCGTACCGTAAAGCAGACCGAGGAAGAAGACATTGATGCGTTCGTGCAGGTGGACTATCGTTTCTTGGCGTTAGGCAAACTGCGGGACGTTATGGGCAACATCATAACAGCACATATAGGACCATTGGAGGAGGAAGAAGATGAGTACCGATACGATGATGGACTCGATCCTGACGAGACCGACCTGGACGGAACTGAAGAAGATGACGAGCAGGTCTGACTTTGATTTATTGGCAGAGCGAATCTTTGGGTACATGCCGAAAAGTAACCCGGGCGAAACACCAAGACCATACAAAGCAGATCAGTTCCAAAAGCGCTTAGGTATTGACATCTACCAGTACGAAGGCTTCTACGCCGAGATTGGATTTGCTGATGCGGCCGAGGGTCCAGTTACGCCCGCAACCGAACGCCTACCCATCAAACCCATATTAGCGATAAAGCAGTCTCGTCGTGGTCACTACTACGTTCGAGGTCTTGAGTACCAAGAAGGACTGTTCAACCGAGATAAATCCAAGGTATGGATCAAGACTGAACAATACGATGAACTGTTGGGAGATGACTACTTCGAGCAGATCGAGCAGCAACTGGCTGAGGCGTTTGAAGCCGCAGAAGCTTCTGAGTCAGATCGACCTATTCAAATGGTAGATCTGGGTACACTGGATGTAAAAGAAAGGGAGATCTTCGACAAGCTACGTTCTGGCGTCGATTTCTCTGAACTCTCTTCGTCAGAGCGAGAGCTTATTGCCAAGGCCATTGAGGCTAAGCAGCAGGAACAGAATGACGAATAGCCACCACTGCCGAGACTGCCGTAAGTTTCTGGGACAAGGCGAACTGTGTAGTCGCACCGAAGGACTCAATGGCGATGTCTGCGAGATGTTTGAACCCGGCAAACCGTTCGCTCCTTCGTTCCAAGGAGTTCCCATCACGGAATTTGAGTTCGACCCAACCCAACCGGCTGCGTGGTCATTTTGGATCTCGTCAGACCAAGTCATGATGATCGCGTGGGAGCTTGATCGTGACCAGTACGGTCACTTTCGGTGCTTCCTCATGCAGATCACAGACGACGGAATCAAACAAAAGCAGTTTACTCCAACAACGTCGGCTCCTGCGTTTGCGGGTGAAGTAGTGGTCAAGGGAACCAACCAAAACGACCTGTGGAATAGTTTTGGGTTTGAGGACGAAGATGAGTTTGACCTAGAAGGCAACCTGATCAACAAACCTCGAGAAGTCAAAATATACCCGGCGAGGGAGGACTGAGATGACAGAAAAACTAAAGCTGCCTATGGAGGAGTGGCCCGACGACAAACCCATTGGGCCGCCCGAGGGTACTCCTATCATTCAGCCGTTCAAGCAGTTGATGAAATTTTGGCCCAACGATCAGTGGGACCGCGACGACGTTGCTTGGGTGTTGCCTTGGGAGCAGAAGTATTTGGCTCCACTAGGTCAAAACATAGCGCGCATCTTCGGGGTCGACTTGATTAACGACCAAGAGTACTTGTCGATGCCCGAAGAAGCTACGGTACAGCAGCTGTCGTGTGTGATGACTAGAAGTCAGATCCGAGAGGTACAGACGGGCATCTTCGAATGGTATCCTATTTGTGTGGTCATCAGTATGACGATCGTAGCGGGCATTCAGGTCCGGCTTAACCGAACTGAAGGCAAGATCGAGATTCCCAAAGCGATGCTGTGGTCGCGCCAGCAGCAAGAATACGTGCCGGTGTTTGACCACGTGACTGGTAAAATCGAGAATCCAGCCGTTCTGCTGGAGATCATGCACCGTTACAACCAAATGGAATTTGGACACTAGGATCGATCGCCTCCACGTCCACCCGACCTCCAGAATAAGTGGTTCTGTGTTGGGTGGGCGGGCAGGCGGTCCTTTTAAATACATGCGAACCATACTGGCCAACAGATTGTACCTGCCCGAGACCGAAGTTTCGCCCGGCTTGCTGGAGAACTTTCGGCATCATTGGGACGAAACCCAATGGAGGCGTGTGGTGGACGAAGAAGGCGAACCTATCCTGAACAGATCAGGTAAACCGAAAGTGGAGAAGGTTACTATTCCACATACGATTGATGCAGTCCGTCACATTTTGACTGGCCAGGATACCGATTGGATAGGCTTACCACGCGGTGACCAGCGACTTATCCAAAATCAACTGCGCGATGTAGTAGACCTTCGTTCTGTTAGTCCCTTGGGGTTTCGACTGCAGATGGGCCAACATGTACTGAAGGACGGTAGGTGGCCGCGGCAGAATGATTGTGTAGATGCCTGGTGTCGTGCTGGGTCAGGGTTAGTATTAGGACAAACCGGAGCCGGAAAGACGATAATCGGCATGGGTTGCTGCTGTCGTATGGGACTGAAGACTTTGATTCTGTCCAAACGAGGCGAAGGTGAGGCCCACTGGGAGAAAGAGTTCCGACAGCACACCAATGTCAATCAACTCGAGGAGCAACTAGGTCGGCGTCTAATTGGTCCCTACCGACACAAAGCCGACTACCCTATCTGCATCGCCACCGTACAGACGTTCCTGCATCGAAAAGGTTACCGCAAACTAATCCAAGACCAGTTTAGATTTGGGCTCGTTATAGCGGACGAGATACACGAGCTGGTGGCGCCAGAATTCATCCGCGTCTTCAGCTTGTGGGCGCCCCTGAGCTGGCTTGGGCTGACCGCCACACCCGAACGCCCCGACCATCGAGAGTTCCTCGCTTATCGTATTCTGGGGCCCGTGGTGGCAAAACTACAGGCAGACCAGATGCGCCCGATCGTCAAGTTCATTGGTACTGGCTTCGTAGCGCCAGATAAGATTGTCCACTCGAAGTACAAGCGTCATTGGATCTGGGGTAAATTGCTAGCACTGCTTTGTGATGATCAAGATCGCATCGACTGTATCGTCCGAAACGTGGCAGCTGACATTGATGATGGGCGTTTGATTGCTGTGGTAGGCGAACGCAAGCAAATCATCAGGGCTGTCCATGACCACCTCAAAGAAGTTGGATACGATGTAGCGTACGCCGACGGCTCTGTTCCCAAGAAAAGGCGGGAGCAGATCTACAAAGACGTAGCAGCAGGCAAGTACCGGTGCTTGTGCGCAGGCAAGGTTCTGGACGCTATGGTGTCGATTAAGCCACTGGACTGTTTACATCTAGTGACCCCCGTAGCAGCCGAACACCGCATCAAACAAATCTTTGGTCGTACCAGGCGTCCTGACGAAGGTAAACTGGTTCCGTTGATCCGCTACTACGTAGACGAAGGTGGACAGCTATCAGGCGCGTTCCGTAAAGTGGTCAAGGTAGTAGAGAGTGAAGGATGGGAAGTGGAAAAGTCCGACGGGCTTGCGATGCCTAAGGGCGGGAAGAGTTGGCTACCTAAGAGCCACCAAAGCAGGTTTGATTTCTGATGGATTATGACGATCAACTAGAAAAAGCAGCAGCGTTGTTAGCGGAAGCTGCACAACTAAAAGCAGAAGCTACTGACTTGATTAACCATGTTACCCGCGAAACGTTTTTCGTTAAAGCAGGCGATGTGATCGTGTTAGAGCAGAAGCAACGAAAAAACCTGCTTGGCAATGTCTATACGACGGAGTTCCGTTACCTGGTAGTCAACGTGATGGCTTACGACGATACTATGTATCGGCCTAACAAAGCTGTGTTGGCGGTACACCGAGTTGACGCCGAAACGGGGACTGTCGATAGGACCAAGATAGAACGGATATGCTACGCCAACGTACGCACCATCAGAGTAATTGGTCATGCTGACGTAGATGCTGTTGCTGTAAAACTGGAAGAAAAACCTCAAAACGGAGACGAAGCATGAGTGACGATGTCAAGACAAAATGTACTTGTGGGGGTTGCGGTACTGAAACACGCTGTCGCTATGATACAACCAACGTAACCGGTCTCGGAGGTGTGTATGTATATGCGGCTCCTCCTGTCGATGAAGTTCCACACGAGACGGGAACAACAATCAAATGGCCATATGAGTTTGATCCTAAGCAGACTTTGTTGGAAGAACTGGTACAAGACCTGCTCAGTAGAGTCAAAACGCTCGAGACAACTGTAGACCAGATGCAAGAGGATGTGCTGGAGGCTCAGGGCTCCTTGGATGCACTACGCGACATTATGGAAGCCGAAGCTGATCGTGCCCAACCTATAGATCCTCTCACCGAACTAACGCTGACTGTGCTAAACGAAGCGAGGAAGCTTCTTGAAAAGAACCACAAATAACGAGCGGGATCCTCAAGTAGACCTTGCTCGGGCCCGTACGGTAGAAGAAACCGAGTGGGCCCGTGCTGGCATACCGGCACGCTACTGGGACACCATCTTGAAACAGCTGAAGTTCCGTAGTTGTGGTTTCGGTACGCAGAAAAAAGGACCCAAGGTAACGGCCGCTCAACAACGACAAGCACTTCGTCAGGTCATCGTAGAGCCAATGAGGCAGTTGGTTGTGTTGGGGTCTTTCCCGACCGATGAAGGTGCTTTGGCGGCTGCTAGTTCTGTACTTTGTCAAGCAGCCGGAGAGGGCGCCTTTGTACAGATGATTGATGCTGCGTATGCCAGAGAGCGTCTACCAAAAGAGACCAACATCTATGCAGTACACAATTTGATGAACCACAGCAGCAACGAACGAGTAGAACAGGTACGTGATTTGTTGTTGCGTTGGAGGAGACCTGCCAAGCTAGTGGTAGTGGCTGGCTGCAAAGATCCTTACTCGTTCTGTGTTAACCGCCTTTGCCTTCGTCCCGACGCAGTCGGATTTATCGCGGACCCCTCATGAAAACTGCTGATGCCGCCACAGAACGCAAGCTGCTCATTACGGCTCTGCAACATAGATCCGATAGAGCACGAAACTACATCTTGGCTAACTGCCAGCATGAAGACTTTGGTACGGAAGAAGGGCAAGAGATAAGAGCCCGCATGACTGCCTTGCTGAAGTTTGGGAAGGAACTGGGAGACGTCGCTATCTTTGGGGCCGATCCAACGCTATCCAAAGAAGCTAAAGAGTTTCTGAAATGCAGCCGCAACACCAAAACGAAAGCGGCAAAGATACCTCGCCGTCATATCGATCGGATGCTCCAGATAGTACAGGACTTCCGCAAGATCCGATCTCTTTACGACGGCGCCAAAGCGATCACCGAGCTGTGTACTGGGCAGTATCAAGAAAGCACTATCTCAAAAGCTGAGTCCGTTCTACTTGATGTTGTAAAGCAACTTCGAGAGAACAGAGAGAAGTCCGTCACTCACTTCGGGCGCAACAGGTCAGAGGAAGAAGTCAAGCAGTGGCTTCGCCAGATGATGAAGAAGCGCAAAGATCAGTTCATTCGAACCGGTCTAACCCACCTAGATAAACACCTGACAGGCTGGCGTCGCGGTGACTTGGTCGTCATATCGGCTCCGCGCGGCGGCGGCAAAACCGCGATGATCCTGCAGATGATGGTAGAACAGTTCCGGTCCGGCTACAACGTAGGGTTGGCTTCATTAGAGATGGACGAAGAGCAGTTGATGGAGCGCATGATCGCTAACGTCACCAACACCAGAGCCAACAACGTGCGCCGCAGGGACTTCGGTGACAAAGAAGACCGACGTTCTGTGTGGGAGCAGTGGAAGCAATTCGAGCTGGAGACGTCACAGAAGCACGGGAACTTCTTCTCTCCTTGGGAACTAAAAGACAGCGACTACCGACCAGAGAACCTCGAACTCGATATGGGTCCGTTCGGTTATGACATTATCTACGTCGACTACCTGAGCTTGTTTAGTTCAGGCAAACAGGAGATGTGGAAGGCACAAAAGGAGCACTCCCGCTACCTCAAGCAAATGGCCAAACGACTCAACCCAAGACCCGTTATAGTATTGCTTACTCAACTATCTAAAGACGAGCGAACCAAATACGGCACTGGTCCTGAAGAAGATGCCGACTACTGGATGTGGTGGCGGTTCGGCGAAGAAGAACAAGAAACAGGTAAGGTAGAGCTTCGTTTAGGGAAAGCACGCCACGCGCGTGGTGGCGTAATTCCAGCTAAGTTTGACCTGGCCAGGATGCAAATCCGAACTACCGGTGGCGTGCAGACTGGTATGTCTAGCTACGTAGAGAACCGAAACAAGCGGAAAGGCAAAAGCAAGAAGGGCGGTAAACCTTCAGCAGACTTTGACAACCCACTGCTAGACGTAGACCTGGACGGCGAAGAAGCTGCTAGAGGATATTGATTTTGGGCATAAGATACCGTCAACGCCAGAAAGGCGCTCAGGACAAGGCTATCGAACGACCAGACTCAACCTTGGCCGTTACTGCGCCGTACGACGCGAACCGTGTTACCGTTGGTTACAACTCTAGTCGAGGGAGACAAACGCACGCCCGCTTGCCGCCACACACGAGTCGCTCGTGGGTATCGGTTCAACATTCTGATTTGTCGGCGATTCAATCGCATAATACACCTCTCCTACCTACTATGACAGAAAAGTTGCTTTTGTCAAGTCTTTATGTTGTAAATACCAACACTTTGCAAGAAGAGTCAAGTTGATGCGTATCCTTCAAAGCAAAGCTGTACTGCTGGTTGATTTGTCGAACGTGGTAGCGAGGGCTGTTTCGGTGGCGCCTGATCGATATCTCGGGCTTCTGATCAACATGCTAGCCAAGTTACGAAGGCAGTATCCGCACCACGAGATGGTTTATGCTCTTGAAGGATCTGGTACATTGATCCGCCAACGTACACTACCTGAATACAAAGCTGGTCGTATTCCGTCTCCAGAGTTCAACGATGCACGAACTCGAGCTATCAAAATGCTGAAACTGACTGCATGTCGTCTCATCAAGGCGCCAGACGGTGAGGCTGATGACGCCATCGCAACTTACTGTCACGAACATCCTAACGAAACGTGCGTCATTGTATCAAACGATCGTGACCTGTGGCAACTAATCAACTCACGAGTAACGGTGCACGCAACGGTTAAACGCAGTACTACTGACGTTGATCGACACGCCTGCCAACGGCTGCTGGGAGTGCAGCCTAACGAAATACCCCTGATGAAGGCCATCTTGGGAGATCCGTCAGATCAGATTCCTAGGGCAGTCGAGCGTGTTCACAAAAAGAAACTGCTCCGTTTGGTACAAGAAACCAAAGGTGATGTTGGGCGTCTAGCAGAAGTAGTTTCTACCGCTGAATATCTGACAGGAAAAGACAAAGAAAAAGTCAAAGCATCTGTTTCGACTGTAAAACGTCACGTAGAAGTAACCCGCGCTCGTCTGGGCCAACTCAAACAACGTCAATACCAAGGCGACGCGACAAGGCTGAAGAAGTTTTTAGCCCAGTATGGAGACCAAGTTGACAACGAAGACATCAGGCTGGTGACATGAAGACACGAGTAAAAGCCAAAGATCTGACCAAAGCCATCACAACCGTGTTGGCGGTTCACGCCTTCGGAGATTCAAACGACGACCGTCAGCCTTGCTGCCTAACTGCAACAGAAGACTCTCTTGTAGTTGAATCCGCCAAGATGGGGGCTTACGTCGTCAAGCGCATTCCCGGTAAACTCCTGCGGGCTGGTTCGTGCGGCGTCAACGCCAAGGACCTGGCTGGGATGAAGCTGCAAGGTGACGTTACTATTGATGCGGGATCAGCGGAAATCAAGATCCAGGATAAACGCACCAAGTACGTATGGGCTCAAGACAACAACGCAGCCAGCGACGTCAAAGAACAACAGAACACTACCACCACGGTCAAACCTACCGCTAAGCTTCCTACTTTGGTGATGAAAGCTGGAGCCAAGTTCGCCACGTACAAATCAGAAATCAAAGGCGACTACGACGTCCAGCTGACGTTCGATAACCAGTACTTTGAATACTGCGGTTTGGACCACCTGAGCTACGGGCGCTATGAAATCAAAAGTACGGCGATAAAAGCCAAGAAGGCTAGCCACTTCATTTTGGGTCAAAGCCTTCTGGCTAAGGTAATCAAAGAAGTCGACGGCGATGCCATCATGATTGGCGGGTCGGAAGACGGTAGTTTGGTTCGGCTTAGTAGCGGAGATCTAGACCTATTCCATCCGACGGTAGACAAGCAGTACATGAGCACGCAGGACGCCATTACTCAGGCTACATCAGGTGAGTTGGCCTGCCGCTTTACAATTGAAGGACGAGAACTCAAAGACGCGTTGGATCGCGTAGCTCCAGTAGGCAAGAAAGCAGCGGAAGCCGAGATGGAGTTCTCTATTTCCTCCAAAGGTCAAATCAAACTGCGACAGTTGGCGGTAGCCAACGCAGCTGAGAGTCTCATCAAAACAAAAGACGTTACGACAGAAGGTGCGCTAAGTATTCCTATCCGAGCACAATACCTCAAGGAGTTTGTCAAAGTTGCACCTACCTCTATGCCTTTGACGGTGGAATCATGGGATCAAAAGTTTCTGCGGATCACAGTGAAGGAAGACCCGGCGATAATCGACTACCTAGCGATGATGCTGGCGGAGTGATTAGCCGGATTACCGAGCGCATCGGACAGCTGTGGATTGGAATGCACAACCACATCTTCACCGAGATTACCCCTCGCTGTATTGGACTCAAAGTAAAAGAGTTGACGGCAACAGAGCGACCCAAACTACTGTCCTTGTGTCAGCATCATACTATCGTATTGTTCGGTGTGTATGGAGACGAGAAAGGTAGAGAACGGTTAGTGGGCTACTGTATGCTGTTCTCTGGAGCGCCTACGGTGCACCACTACACCAGATACATCAGCGTCAGTTACTCTGAGCTGTCGGATATTCGTAGCCGCCAACTCAAGCTGATTTACGATGATGATGACATTCGTCTGGCCCGACTCGGTATGGGTGACTTTGACTACTTGTGGTTATGTAGAAAACTAACAGAAGAGCAGTTGGACGTTGACATGCCAGATCACGCATCGTACCAATTGTTTAGAGAAGCATGGAAGGATGGAACCTGATTTGTGTTCTTCCAAACTAACAACCCTCAAAACCAACACCTAAGGAACCAACGACAAAATGGCCTCGAAGAAGCAACACATGAGCGTTCGTGACTACGAAGCGGCTCCAGCTCCTGAAGTACCCGACACCGAATCTGTAGCTCATCAGTTCATCCTGGTAGAAGAGGGCGACGATAAGCCTGCTATGCCCGCGCGTGAGATCTCTGAAGAGGAGCAAGAACGTAGAGACCTCAAGGCGCGATTCAAGCGGCTTAGGGGCTACAAGCCTACTATCAAAGACCTGGACGAGCTGCGCCGAACAGTAGCACAACTCGAGCACGAGGCCCAACTCAAGAAGGACGGAATCCTCTAATGCATCCCCTGCTGCAGGACGCCACAGACGAACAGAGAGTTGTTATTAAGCACCTCAATGGGCCAGCTTTTGTTTCGGCAGCGCCAGGTAGCGGAAAGTCGTTTTGCGTTACCAGAAGAATAGCCTATCTGATAGATCAGGGAGTTGATCCCAACAACATCATTGGAATTACGTTCACCAACAAGGCAGCCAACGTGATGAAGGAGAGGGTTAAGAAGCTGGTAGACCCTCGATTAGGTCGTTGTGTCTGGTTGTCTACATTCCATAGTTTATGTGTTCGTCTTCTCCGTGCAGACTATCAATTCTACGGGGTACGTAAAAACTTCGGCATCGCGGACGAAGCAGATGCTAAACAAACGCTAACGTTGGCGATGGCCAAAGTGACGGGCGTGTCTGAGAAAGACGTCAAGAAAAAGTCTGGAGCTGGTGATGTAGGGCATGTACGCAGATGGATATCCGCTCAAAAAGACCTGGTCCTAACACCTGGAGATGTAGAGCGCATCCAGGAAGAAACTCCAGGCAAGATCAAATTTACACAGTTTGTGCCTTACTATCGAGAGTACCAACGGCTACTCCGCAAAAATAACCTGCTTGACTTTGATGACCTAATAGTGCGGGTTGTCCGAAAACTTCGTCGCTCTGAAGAGAAGCAGAAGTTTTTTGCGAAGCATCTACACTATCTGATGGTCGATGAGTACCAAGATACCAACTTCGCTCAGTTTGAATTGATTCGCTTGATGTCTAAGTTTCGCAAAAATGTGGTGGTGGTGGGGGACTCCGACCAGTCGGTGTACGGCTGGAGAGGCGCAGACATTCACAATGCAGATCGGTTCTACAGCTCTTTCGAAGAAGCAAAAACATACATGCTTCAGATCAACTTCCGATCTACTCCAGGCATCGCAGCCGCGGCTAACCGGGTCATCCAAAACAACCAACGGCTGCACGCCAAAGAAATCGTGGCTAATCGGAAGGACGGTCCAGGTCCTTTGGTCGTTGAGACGGAAAACGTCGAGGAAGAAGCCAAGTGCATCATCAACTCGATCAGAGATTTTGTTCGTAAAGGTCAATACACTTGGAAGGACTTCGCCGTTATCTATCGTATCCGTAGCCTGAGTCGGTCTTTAGAGGACGAGGCGGTGGCGAGGAACATTCCGTACCGAGTCATCGGCTCGATCAACTTCTACAGTCGTGCTCACATCAAAGACATCCTGGCTTACTGTCGGTTGGTTGTATACCCACACGACGACTCGGCCTTCACGCGTATCTACAACAAACCAACCAGGGGCATAGGTCCAGTCAACTTCGCAAGGTTTGCTGCCGAAGCCGATAAGCACGAATTTAGTCTGATGAAAACCCTGCGCAAGGGCATGTATGTTGACGTTGTCAACTCCACCGCGTTATCAGGCTACCGAAAACTTAAAAGCCTCTACCGTGAGCTACGAAAAGGTGACCCCCGGAAGTCCGCTGCACCTTTTATCAAGCACATCATCCTGAATTCAGGTTACCGCTATATGGCAGAGAACATCAAAGAAGAAGAGCGGTCCGAGCGGATGAAGGAGGACCTGGATGAGTTGATCACAGCCGCCACTACCTACGACGAATTGAGTAAAGGAAAGCGTGGGCAAGGGTTGGCTGGATTTCTAGAACATGCAGCGTTGATGCAGCAAAACGACAAGCGAGGGAAGCAAGAAGAGGACAACAGCGTCACCTTCTTGACCGGCCACGCAGCGAAGGGTATGGAGTTTCCGGTAGTGTTCGTCAGGGGAGCTGTGAACGGTATCATGCCGCTAAACCCTCGTTCTGATGACGGGGACGAGCTTAGTACTGACGAAGTCAAGCAACACTTCGAAGAGGAGCGGCGCGTCTTCTATGTCGCAATAACGCGAGCAGAAGAACGGCTGTTCGTTACATACCCGCTGATGCGTCGTATGCATGGCGGCGCAATAAACTGCTCACCTAGTCAGTTCATTCGGGAAGCAGGAGATACACTGAGTTTTGTTTCCTTGGTGGACCAAAACAAAACCCTGCAGGCTGGAACAACCAACAAGCGTTACTTAACCAGAACCAAACGAAACAAACTCTTCGCTTTCAGAACTCCGCCAGATCCCTCTGTCGATCAGCTCCTGCGACTACGGGAACGAAAACGTATGGGGACCGCAACCAAAGGTGATTTGGAGGCACTGGCAGCTGAGGAAGCTCGAATGCGTTCTGTTGTGGAAGATGCAGAAGAATCCTAGCTGGCTGTAAAACACGTTATGATGTAGTAGTGATGATTATTGCAACCTACATAATCAGATGAAGCAACGACCTGTCCAAAAGTCACGGACTCGGGCCGTATGGTCGCCTCTGCAGAAGGAGTACTACCGCAGTACTCCAGCTACGACCAAGTTGTCTCATCCGATCATGCCGAAGCGGTTATGGAACCACATCAAGTTCTCTGGCAACAACTTCCGCATGGCTCCGCTGGTGTTGTCTGTCGACACAAAACGCTGGTACCAACGTTGCCCCGAGCAGATCAACCTAACGATCAAAAGCTACTTAGGTAGCTGTCAGCTCGAGCTAACCAACTCCATCCGCCGCCCGCCGAACTGCAAGGCATATTGCCACAGCAAAGAACGTGAAATTAACGTCTACGACAAATACGATGACTATGACAAGAGTCGTGACCGGTGGTACAGGCGGCCTGATTTCTTCGTTCAGCACACGCAACCGTGGCGATACTGTCTAGACAACCCACAACACGTCAGGGCCTTCCAGCACCTTCTCACTTACTCTATGGCCTACGTATCGGGCTACGACAGCGGAGTACGTAGTCAAGGTGCGTTCAAGCACATCTACTGGCCTGATGTAGGCGAACGTAAAGAGTTGGCTCGCTGGCCGATCAACGGACTGACGAGCCCTGACGGTGACTATCAGCAGCTCTTGGAGGGGTATGAGGTGTTGGAGGTCATAGGGCTGCCTGGGGAGCGCCCCAGACGACCCAAGTCCATATGTGGCCCTCGTCCCCTTGAGGCCAAGGAAGCGGCTCGCTACGACGCAGTGGAGCAGCACTGGCACAAACAGCTCAAAGCGTGCAACACCCGGCGCATTGAGCTTAGACTTCGTCGTGTCACCAAAGAAGGCAACGACGCTTACTTCTTCCATCCTACGAACGAGCTGGATCTGTCTTTGGATGCGCTGCGTAGTATCCAACGCAATCTACCTGGCTTCTGGAAGCGTATTTACGAGCATTACCTGATCGAAGGTAACCAGCAGTGGCCTCGAGAGCCTGTAGACGACAAGCCCAAAAAGGGTGCGACTGAAGAAGGTGATACTGTACTGAGCAAGCGGGTCGAAGGGGACCGTAAGTTCGTCAAGTACGTACCAGAGGCTTACGCGAGTCCTTGGGAGTGGGAACACTACTACTACACAGTCGACGCCAAAGGTAAGCGCGTGCCAAGACGACGAGAGCTGCTTGGCGCTATGCTGACGGACCAGCGCCAATTCCGCTGGAGTCCTGAACTGTGGCAGCAGCATCTGACTCCAGGACACATAGCCGAGCTGTGCAGTGCTGATCCTCAACACGGCATCTGGTTGGACAACTGGACAGACCAAATCGACACTAGCTCTAAAGACTACCGGCGTCGGCTGATGCTGTGGGCTAAAGGGTTGCTGCGCTGGGACTCGGAGTGGTCGGTGTCGGCAGAAGAAGCAACTGAAGACTACAAACAGCTTCAACTTGATAACGTCAACACGATAGTCCAAACGTTCTTGCTGCAGTACTGCCTGAAGCGTTATCGTAAACCCCGTCAGCGGGTACACTTCAAAGAACCCCTCAAGCTAGTCTCCTGGGTCAACCCCTACAGACCCTCCGCCAGGGCTCCGCCTCTGGTTCAAATTCCCCGCTAAACTACTGACCAACCCTGCTGGAATCTCTTCCTCAACAGCACCGGTGTATCTGATCACTACCTAGTCCTCTCTTTTACCTCTCCTGTTGGACTCTCTTAGCTTGATGGTGGCTCGCTTCAGGCTAAGGAGCTTCCTACTGAGGGGCTTCTGGGCTTCTCTCTTCCTCTAAACTACTTCAAATTAACCCTTGACAGACTCAATTACGGATGCCATAATAGAAGCGCTTAGCTTGTATTAGGCTGAAGCTGCTAGCTTTAGCAGCAGTAGCTAGTCAGGTTAATTTGATTGGTACCTTGTTGCCTGTTGCAGTTGCTAAGCAGTTGCTGCTGAGTAGCAATAGCTGATCGGCCAGAAGCCAAGCAGCTGAAGCTAGTTAGCAAAATCTGTGCTTGCAGCAGCAGCTGACCTTCCTAGTTGTTTGTTGAATTCAATTTCAACCGAGCTTTGTTTTGTTGGTATGTAACCTCTGACGGGTTCTGTGACTTAACGAAAGCTGACGTGCAAAATGTGGGACGAGATCCTTCAGGGGCAGGAGTCTATAGCGAGGAGCCGCTAGGAGGTCGAGGCCCCGCCCGAAGGCCAGTATGCGTATATGTTTGTAAAATAGGCTACAGAACAGGAGGATCAAATGAAGATCAGGCTAGGTTTTGTAAGCAACAGCAGTAGCAGCAGTTTCATTTGTCAAGTAACAGGCGAAGTATATTCCGGGTACGATGCTTCTCTGAGCGATGCTTGTATGTACTGCTGCGCGGTTGGACATGAGTTCGGAGAAGACTTTTTAATTGATGTAGATGATGTTGATCAGCTGATTAGTTGTTTGGTTGATGACAAAGTTGCTTATGCTAATGAGTACAACCCAGACCATCCTTCGTTTGCTCATAAAATTCGCGACGAGCAGCATCGTACTTACTTTGTAAAGCGTTATCATACTATACTAGAAGATGCAGCAGAGCAGCGTGTGTGGCTTACCGAGCAAACGTTTGAGCACGTTGATGATTTGCTTGAACGGTACTTTGATAAATATGGAGAATATGGATCACTTCGCTATGAAGTTCCTTCGATTATGTGCCCTATTTGCTCTGTTGCTCACCTCCGCGATCAAGATTTACTCGCTTGGTTGTTGGCCGATCAGGGACTTGATCGTAATGACCTTGTCAACAAATTAAAGCAGAGACACTCGACTTTATCGTCATTACGTCGTGAGGTTGATCGTAAACGTAGCAATGAAGCTTCTCGGCCTGGCTTCGATTTGGAGCACAGCTGATGGATTTGGATCAACTACTGGACAAGGTAAAGGATAAAGCCAGGCAAATGAACGAGCCTCGGCTAGATCAACTGGCGGCAGAGGTCAAGGGTTATCTGGACGTTGGTAAATTGATGAGCCGTACGGTTGACTTCGAAAAGCCTGCAACGGTTCGAAAAACTCAGCAAGCTTTGGCTGAGATGGAAGCCAGGCTTGATCGTGTAGTGGCGATTCATCATGATGCTAAGCGATCTCTTCAGATCATCAGCTCAGTCGAGTATCAGTTGATTGGCGCCTTGACTCGTGCTGGTTCGCTTTCTGCCAAGGCTACCGGTCCGGCTCAGCAGCAAGCTCTCATGACGGCAGCTCCTCTGTTGATCAAGGTAAAGACCCGTTGGGAGTCACTTGACATCGTATGTACTATGGCGCAGAAGCGTATTGCTTCCGCTCGGGAATCGATCAAACTGCAGTCTAGCTTGGATGATAACTTAAGGTGGGCTCAGTTTAGAAGTCCTGGTTAGCCGCAGCCACTACATCCTCCTCCGCATGTCTTTTTGCTTCCGCTGCCACAGCTACACCCTCCTGAGCAGCTGCATTTGTGTTGTTTGGCGGGATGGCCTGGTTGACCTCTAGGCTCCCCGTTGATTTGTTCCATATCGTACTCGAGGTTGTTTTTATTTTCTGTGGGTGCCTCGTAGGGTTTCGCGGTTTGCCATGCGTCGAGATCTCCCTGTGTGAGCACCGGCCGGATCCAACCGCACTTCTGACAACGCCAAATCTTGACGCTGGGAGTATGTTCTCCGAAACCGTACTGACGCTCAGTGTCGGCGCGCATCTGCTCTCCGCAGTGGTTACAGGATGGAATGGACATCGTAGCTCCTAGACTGTGTGCCGCTTGCTGCGAAGGTGTCGTCCATATTCTCTACCTCGGCGTCTTGACATCCGCAACTGCAGGTGAACTCCTCCAGACAGTAGTAGAGTTCGTTTTCGTCAAAGCAGTCGAACTCTGGTTGGTGGTCTCTACATTCTACACAAATAAGTCTGTACATTGTCATGTTGTCTCCTTATCTACGTTCGTTTAACAGGACTTGCCTCTTGACCTGCCCCCAGACTTGCCCACGGACCTGCCTACCGACTTGCCAATCGACTTGCCTCCAGACTAGGTCAGTGACTTGATTCCAGACTCGCTCATAAACCCGTCTATAGACTACTTGCTCTTTTATCCAGTTGGTCATCGTGACTCCTCTCCTGCTTCGTCTTCCAAGTATGCAAGCAGTGATGCTTTCAGAACCCCCTGGTCACCGTACAGATCGAATCCAGGGATCCGCTGGTAGTCCTCCTGCTCGACGATTTCCTTGACTTCCTCAACCGAATAGGCTGGGAGATCGTCGATTTGGGAGGCCCAGACGTGCAGTTTGTTCTCGTCCGCCCAGATGTACCAGTGAGAGGTACACTCAGGGCAGAACCCATTACTGTACTTGTCTAGGCGGAACATCCAGCGTACAGGGCGACCGGTCAGTCCTCCCCTTTTGCGTCTGAACGCCAACTGAATGAAGTTTTTAAGCCAGCGACACCACCACGGCCCGTTGGCCCACCGCATCTGGTGGTCGAAGCAAGCTTCTTCTCGATCAAACCAATCACCGGGATACTGACTTTCGTCCAAGCGCCCGCACGTACTACATGGCTCATCAAGTGGGATTGGGGAGATCGACCTAACGTAGCTCATGTTGTCTCCTCTTCAGAATTTGAACCGCCTGTCCGTATTGAATAAGCCGTTTGGCTGAGCCTGCGGTTACTTTCGGTAAACGATCTACGCGCATGTTGTCCTGCAGATCCGCCAGTTTGACCTTAGTCGCCAACGGGTTGAGCGCGACCTGTTTCTCGATATACTCCAGGTACGGAACACCATCTCTGTGGGTCAAAGCGTCTACCGCTTCCACGACCGTTGAGCTGAACCAATCAGCCAAGTGATCCAACGTAACGTAGGTGTCCTCGACGGTATCGTGCAGCAACGCTACGATACGCTCCTCGTCGGTGTCCATTTGCTCCATCACTCTGATAGGATGAAAAATATAAGGTCTCCCCGCGAAACTACGTTGTCCTTGGTGTGCTTGGTACGCAACTTCTAGAGCTTTTTCTAATGCTGTTGCTGGTTGGTTTTTCACGCTGTCCTCTCGAGATATCGGTCTATTTTGGCGTTTTGTACTGCGGTGCATTCCGTACAGTATCCGTGCGAAACCGCGTTGGGTTGATAGGTCTGAGTCCACTTGATGCCGATGTCTTGCTTGCATGAGCAGCACACACATCGGATAGGGTACTTGATTCCGCGGCGCCGTGCATGTGCGCGCCGACGCTCTTGCCTTCGTCGGTAACGTTCGCCTACGTACCGACGATGACGAATAGTCGGCCTGTCCCTAGTTCCCATCAAGACACCATCATGGATTCCTCTCATTATCTCACTAGAGGTCGAAATGTCTTGCATCAGTTTCAGTTGTTGTTGCGCTTTCTGATAGTTACTTCGGCTTACTTCGTACCCCCACTGATATCCTGTTAGATAGCTCTGATTTTTCCAGAGATCTTGTGTGTTTGAGTACACTGTCTGCTCCTTATACGTTGACTTGCCTCAAACCCGCTCGCGGACTTGTCCATGGACTTGACCTTTAACCCAGTTGGTTATTTGGTTTTCCTGTGTTCATCCAAGCTATCCTCAAGATCATCCGCCCGTCCGTCCAAATAACCGGCCCGATCCCAGTCTTTTTTGTTTCGGTGGCTATCCGCGTCCGCCCGGAGCATCTTGATCACCAAAGTAACCTGATCGATCTGCCTGTCTGTGAGTTCCATCTTGCTCCTCCTCTGTGTATTGATAACTGAAATACATGAGCATGTCAACACAAAAGCTCGACCCGCTTGCTTTCTTTGTTTAGCTTACCACAGCACGTTAATCTCTAGTAGAGATTTCCCTCAAATGGTATAGGTTTGTTCAATGGCCTCACCCCTGGCAACTGAAAAAGTCCTCCGTGGCGTGCTACAGTCCCTGCAGCGTGGCGGTGTCATCAGCTCTGGTTCTGATGTATCCAAACTAGAGCAGATTCCAAATAACGCTACCGACCAAGATATCTCGGATATACTTGATACTATTACGTTTGGTGGTGTTTCCGCTGCTACGGATGTTATCCGTGGTGATGGGGATGTGAACGTTTTCGTTGATGCGAATAATGACGACTCACCGCTGGTGACTCAGCGCTATTTTCGTGTTGCTGAAGACCAATCTGATCCTCCTGTCACTGATGCTGGTAACGAGTTGGCCACGATTTCTCAACGTGCTGATGGGCCTACCTTCAGGACCGCTGAGCTTATTGTGGGACCGCGGACTTCTCTGGCTGGGGCTAAGTACAACGGTTCTATCAAACTTGGTACTGATTCCAGCGACCACTTTGGTGGTCTGCTTGGTGGGTTTACTGCTGTAGGTAACGCTTTGCCGGGTGTGCGTCTTGATAGCCCTACTAGTGTAGGCGTCCAAGCGGATACAAATGTTCAAGTTACTGACCAAGCGGGTACGTCCCTTCGTGGTGGGTGGAGCGACATGACATCAGCTACTCGTTTCCATGTTGGTGACTATTTGGCTACACCCAACCCAGAGTCGTTGGCTATTGAGCGGAACAGCTTGGGTGCAGGTGTGTATACGTACACCATTCGTCCAACTCACGATGGTTCTTCTGTTCGTCGGTTGTACATTAGGGGATCTAACGCGGCCAGTAGTTACTACAGCCAAACTATTGTAGGCGGTAAGGCGGGTGAGACTTGGGGCGATCCTAGTAACCTCGGTAACGCTACCTTTGCCGCTGTAGGTGACGATGCCAACACGAATGCCAGTTGCGCTTACTTCTACGATCGTAAGTCGAGTCGAAGTCCTGGTACTGCGGCTGTGGTTATGCAATGCAACACAGCTGCTGGAGGCGGGTTTTATTATCTGCGTGTTTTGGATAGTGCTGGTGGTGGTGTCTTCAACATTGACAGTAACGGTAATGCTAACTTGGACTCGGGTAAGTCCTACCAAACCGCTGGTGCTGACGTTGCCGAATTAGTCGTAGCGGATGCCGAGTACGATCCTGGTACTGTTTTGTGCCTACAGCAAGGTCAATTCACCAAATCGACTGATGTAGGTCAGACCAGTGTGGCTGGAGTTGTAGCCACCCAGCCTGGAGTTGTTTTGGGTACCGCCAACGATTACGATCGCTCTCGTGAGTTTCAGTTGCGTGTGCAGACAGACAATCTTGGCCAAACCGACTGCCTTAAGGTTCGCGGTGACGTAGCCGATTCGGTGGGGCAGTACATTCGTACACACCGCAATCATTTCGTTAAGATTGTTCGTGTAGTGGACCACCAAGATTCTGCAGATCTATACCTCCAAGAACGCATTGTGGTTTATGAAGGGATGCACTGCTTCGGTGGAATCACCAAGCAAAACAATCTCAACCGTATGGCCATAACGGGAATTGTACCGGTAATGTGTTCGACAGCTCAGGGTGACATTCAAGGCAACGGCGAATTCCTGGTGTCTGGTCCTGACGGCTGTGCTGTAGTTGATTATGAACCCAAACCGGGAACCATCATCGGAAAAGCAAAAGGCACCCTCCTCGGTGAAGGAAAAACTGTAAAAGGTTTGGTAGAGGCGTTGGTAAACCTTCAGTGAGGATTTGATGGCTAAGTTGTCCAAAGAAGACCTGTTCGAGTGCAAATTCTATAGCAGCGAGTTGGCTCTGTTGGAGCACCAACTCATGTTGATAGAGCAACAGAAGAAGACTTTGAATCAGCAGAGGCAGACTATAGATGCTACCGAGGCCTGCCTAGATCAGCGACAGTATGGCGTGCAGCAACAGTTAGAGCAGATGGCGCTCAAGCATCAGAAGCTGAGCGAGATGTTGGTAGAGAAGTATGGCGTCGAAGATCAAAAACAAATCAACTGGAAGACGGGGGAAATCCGTCCGTCCGAGCTACCGGAAGAGGCGGATACGACGGGCTCCGACTCCACAAGCCAGTAACCTACCTGAATCGGTTGAAGGCGCAGGACCCGCTTTACGGGTTAAGCCCGAACCGAAACCACCCACCGAAGGCGAACAGCAGATCTTAGATTTGTTGTGGAATGAGTTCAACCGCTCAGACGAAGTCGCTAGAGCCGCTGCTCGTTTCGAAGTAGAAGTACATCGTCAGTTGGTCCAACGTCGTATAGACGAAGGACAGTCGGAAGACGAAGCTGGAGATGTGCAGCGCGTCTTCCGTGCCGACGAATTCAATGCTACATATCGCCAGTTGCTCCTGCTTCGCATGGAACGTGCTTTGCTACGTGATTTGGGTCTCCAAGATTATGAGGCCGACATCATGCGTGAACGCATCAAAACAATTTTTGGTCCCAAAGTAACGGCTACCAAACGCGTTAATGTTTCTGATCAGTTGCATATAGGTAATGCCTCAACGCAACAAGTGCAGCAGTTGAAACAGCGAGGCCGCCGTAGAGGATCCTGATGGCCAACCCAAACAAACCCGCCAGTACTACACCCTCCAAAGCTAAGACCAACAAAGCCAACCAAGTTACGGTCGGGCAGGCACTACAAACCGCCAGTACGTCCACTCAAGCTAAAGCCAAAGCCAGAGCTGATTATAAGTTGGCTTTACTGGAGGCCCGCAAACTAAGAGAGCGTGTGTCTCGTTACAATAGGCGCCGCCTAGCTTTGAACGGGTTAGGTGGTGATCGCTGCTATCCCTCGACCGCTGTTTACGGCGGTAACTCTCGAGGTAACAAGAAATGGATCTGCGACCAGCTTCGCCACATAGTTTTTAGAGAGCAGAACTACAGTGTGCGCGAGTGCGAGTTCCGCGTTTTCGTTGAGGGTGTAGAGGTGACGCCATACGTTCGTGGTGCTATGTCGTGGACGCTTCAGACTACAGGTGGAATGAACACTTGTACGTTTAGCCTCAACAACAACCATGATGCGTTCATTCTGACTCCAGCCAACGTCTGCTCAAAGCTAGATCTCAGCGGTTGGCGAGTGCCTCTAGCAGGAAAGAAGAGACTTGTAACCACCCCTGGTAGAATCACCCGCAACACCGATGAGGTTGCCAAGTACCTGATTTACAAACGCAAGTATGAGCGCATTCGACCTGGAGCGGCTGACCAGCAAATCGATGAAGCGGGTTTCTGGTTATATCCCCTGAACCCCTTTCACAGTGTAATCAATAAGCATGATTGCGTTAGGGTGTTCTACCGCCTTCCGCATATCACCGGTCTATGCAAAATTCCAGGCAGCAAAGACTACCCATGCCCGAACATCAAAGGACAGCAGGTAGATGAGCTGTGGGCTCCTGCGTTTACAGGTTTCGTAGACGAGTACGATTTCGAGGATGACCCGGTTATGGGTGATCGCTTGATGAACATTAGGTGCTACGACTGGCGTGGGCTCCTCAATCGTATGCGGGTGCGGATGCAGCCTACATCATCCGTTTCTGACGGCAAAAGCAGAGAAGACCAGAACTCTGCCGTCTTCAAAGAGCAGCGAGAGCAAGCGAAAAAAGATAAAAGCAAAGGCATATCTTCTACACAGTCGTTTTTAGACGTAACTTCAGATTTAGGTATCAATAGAGATCTAAATGCACTGTACAACGCGGCTGTGTCAGCTGCTTTTACTGCTCAGTGTACGAAGGGGCAGAATTATAATGCTTGCACCAAAAAGGCTCAAGACGACATTAGAGGGAAGGTAGCCTACTTGGTCGCTCAGATGAAGTCTATCTATGCTGGAGGTACAGTTAAGCTAGGTGCAGATAAGCAACCTGAAGTGTTCAGTGGAATAGTTAAATCGTTGGCTGAGTTGAAGGATGCTACTGGTGTCATCGGGATTCTGAAGAGGACCGGTAAGGACACTATCAAAGTTGAGTACTCGTCCAAGACTTTTGTTAGTGCCGATGAGGCTATCCAGAAAGCCAATAGCTTTTTGTTGACCACCGGTAAGAAGGCGGCCGACGTAGCTGCGTTGTACTTAGGAGAATACAACAGCAACCGCTTTGTTCAGACTACATCAAGTGTTGATTTAGGCAACCCCCAACCGAGAAACAACATATTTCGTTTGGTTAATCCTGGGCTGTCCTCTCTGGATAATACCGTCAGTAGTCAGTATCCAGATATCTACAAAAACGCAAAGTTTGCTGAGAACCCCAACACTAATAGAATTTACCTACTCAATCAGTATGTGTTGACTACTGTGCGCGGTTTCTTCTCCGACGTTCCCGGTAAGATACAGGCTGAAGTGGACAGAGATATATTAGCTACTTTCAATACTGCTAAACTACTGTTGCTATCTTCTGCTGGTGGTACTATTGCTATTCTTGAGACAGGAGCTATAGCCAAGGTATCTAAGATTTTTACTCAGTACGTCAGTAAGAATGGAGGATCTATAGCCAAGTCTAAGGTCGCTAAAGCTAAGATAGATGACGCTGTCAGGCGGTTCAACGATCTATACGCGCAGATACGATCCGAATTGAAAAAGGCCGAGCAGGCCGAGGTTCAGGCTTTACGCAAAGACAGTAGTGTTCGGCGTAGGGCAGAGAACGACTCGGTTCGTAAAAAAATAGAGGAAGCTAGACGGCAGGGAGCCAACAACCCCACCAAGAATTCCGAGTCTAGTTCCACTGTGGCTGATGTTACGCATACTACTGCACGCTTCAACCAAATAGCGGTAGGTATGTACGGCGATCTCATTCGGGCCGCCAACAAGAACCCACATCCGCTAGCCGGGATGAGTTTTGAGGGTGCGGTTGAGTGGCTCACCCTCACCCACTTGCCTATCTCCAAGGGGTATGAAGATAAGCTCAAAGCGTACGATAGAGAAGCTCTTCAGAAGTGGAATCTAAATATGGTGTTTGGCGTCATCGGGAGGCCGCTGACCTATCGTGAGGTTACGGAGGTAGGCACGAAGTCTCACGGTGATTCTGATCCACAGAAAGCTCCGTACAGTCCGCTGCATGCGTTTATGCACATGCTGTTGCCTACGAATGGTACTGGCGCTTTGTCGATTGTACAGCAGGATATCACGCACAACATTTTTGGGGCTACTACGTATGACTTCCAGACACGGTTGGAGTTACTTAACGAGCTGTGCGAGACGCTTGACTACCAGTTCTATGTAACTCCGTACGGGGACCTGTCTTTCGAGTTTCCCAACTATAACTCTCTGCCTTACGACTACGGTCGGATCTTTCAGGGAGCATACACTGTTGTTAAGGGTATACGGAGCTTCAAGTTAGCTTCAGAGCAAGGCGAGTTGAACACTGCTTGGATCATAACAGGCAAGGAAACAGAGCGAGTTCTGGAGGGTCTTACTGGCAGCCAGTTGATGCAAGATACGTACAAGAAGACCGTTATCGTAGCCAACGTTTTGGCTCGTCGTGTCGGCGTGCGTGTGCGTAACATCAACATCAAGCTGCCTGGTGTAGGTAGTGTGTTTAAGAACGAAGGCTCTACCGGCCAAGGTGAGGCTACTCGTATAGCGTTTGGTTTGCTCGAGATTCAGCGAGAACTTGGTCGTATGGAGGCTGCGTCGGTTCAGCACGACTTTCGTCCGTTCATGCTACCCAATCGTCCTACTCATGTGGTACATAGACAGAGGATGGCGTTGGTTAAGTCGGTGAGTTACTCAATGGTGCCTTTGGGTGAGTGTACTACTTCGTTAGATCTTCATTATGTACGTGGACTCAACAACGATGGTACGTTCCGTCACATGGCAGGTGGCACTAGACTTCCAGTAGACTACAGTGGTTTGTTTACCGGAGATGTAAGTCAGAATATCCGGTTTGGGTCCAATCCGCTTGTTAACTTGCCTGGCAATAAACTATCGGCTGCTGCTCGAGCTGCTCGAGGTGCGACGGTAGGGCTAGAATCCCAGGCACTGCGGAAATCAGTAATGGAGACAACCGGCCAGCGTAAACCACGTGATGCTACTAATTGGTCTTGTGGCCCGTATCTTAAAGATAGATGGCTGTCTGCTAGCTACAGTTACGCCGACCAGGTTGACACTACATTCAGGCAGGCTCAGACCTATACCAATCAAACACAAGGCGCTGGAGGATCTGCTGGTTCTTTGCCTGTTCAGCCTAGAGGTGCTTCCAATTACATCGCCAGTCGTACTCAGCGGCCTCCACCCAACAAAGGTAATCCAGAGTCAGCCGCTTCCTTGGACAACACTAGTCTAAGCTACGCTACGTCCGGAGGGGTAGACAAAAACAACCCAACCAAAACCAAAGCGTCAAGCGACTACTACGGCAACTTATATAATCCGTGGCCGTATGGCCGATCTTCAAAGAAAACCAGCCGCGAGTTCAACCAGTGGGGTTTCTACCGTTACGTCAATCCAAACGGAAGACTATCTAGCCAGAACTATGGATTCAAAGGCAAGGACAAGTATGGAGGCCGTAGACGCCATAAAGGGAAGTTCTGGGGATGGCACTCTGGTGTTGACTTCTACGGTAGCGGTATTCACGGCAAAACGGCTTACTGTCCTATAGCGGCACATGCTGCTAACATTATGATAGGGACTGGTTTCACCAGGTACCCATCCAATAAGTACATATGGTCTCGCACCTATTCTATTTTGGAGGCGCCTCCAACCACTGCCGCCATACTGGGACCGCCGTCTGAGGGCGATAAGTTGTTCGCTATCAAAAAAAGTGGTTCTTATGTATTCAAATACACTTCTGACGGTCAAGGAATTAAATTCAAACTAGATGGCGTAACTAAAGGCATCTACGACAAGATAAAAGAGCAGTACAAGTTCAAGCCTAAAATTAACCGCAACTACGGGTCTCACAGTGGTCTGGTGGTGCAGGCGTTTGGGTATGTTACGCTGCCAGGAAACAGCCAAGCTAAACTGGCTTGTCGGCTTAGTTACGTTCACTGCGGTGATCTTATCCCTTATCCCAATCAGAGTGGTGGAAAGAAGTATTGGATCGGAGATCCTGGTACTCCTAAGGACATCAGGTCCATTCCGCCTGACACTCCTTTCGTAAAGGTGGGATCGTCTGGGACCGTACAGTCTCACCTTCACTTCGGTATGTTGGTATATAGGCCTGGAGCTAAGATCCCAGCTCATGAGTTTTCGGGTATGGATAGAGCTGGTGGAGACACGTCTGCTTACAAAGAGATACTGAAAACCAACCATGAGTTTTTACGTACTCAGATGAAGATGAAGCTTACTGGTGGTGTTAACAACGTAAACAAAAACCAGTTGAGCTCGAAGTGGAAGCGTTATTTTGATCGACTTAATAGCTCCGGCAGAGCGAAGATAACTACGGTGGATCAAGCTGTAGACTACATGTTGAGTAGGTCTAAAAAATACCGGTGGTCGGTCAACCCAAACGACTGGGGTGTTCAAACCAACCCACTATTCTTCTTTCGTCCAGAGCAAATCATCAAGGACTTTGCCGAGAAGTACAAGGCGTACCGAGAAGCTAGACCAGAAAACTACTTCGATACTGCGACTGGTTCTAGTGTGTGTGGAAATAACAGCGCTGTATTGAGACAGAAGATTTCTCTTGAGTACTATGCTTGCGTAGGTTCAGCTAGGAAGATAGGCAACGTGCGGAAAAAGAAGGCGGCTAAACGTGCCTGCTACACTACGTTCAAAGCCAACAAGGCTAAGTTGACTCAACGCAAAGACGTTAGCGGCACACCACAACAAACAGGCGGTAGGGCGTATACAGAGAAGACTCACCGCAAGTTAGACGCTAAAGTTAAGGCTGGTACTAAGCAGCGAGGCAACCGTGGAGCAAACAAAGACTAATGGCAGTTACACGTATAGACCTACGCGAAGCGCGACAGCAGGATGAAAATGCCCCATCTAAGGTAGCGCATATTCCGGTAAGGGGTGTGGTTAGGTCGGTGCAGCCTGAGATAGAAACCGTCAAGGTGGAGATGTACGGAGAACCCGGCACTACGTCTATGACGGTGCGGCATCCGTTCATGGGACGTAACAGTTGGATCAGGGCTATGCCAGAGGCTGGCGTAAAGGTAGTAACGCAGAAGATACGTGAGCCCAGCCAAGCAGAGATTTGGGGTTACGTTGACCACCATCAAGGCGGCCTGGTAAAGCAGGCTCAAGATGACTCAAACAACCTCATCTTTCGTGAGCTTCGTCCTGGGGAAATTGAGGTGATGACACCTCAATATGCATACCAGCATTTTAGTGAAGATGGAGACCTGTCCGCTTTGGGTGGAATCGTAGAACACAACCTTATGCAGACGGAGCTGGAGCTTACCTCTCGTTCTCCGACATACAAACGTCAGTTGGACCAAAACGACCCAACCGAATTGGCGCACGAGGAGCGGTTTGGTTTAGTCAAACGGGCCGACACTGAGAAACCGTACTCGAGGCAGGTATATCTAAAATCGGGGGATCAGTTCCAGTACGAGTACGGTAGGTGGATTCGTGACGATGAAGGCAAAGACTTAATCAATCTGCATGAAGGTCATCTATACGATGCCTCACAGCAACCTATCAAGAACTCACAGACCAATAAAGCTCTTCGTCTACGTCGTTACGTAGCTCACCGACAACAGGGTGATTTGACGTTCGATATAGATGAAGAGCTTAACATGATCTTACGTAACACTTCAAAAGCCAAGACCACCGACCTGGATTTTGGGCCTAAAAACGATGTTAAGGTCACGTCGAAGAAACTAGACTTTAGTGTCGTGCAGTCAAGCACCCAGAAGTATGGTACCAGCCTTACGTTCAGATCTCCTAAGGTACAGGTCAACAGCTCTAGTGTTGGTTTTGGTTCTGCTCCATCCCAGCCGGCTGTGTTGGGTACCGCCTTGACCACTACAATACTGACCCCGTTGATTAGTATGATGCAATCAGCTACATCCATTTTGGCTGCGGATACTAATCTATCCGGCGCGAGTCAAGCCGCCTTAGCTACCCTGTCTGTTGGTTTAGGTAGTTTGTCTGGTTCTATGTCTTCTGTTCTATCGACCGAAGTCAGGTTCACTCGGTGACGATATGCCCTCTGTATACCAAAGATGTACTATAGATGATGAAGCCACTGAGGCGCTGAACACGCTAAAACAGTACCTTGAGAACGAAGTCAGACAGACGTTCAACCAACAGCTAGCCACGGTGGAGACAGCACTCAATGATTTATTGGGTGATCCTGTAGCGGCTTCAGTTACTATCGGTAGTACAATTGATAACCAAATCAAATGGACTGCCAAGCAGGCTGGTCGCCAAGGAAATCAGATTAACATATCATATGTGTACCTAGGACCTGCAGTCGACACCACAACTACTCCTGCTACACTTAATCCGCGCCTTCCTGGTGCGGCTGTAGATGGAAACACTATAACGCTGTATCTGTCTTCCGACGTGTCCGGCGTTATTTCTGCCAACGCTGCTACCGACTTAACTTTTTGGAACAACGTTCCCGATGTGGCTGCTTTGGTTGAAGGCACGTTGGTGGGCGCTGGTACTGACTCCAATGAGCCTACCGGAGCCACCTACCTTGCTGGTGGTAAGGATCGCAGCGTCACAGCTACTGAAAATGCAGCCGATGGCGTGGCTAAGACTTTCAGTCAACCAACTTACCAGGAGTTGATGCGTGGGGTAGATATACCAGTCATCGAAACCGAGGCTGATCTGGCTGCTTATATCCAAAGCGAAGACGAGTATACCATCGTCAACGGGAAGTTGCTGATCATAGATGGAACCAATTTGGTTGCGATCAACAAAATTTACGAGAAGACAGGCAACAACCTGCAGCGAACCAAAGAGATTCTGGCGGGAATGCAGGTAGCTTTGCCTACTATGTTGACCACGCAGAACGTAACCACTACCACATACCAGAATATCTGTGGAGTAACTCAACCAATATCGACAGTAGCTGAGATGTACAGAAACATCGATACGAACATCAATACCACTGCGGCTACTTATGGTGGGGATGTTACGTCGCTGCACCACTACATATTCTGGCCGGAGCAGGTAAAGACTACTCAAGCCGCCTACGACAAGCTTGTTCGTTGGGGTATCCCTGAAGACTATATCGGAGAGATATTGAGCGGCGATGACGCGGTACAGGAAGACTATCTGGACGAGCAAGCGCCCGAGGTGGACTTGGTTGAGAGTCTCACCTTGTTGGATGATCTCCTGTTCACAGACGCTGAGTTGGAGGAACTGCTACAGCTGCAGGTAGACGGAGTAAAAATACCCCACAAGGTTCCTATGAGCGATAGAGTAGAGGCACTGACGAGGCTGCTTACCAAGAAACCGACCGTTCAAAGCAACGGAACGACCAATAAAGTCAAGTCGCCCATCGTGGCTTTACAGGCTGTGGATGTATCTAAGCTGACGGATGACCAGAATTTATCCAAAGAGTTGTCTACTAGGGGCAAAGCTTGTGCCAGGTCTGAGTCTCGTTTGTCTGCTGATAACATCAATGGATTTGAGATTCCAGGCCTAAGCAACCTAGACTTGCCCAACCTACCTTTTGATCAGTTGCCAGATCCAGCCAAAAAGATAGAAAGCGCTTACGGTGCCCTCAGTAGCGGTATTAGTTTTGCTAACCGTATCTTCGATGTGATGGTAGGAAGCTTGACCAAGACAGTGTCAAGCATCCTCAATAAAGTACAGAACGTAGCTAGCCTTACAGACAACCTATTCGGTAACGATCTCGCCCAGTGCCTCTTAGGTACCGGCACAGCAAACACAGGTGCACCCGATCTACCCGCAGTAGGCTCTGGCGGCGGAAACTCTCTGCCTGACTTGTCTGGTATTCTGGGAGGGCTACCCCTTCCAACCGACCTATTGAAGGAAGCTTTCAAAAGTCTGTCTATTGAATTAGACGAAACCATCACTGATGCGTTCGAAGCCATGATGAAGACGATCCAAGTACCTTTGTGTATCGTCCAGAAGCTGCTGGGAAGCCTGACAGGTTTTGATCTTGGCGGACTGCTTAACCCCTGCAAAGATGCTTCTTCTCCTGATTTGTCTTGTCCTCCAGCAACAGTGCAGTCTATTATTGACGCTTCTACCGACTTGACGGGCGCTTTGTCTACTATTCCTAGTCTGGAGGATGCTCCTACTACTTTACCTACCGAGACGGTAGAAGAAACGGTTCAGCAGTTCACCGGCAGCATAAAAGAGACCGTAACATCCACCACCGATGAAGTTACTCGAGGTATTAAAGAGGTCATGGAGGAACTTGGTCAGTCCGTGGAGGCCAAGATCGAACTAGTGGATCAGTTCGACAAAGCCATCAAGGAGCTGTTTGGAGATGTTCAGGACACCAAAGAAACTATAGACGAGGATGCCGAAACCAACTCCAGCTGCTTTCCGTCCCCCCTCGGCGCTCTTACCGACGCCATAGAAGACTTCATCTAACTTACGCATTGATAACCACGTTACTCTTTAATAGGAGCGCACCCAACAGCGTAGTTATAGGTGTATCCAGATGCCGCTCACCGACGCGCAACTAACCCTCCTCGGACAGAAACGAAAACAAAACCCACCAAGCTACTTCAACGCCGATACAGGCGAGTCACAAGGCATTTCTGGTGACACTGAGGATGCCCTGATTCTCATCGGGTCTGAAGTAAAGCAGAAAGCCGCACAGTATCTGGATCTGCTGCTAGCAGTCAACCCCAGTAAAGGAGACCACGACACTATAGTTGCACGAGCCGCAACAAAGCAGTTGGCTAACTCTACCGCAGCTTTGGCTGAATTGGAAACAGTCATATCCGGGTTTTCTGCTTTTCGTGATGACTTGGGTGACGCTACCGAGGCCCAGCGACTTTACTCCGAAGGTATCTACCCTATTCTCTACACCATAACTAAGGGAATAGGTAAGATAAGAAACAGTATTGACAAATTAAAGTTCTACAAAAAAGTCAATACAATTGCTGAAGCTCGTTACGCTTCCAATTTGACTGACGCTCAACGTAAAGAGTGGCGGTCATGGAAGAGAGTTTTGTTGGCCTACCCATGAGCGTTACATTCAAAATGGCGGGAGGAGATCTTGTTCTGTCTCCTCAAGGACGACTAGAAGAGGTTGAAGGGTTGGAGAAGTGTCTCCAAGATACTGCTGAAACCTACCTAAACAACTTTGATCCGTTTGACCCTCCTTGGCACTCTACCGGCAGCGAGTTCTATCAGATAGATGGGAACGTGTACGCGTACAATCAAATGGGTATCCAGTCGATGATCCAACAGATGGCTGAATCATCCCTTAGTCGTTTGATGGACGCGCAGCAAGATGATCCCGAAGTAGATGACGAAGAGTATATATCCGACATCCTTTCGATCAATGTTTGGCAGATCGGTGATTTGAGTTGGGCCTTCTATAGCATCTGCCAGACAGATTCAGACGAGCAGGTAGAGACCGGTTTCGATATTGACCTCAGCCAGCAATTACCCGCCAGCGTAGATGCCTCGGGTACTTCTGTTCCGGGCGTAGGTACGCCTTTGTAGGATCTCATGCCCCAATCACCTAGAGACATTGACGGCTTCCTTACTGACCTCTCCGCGTCTGTTACGTCTAACGACTCTCGTATCGACGTACAGAAAGGTCCACTAGCCACGTTGATCTATGGCGCCTCTGTAGAAGGTTCTCGTATGGAGAACTTTGCTGCGTACCTGGGCCGATTATACCAGCTGCAAGACCCTTCGTTGATTCTTGACGAAGACATGTTCGAGCTGGCGCTTAACTTCGGTAAGGATCCAAACGTAGCTCGAGTTTCCCAAGTAACAGTGTATTTCTTTCGTTCCACTCGACCCGAAGCTGGAGTCACCTACACCGCCGCTACCGGAACCATCGTAAGTACCGATGACGGAAGATTCAATTTTACCGTCATCGAAGACGCTGAGATGAATGGAGACTTGGCTGACTACTACTTTAACTCCAGTACAGGAAACTACGAAATTCCTGTACTGTGCGAAGCTATCGCTGCAGGCGTTGATTACGATCTTCCTCCCAACACTATCAATAGAATCCAAACAGTGCAGGATGACTTTGATGGGTGTGTCAATAGAGACTATGCAAGTCAAGGTGAAGATCCTCCAGACAAATACCAGATGCGAGACATCTTGTGGGCTGCCATGCAGGGAGCTAACCAGGACGCCGCGGGCCAGCTAGAAAACATCATCACGTCCATCAGTCCTACTGGTGTTGATGACTACTCTACCATTCCTTCTACGGACTACGTTAACTACAGCCGTCTAGGACAGACATCAGGTAAGCTCGGCTACGATATCTACATGATCACCGATAGGACTCGAGAGACTATTGATCGTGGTGTCGCCGATGGTGGAGAGACGTTCCTTACTTTTCAACGAAAGCCTGTCCTGTCCGTGGTGTTTGTCGCGGTGGACGGTGTTGTAGTTCCTTTCTCTTTGGATGTTGATACTGATGCAGCTTGGCGTGGCTCACCGTCAGCTAACGATCGCGTACAGTTGGCTACACCTCTCCAGCCAGGCCAAACATGGGAAGTACGTTACGTTTACTTTGACGTAGTTTACAACGTCAACTCCCTGCTGCAAGATCGCTTCAAACTATTCGGCAGCGACACTTTGGTTCGGCTGGCAGACTCGATCGATATTTACATAGCAGGAGAGCTGACAACGTTCGTCACTACAGACAAGGACGATATAATTTCTGATGTTCGTACCTTCACCGAAGGTTATCTACGAAACCCAAATAACCCGTCTCAGGCCTATCAGCAGTTCGTTACCTATTTGGATCCAACTGACTATCAGCGTGCTGTAGAAGGTTCTGTGGATGGAGTACAGAACTTCAAGCTCACCCACTTTGCTAGACTTGACGACGCCAAGCAAGACATTGAGTTCATCAGTCTGAACGGATTGACTGAGTATCCGACCCTATCGGTGAACTTTGGAGTAGAGTAGTGTCTCTCGAGTTCTACCCAGACGACCGTTTGCATGACGATATTAGGGAGGGGATGGTCAACATCATCCCGGCGGGCTCGTTCTATTTGCAGACAATCGACGAGATGCTTCCTCGTTCGATTGATGAATCCCCGTTTGTTCTGATTACCGACACAGCTGCTCCCGTAAACATTTTTATCAACGGTAGGCTCGTCAAAACGCATGTACCCAGAGGTGAGCGAGATGTAGTTACGTTGCCTCTGGCAGAGCCACCTGCACGTAACGACATACTGGTAGACAACGGCATTGATGCTCCTGTAAGTCTGACTGTAGTCGCGACCTTCTTAGTCACGTTGATGGATGCGTTGGCTCAGCAGTACTACGAGGTTGCTGGACGAATCACAGATAAGTACTTCAACCTCTGGACATCGCCTTGGTCGTCTTTCGTAATCGAGTGGCTGATTCCTTGGCGGAAAGAGCTACCGGACGTTCGCAGCTTTCGTAGTATGTCGCTCAAAGCTGCCGCCAATACTATGTTCGGTGAGGCTACCCGAGAAGGTGGAGTACGCGACTTCGTCAGTGTCTTCACCTCGACGACTCCTGTGGTGGTAGAGTCTCGAAATCCCACAGTATGGCAGCCAGAGTTGTACCAACCATACACATCCGGGGACGATCAGCTAGCTTGGGACTTTCACGTGTGGATACCTAACCTGTGTCTACACCGATGGCATGCATTCCTACGTTACATCAACAACTCCGACAAGTGGGACCTGGTTTCGTTTGACGAAAACAAAATCATGATCACTCAGCCGGGTTCTGAGATCTACCAACAACACTTGTTCGACAACACTGGGCAGGCATGCAGCTTTCGCGGACTGTTGGACGCAATTGGTTGTATGGACCGATTGACCTTTGCTGGGGCGATGCAACTAAACGCCTACCCCAGTTTTTGTGTTTGGGCTAATCCGTTCGATATGCAGGTTGAGTACCCCGGTATAGGAGCGTACAAATTCCTTGACTCTGGTACGTTTGATGTCGCGGGTCACTTGCTCTCTGACGAAACAAATGTAGTAACGTCAGAAGATGCTTACAACCAGGCCACCGCCATCACGTTGTCTACTGAAATCAAAACTGACTTCAATGCTCATGATCTAGATGCTACACCTACTTGGCATCATGCGGCTGGAGGTAGTCATCAAATCACTGCTGCCTTGCCTTCAGATTTACCAACGTTGATTGCTTTCTGTCAGGATGCTGCTACAGTATACGCGGCCCACCTGGCCGATACTACGATTCACTCTCCAGCAGATACCGCAAACACTCTTTCGTTCACCGTAACCGCTTCATCAACACAAACCGACGTAGAGAATTTCCTGATTGACCTGAAGCACAAGTTTTCTCTTCATCAGGTGAGCGGCAATTTTGATTCTACGTATGATATAGACCAACTTACTGATTACTGGTCAGGGACATCTACATCGAAACGACTCGATGGCGGTGGTTGTCTGGACACCTATACAGATGAAACATTGCTACCGCAAAATCAAGAGTGTTGCTACGAAGGTCCAGACACAAAACTACTATCTACCATTAGAATCGATCATACGGTCTCTTCACCTGTAAAACCAAACCATCCGATTTACGGCGGCGATGACCCTGGTCTACTGCCTGATCCATACTTCGGCGTTCTGGAGTAACGGTGCAAACTCTTCGCTACAGACTCGATACAACAGCCAATGGAGCCAACCAGGATTGGTCTGTTTT